>OGCI01000417.1_pt1 | contig 50456 bp, 40 predicted proteins | sample 1570021 | NCBI WGS metagenome assembly OGCI01 (sample SAMN06264664, study PRJEB24512) | hot springs metagenome | isolation source: Hot spring water | place: South Africa: Tshipise | collected 2015-06-21
GTGCCAGGCACTCTCCAAGATGCCTGGCACGTGAACACGGTCCATGTGCCAGGCACTCTCCAAGATGCCTGGCACGTGAGCACGGTTTTTTTCGGGTCAGGAGCCACGATGATCACTAACTTGCTTCCCGCCATCCTGTTCGCCGGGCCGCCGCATAGCGGCAAATCGGTCCTGGCCTATCTGCTCTCTCGTCGCCTGCGCGAAGCCGACGTGCCGCACATCCTCCTGCGCGCCGCGCCCGACGGCGAGGGGGACTGGTCCTACGAGTGCCCCGAGGAAGCCCGCGTCCACCAACGCCAGAAGGGCCTGTACACCGCGGACCTGATCGCCGACCTGCTGACGGCCATCCGCAACCGCAGCCTGCCTATGCTGGTGGACATCGGCGGTCGGCTGCGCGCGGAGCAGTTCGAGCTGCTGGACGCCTGCACCCACGTCGTCCATCTCTGGCGGGAAGAGGCCGACCGCCAGGAGTGGACAACCTGGCTGGAGGAACGCAGCCTCATCCCCATCGCCCGCCTGCGCTCGCAGCTCGCGCCGCCGGACGAGCTGGCGCCGGACGCCGGCCCGTTGCAGGGCACGATCACCGGCCTGGACCGCAACCGTCCGCAGCCCGGCCCCACCTTCGAGCACCTCTTCGAGCGCGTCCGCGGCATCTGCGCGTATCCGCCGGTCGCATTGGAAGCCGAGCACCTGCGCCGAGCGCCGGCCGCGATCCCGCTGGTCACGACCGCAGAGCTGGCGCGCGGCCTGGGAATCATCTCGCCGAGCGGCGACATCCGGTGGCAGCCCGAGCATCTGCCTCGACTCCAGGAGCTGGTGCCCGCGAGCCGGCCGCTGGCGGTGTACGGCCGCGGGCCGGTCTGGCTGTACGCGGCGCTGGCCGCGCACGTGGCCCCGGCGTCGTTTCATCTGTTCGACGCCCGCTTCTACGGCTGGATGGAGCCGCCATCGGTGATCCTGGGTTCAGACAGGGCCAACTGCGAGTTCACGCTGACGGCCCTGTCGGAGCCCGACGGCCTCCGCCTGCGCTTCAACCGCAGCGACGAGCGCTATGTGCTCAGGCCGCTCCCCGTGCACGTGCCGCCCCTGCCGGCCGGCCGGCGCATCATCCTGGACGGCGCCATGCCCGCCTGGTTGTGGGCGGCCCTGGCGGCCGGCCTGCGCCACCGGCCGGCCCTGGCGGCCTATGAACCGCGCACCGGCCGGATCGTCACCTTCTGGCGGGATGGGCAGCTCGCCGCCGCTTAAGCGAACAGCCGCCTCCGGCGCGAGCGCGCCGAAGACGACTGTGTGACGGCTGTACCTGGCGACAAATCTGGCCTGACGATCGCTGCGATAACATGGAGGCTCCACAACGAGCAGGGCGAATCGCTTCGGAATAGATTGGAGACCAGTATAATCGAGCCGGGCGAAACAGACAAATCGCTCTGTCATCTTTTTGCCACAAAAGCGGCTGTCTCGCCTCAATTTTCCGGGGGTGTCCATGCCTCGCCGCGCTCATCTGCGGCCGATCGCGCGGCGAGGCGGAACCAGGTTATGCAACTGCTTCCAGCTCGGTCCGATACAGGCTCATCGGCGAGACGGCGTCGCCGGTGAACGGCCGCAGCCGGACGCTGAAGGTCGTCTCCTCCGGCTGGAGCAGGTACTGCGGCAGCGGGCCGGGGCCGCAGCTGTTGCTGCCCAGGCCGCACTGCGCATGATCCAGATGGAGGATCGTCTCGTTACGGCGCACCAGCTCGAAGGTGTGCTTCGCTGCCGTGAAGTCCTCCGGCGCGTAGTGGTGCACGCTGACGTTCAGCAGCGGCATGGCGATGGCCAGCAGGCCCGCGCCCCGGATGTCCGTGACAGCTGCCCAGCGCACATCCGATTTGTTGCCGTTCTCCTGTGGGAAAACGTACGGCACATACTGTTCCTGCACTGTGCCGGCGTAGACCCCCACCGCAGCGCTCTCTTTGCGATCCACGTAGTTCTCGTGCGGCCCGCGGCCATACCAGGCGAAGCGGTCGAACCGGCCCGGTAGGCGCAATTGCAGGCCCAGCCGCGGCAGCACCGGCAGCGTGCCCAGAGGCATTACGTGGGTGCGGATCACCACATCGCCGGAGCCGTAGATCGTGTAGAGGGTGGTCACGTCGAAGGCCGGCCGCAGGAAGACGGGTGCCAGCGACGCCGCGACCTCCAGCTGCACGACGCGCTCGTCCGCGCGCACGAGCTCGACGCGCGAGACGCGGCGCTGTAGCCGGTCGAGCCCGGCCTTCGCCCACTCTTTGGCGATGTGCACGTCGTTGTCGGTCGGCGCACGCCAGACGTTGAGCTTCGGCCCGGCGGTCAGCAGGGACATGCCGGCGAACTCCCACGCCGTCAGCGCGCCGTAGAACGTGTCGAAGGCCAGCCGGAAGTCTTCGCCCCTCACCACCAGGGAGCGCGGCCCGGTTTCCACGGTCAGCCGGGGCATCTCGCGCACCTTCAGGATGGGCCGGGGCGGTGCGACCACCGGCAGATCGAATTGCGCCCAGGCGAGCTCATAGCCGGCTGGCGCCCAGGGCGTATCCTCGGCCAGCACAAAGCTCAGCTCCAGCCGATAGGCCGCTGCGGGCGTGTCGCCGACGGGCAGCCGATAGTAAATGGTGAGCGGAGCTTCCCCGCCTGGCGGCACATCCAGCGCAGGCACGCGGCCCTGCTGGATCACTTCGCCGTCGCGCGTGATCCGCCAGCGGCCCTCCAGATGGCGCAGCGAGCGGAACGCGTAGCGATTGACGATTTTGACCTGGCCCGCAGCGAGATCGAGCGCCTCGACATGCACCGGCTCCAGCACCTTCTTGTACTCGATCAGGCCCGGATAGGGCGTGCGGTCGGGCCAGTTCAGGCCGTCTACGCAGAAGTTGCCGTCGTTCGGCTCATCGCCGAAGTCGCCGCCGTAGGCCCACCACTCCTCGCCGCTCGCCGTGCGCTGGCGAACAGAATGATCCACCCACTCCCACACGCAGCCGCCCATCAGCCGCGGGTAGGCGCGGATCGCGTCCCAGTACTCCTTCAGATTGCCGGGGCCATTGCCCATAGCGTGCGCGTACTCGCACATGAAGAAAGGCAGTGGGTTGTCGGTCTGCTGGCCCTCGTAGAGCAGCCGTTCGACCGTCGGATACATCACGCTGTAGACGTCCACCACGCCCGCATACGGCTTGACGCCGTTGCGGTTGCCCCAGCCGGTCGCGCCTTCGTAGTGCACCGGACGGGTCGGGTCGGCGTGATGGATCCAGTCGGCCATCGCCACGTGGTTGCGGCCATAGCCCGACTCGTTGCCCAGCGACCACATGATCACGCACGGGTGATTTTTGTCGCGCTCGACCATGCGGATGGCGCGATCCAGATAGGCCGCCTCCCAGGCCGGGTCCTCGCTGATCTGATCCTGCGCGCCGACCGTGCCGAAGCCGTGGCATTCCAGGTCAGCTTCGTCCACCACGTAGAGGCCATAGCGATCGCACAGATCGAGCCAGCGCGGGTCGTTGGGATAGTGCGATGTGCGTACCGCGTTGATGTTGTGTCGCTTCATCGAGACGATGTCCTGGATCATGGAATCCAGGCTGACGGCATGGCCCAGGTCGGGATGGGTGTCGTGGCGGTTCACGCCCTGGAGTTTGATGGGGACGCCGTTGAGGTAGAACACCCCCCGCTTGATCTCCACTTTGCGGAAACCGACATTGACCCGTTGCACCTCGGCGATCGCGGCGTCGGGGCCGGTCACGGTGATGAGCAGCGGATAGAGGTTCGGCTCCTCGGCCGACCATTTGGCCGGCGCCCGCACGGTGAAGGTGGCCTCCAGTGTGATCTCCTGGCCGGCATCCAGGCTGTCCGGCGCGGCGATCTCCTGCGCCAGCACGACGCCGCCGGCCGGGTCGAGCAGTTGCACGGTCACACGATGGCCGCTCGCGGCGGCCGCAGCGTAGTTGTGCAGCGCCAGCCACAGGTTGAGGGTCGCGTCGGTGTAGGATTCGTCCAGGTCGGTGCGCACGCGCACATCGCGCACGTGGACGGCCGGCGTGGCGAACAGATAGACATCGCGGAAGATGCCGTTCAGCCGCCACATGTCCTGATCCTCCAGGTACGCGCCGTCGGACCACTGGAAGACCTGCACGACGAGCAGGTTCTCGCCGGGCCGGACGTAGGGGGTCAGCCGGAATTCGGCCGGGACGTGTGCGCCCTGGCTGTAGCCGACCATCTGGCCGTTGACCCAGACGTAGAGCGCGGAGTTGACCCCCTCGAACTCCAGGAAGACTTCGCGGCCGCCCCAGTTTTCGGGCAGGACAAACGTGCGGCGATAGAGCCCGCACGGATTGTCCTGGGGCACGCGCGGCGGGTCCACCGGGTATGGGTAGCGGACGTTGGTGTAGTTCGGCTTGCCATAGCCCAGCATCTGCCAGTTGCCCGGCACGGGGATGCTGTCCCAACCGGACGCGTCGAAGCCTTCGGCTTCGAAGCCCGGCGGCGCGTCGGCCGGGGTAGTGACGTAGCAAAACTGCCAGGAGCCGTTCAGCAGCTTGAAAAAGGGAGACGCGCCGCGCTCGCCGGTCAGGGCGGCGGCTGCGTCGGCATACGGCAAGAGCGTCGCGTGCGCCGGCTCGCGGTTGCGCTGGAGGATGTTTTGGTCCTCCCAGTCGTGTTTGGGTTGATAGAGGATCATGAGGTGCGAAACTCCTTTGCCGAAGATGTATTCGGAAGCGTGTACGGTGATGGCGAAAATAGAACAAATGTCAGGTTAATCATCGGCCAGCAGCCGAAATGAGCAGCAACCGGCCTGAGGAAAAATCGGGGATCAAGGCCACAACTCAGCGCTCAGCATATTTTACTATACTCTACCCCAATTCCCGGGTTATGGCAAAATCACGGAGTGTCGGCCACGTATCTCCGCCGCCCGGTCGAAGATCTCCTCTCGGCTGATTCCTGCGGCCTCGTACATGGCAAAGATGTTCTCGTCGGGCGTCTCGGGCGGGACCGTGTGCGAGGCGGCCAGGATGTAGCCGCCCCCGTCGGCGGTCATCCCCTCGATCAGCCGGCCGGTGGCGCGACGGACCTCGGCGGCTGTGCCATGTGGGAGCAGTTCTTGGGTATCCACCCCGCCCATGAAGGTGATGTGGCGGCCGAATTCCCGCTTCAGGTCGAGCGGATCCATGCCCGGACAGTTGCTCTGCACGGGATTCAGCACGTCCATGCCGATCTCGATCAGGTCGGGGATGATCGGCCGCAGCGCGCCGCAGCAGTGATAGGCGACCGGCAGGCCGGCCGCTTTGCCCACGGCGAAGACGCGCGCCAGATGCGGCTTGATCTGCGTCCGCCAGGTCCTGGGATGCATCATCATGCCGGTCTGCGAGGCGATGTCGTCGCCCGTCCAGTACCAGTCGAGCGGGAAGCGGCGACACGCCGCTGCGCCGAGCGCGATGGCGAAGTCGGCGCAGCGACCGAACATCGTCCACGCCAGATCGGGATCGGCAGCCATGTCGGCCAGCGCGTCGGCCATCCCTCGCAGCCGCCAGTACATCTCGAAGACGCACGGTGACACATCGCAGCCGATGAAGCGGTCTCCGGCATGAGCAATCACCGGCTCCATCAGCGCCAGCAACGCTTCGGCCTGGTCATAGGGGAAACGATAGGCCAGCACTGCTTCGCGCGACGCGCCGGCCAACGGAAAGTGGACGATCTGGTTGAAGTAGTATTGTTTGACCCACCGGATGCCCCAGGCGTCGGTGTGCCCTTCGCCGTCGTGCTCGTGGACGATCCCCTCCATGGCGTAGTTGTTGTTCACCCACGTCTGCACGATATCGTTGCCCATCGCCTCGCCGACGCGAGAGACAGGAATCTCCAGCGATTCGGCCAGGTGTCGGGCGGTGGCCGGATGAAACCACATGAAGATCGGGATCCGGTCTGCGGGCTGGCGGCGCAGCGCCGCGTAGACGCGCGTCCTGGCATCCATTTTGTGACTCCGAAAATGTCCGGTTGAAAAGTAGAGCCCATCGCCTGTAGAGACGTTGCATGCAACGTCTCTACACACGGCGTCGTCGGCCTCAACGCCCTTCGCGCAGCAGGCCCTCCCGACAGGCGATCAGCAGCTGCCGCAGATCGGCCAGCTCCGGCTCGTTCAGGCATGTCCACGTCGCGAAGAAGTAACGATTGGTGAGTTCCTCGGCCTCATCGCGCACGCGGCGGCCTGCATCCGTCAGGCGATAGGCGCCGTTCGCGGCGACGACCCAGCCGCGGGCGATTAGCCCTTCCAGGGCGGCGGCGTAAGACTCGCAGGAGTAGCCGCGGCGGGCGCAGTGCCGCGCGCACAGCGCATCGAGCGTCACCAGGTCCCCCATCCAGAGATGTGTCAGCGTTTCCCACGCCTGGCCGGTGACGCCCAGCGGCCGCCATGAGGCCAGATGGGCGTCGTCGCGATAGGCAGCCAGGTCGCTCAGGTACTGGTCGAGCTGCGGCACGGGCCCGGCCTGGCCGTAGGGATCGAAGTGGCGAGCAATGCGCAGACACCATTTGCCGGGCGGCTCCGGCGCGGCCAGACTGGCCTCTACCAGGCGGCGCAGCAGAGCCAACAGCCGGTCTAGGTCGGCCGGCGGCAATGGCTGCAGCCGTGCCATCGCCGCATATGCTGCCTCGATGAGCGCACGCACGGCGGCATGGCCGGCGTTGGTCAGATGATATTCGGCCGAGCCGGTCGGGGCCAACAGGCCCAGCCGCACCCCCTGTTCGAGCCGTTCCTGCAGGAGCGCCGGATTGGTATATGCGGCGCGCACACTCAGCCGCGCGGCCGAAACCGGATCGGGCTCGAAGATGCGGGCGGCCATGAGCCAGCCGTACCATTGACCGTAGGGGATGCCGACCGCTTCGGCGGCGCGGTCAATGGCCGGGCCGTAGTGCGCGGTGAGGGCCTGGAGCGTCTCCCAGGCCAGGGGCCAGTATGCGATCAGGTCGGTTGACATGGCGCAATCCCTCCTTGGTGGACAGGCGGATGAAAGTTGCCACGTGCCAGGCACCCTCTCAGGTGCCTGGCACGTCTGGCGACTCCGACTGTAAGGTCGCTTGAAAACCGGTTTTACAGTTATGGACACGCAGCGACCAGCGGCTTGAGGAGTTGCGGGAAGTCGGTGAAGATGCCGCTGGCCTGGCCGGCGATCAGCTTGCGCATGGTCGCCTCGTCGTTGACAGTCCAGATATAGACGTCGAAGCCGGCCCGGCGAATGCGGCCGATCTCGTCGGCCTCGATGGCGCTTGCTCGTGGATTGTAGGCCTGCGCGCCAAGGCGTTTGAGGAGCGCGATCGGATCAAGATCGGCGCGCTCGACCAGGGCGGCGGTGGCGATGGTCGGGTTGGCCTGTTTGGCACGCACCAGGTAGCTGTGGTTGAACGATGAGATGAGCACGCGCTCGACCATGTCGAGCTCGGTGATGAGCGCAACGACTTTTTCCACCACAGTCGCGTCGCCGGGCGTGCCGGCCAGGTTCTTGATCTCGACGTTGACGCGCCAGTCGTGGTCGCGGGTGAAGGCGAGCGCCTCGCGCAACGACGGCGCTTTGACTCCCCGGTAGCTCTCCTGCTCGGCCGGGCTGACGTTGCCCGCCGCGATCTGCTTGAAGGGGTCAGTGGCGACGAACCACGAGCCGAAGTCCAGCTGCTGGATCTCGGCCCAGGTGAAGAGGTGATTGCTCCACGGGCTGCGGTCGGGGAAGACGGCCTTGATGTTCGAGGTGCGCACCAGGGTGTCGTCGTGGATGAGGAAGGGCACACCATCGGCGCTCATGGCGACATCCAGTTCCCAGAGGTCGGCGCCGATCTCTAGCCCTTTGCGGGCAGCGACCAGGGTGTTTTCAGGGGCCAGTGAACGCGCTCCGCGATGAGCGATGTTCAGGGTTCGAGCGCACATAGGCGTTGGTTTCTCCTGTGGTGATTGGCCCGTCGGCCGATCGGCCGGTTGGACGGCGGGCTGGCCGGTCGGCGTTGCGGGTACGGCGCAGGTGGCCGCAGCCAGGACGAGCGCCAGCAGCGCCAGGCTGATGAGAATGCGCAGAGAGTAGTTCATCGAGACGTGCCTGTCACTTTTCGGTTTGCACCAGGCCCTTGACGAACCACTGTTGCATCAGGATGACGATGATCACGGGAGGCAAGAGGGCCAGAACCGTGCTTGACATAATAAGATTCCAGTCGGTCTGGGCCTCACCGGTGCCCATCATTTTGACGATGCCGATGACGATCGTCTCCATGTCGCGGCTGGTGGTGACCAGCAGCGGCCAGAGGTACTGGTTCCAGCCGTAGATGAACAGGATGACGAAGAGCGCGGCGATGTTGGTGCGGGAGAGGGGCAGCGCGATGCTCCAGAAAAAGCGCAGCGGCCCAGCGCCGTCCACCTTTGCCGCCTCCACGTATTCATCGGGGATCGTCAGGAAGAATTGCCGGAAGAGCAGGGTGCCGGTGGCCGAGGCCATCAGCGGCACGGTCAGGCCGGCAAAGGTGTTGATCAGCCCCAGGTCGGTCATCACCTTGTAGGTGGGCGCAATGCGGACTTCGATGGGGAGCATCAGCGTCAGGAAGATCATGCCGAAGAAAAAGGTGCGGAGCGGGAACCTGAAGAAGGCTATCGCGTAGGCCGACAGCACCGAGATGACGATCTTGCCGATGGCGATCGCCAGCGCCATTTTCAGGCTGTTCCAGAGGAAGACCTGGACGGGATAGCCGATGATGCGGTTGCCGCGTGCAGTGGTGAGGGCGTTGGTGTAGTTCTCGATCAGGTTGGGACCGGGGGTCAACGGCATCTGCCCGCGGCCGATGCGCGCGGCGTCCCAGGTCGAGCCGATTAACGCCAGGTAGACCGGGAACGCGAAAATGATTACGGCGATGATGAGGATCAAATGCACCGGGAAATTGCGAACTTGTTTGGCGGTCATGCGTAATGCACCTTGCCTTCCATCGAGCGGAACTGGAGCCAGACCAGCGCGCTGACGATGACCATCAGGATCACCGACTGGGCGGCCGAATGGCCCAGGTTCAGGTTGACGTAGCCGTCCATGTACACTTTGTACATCAGGGTGGTGGTGGCGCGGCCCGGCCCGCCGTGCGTGAGCGCGTGGATCACGCCGAAGGTGTCAAAGAACGAGAAGACCAGATTGATGGTCAGCAGGTAGAAGGTGGTCGGTGAGATCAGCGGAAAAAGGATCTTGCGAAACAGCCGCCACGAGTTGGCGCCGTCAATCATGGCCGCCTCGACGATGGATGGCGGCACGGACTGGAGGCCGGCCAGGAAGAAGAGGAAGTTGTGGGCGATCTGCTTCCAGGAAGAAGCGACGATGATCAACACCAGGGCGTGCGTGCCGTTGAGCTGGTAGTCCCAATTCAGGCCGAGGCCGTTGAGTGTTTTGCCCAGGATGCCGATCGAGGGATGGAAGATGAAGCCCCACAAGACGGCTGCCACTGCTGGCGCCAACGCGTAGGGCCACAGCAAAAGCGTCTTGTAGACCCGCGCGCCGCGAATCTGGCGGTCGGCCATCAGCGCCAGCAGCAGGGCGAGCGTCATCACAAAAAGGGTGACCGAGGCCGAAAAGATGGCAGTGACTTCAATGGCTTCGAGGTACAACGGATCGCTGAGCACCGTCTGAAAGTTCTGCAGGAACACGAAAGAGGTGCGCAAGCCGAAAGGATCCTGCCGCAGCAGCGACTGATAGATCGCCTGGCTGGCTGGCCAGAAGAAAAAGACGATGGTGATCGCAAGCTGGGGCAGGAGTAGCAGGTAGGGGAGTATACGGTTGTTGAAAATAACGCGGCGTTGCATCGGTCTCCTCGGCAAAAGAGCGCAGACCCTAAGGGTCGCTGCGACCCTTAGGGTCTGGGGCCCATCGCGCTGCTCGTACGCTGTACCGGATAGCCGGTACAGCTCAACCGGACACCATCAGGTTATTTGTACATCTTCTCGAAGTTGCGCAGGACTTCGTTGCCACGCTTGACCGCGTTGTCCATCGCCTGCTTGGCGGTCTGCTGGCCTTGGAAGGCCTTTTCCCATTCCTCGTAGACGATGACGCGGATTTCCGGCATGTTGCCCAGGCGCAGGCCGAGCGAATTCTCGGTCGGCTGGGTGCGGGTCAGCTGTTTGTAGGGCAGGTCGGTTCCCGGATTCTTCTCGTAATAGCCGGCAGCCTTGGTCTTCTCGTAGCCGCCATGGGTGATCGGCAGATAGCCGGTCTCCTGATGCCAGCGCGCGTCCACGTCGGGCTGGCTGATGTACTTGAAGAACTCTGCGACCGCCTTGAACTCCTCGGCAGTGCGGCCGGGGGAGTTCATCACCCACAGGCTGGCGCCGCCGATGATCGAGTTGATCGGCGCGCCCGGCACGTCATCGTAGTAGGGCAGGTAGGTCACATCCCAGGTGAACTGGGACTCACGTTGGATACGCGCACGCGCGGCCGAAGAGGCCATGATGATGCCGCACTCGCCGGACGGGAAGAGCACGGTTGCAGCACCATCGCGGCCGCCATACTTGAAGGAGCCTTCTTTCGCCATGTCCATCAGGGTTTGCAGATGGCGGACATGCAGGTCGCTATTGAACTTGAGCTCGGCGTCCATCCCCAACATGCCGTTCGCTTTGGTCGCCAGCGGGACGTTGTGAATAGCCGAGAAGTTCTCCAGTTGCGTCCAGGTCGGCCACTCGAAGGTCATGCCGCACTTGGTCGCGCCGCTGTCCACCAGCTTCTTGGCGGCCGCGCGCACCTCAGCCCAGGTCTGAGGCGGCTTGGCGGGATCGAGGCCGGCCTTCTTGAAGGCGTCCACATTGAAGTACATGATCGGCGTCGAGCTATTCAGCGGCATCGAGATCATCTTGTCGCCTTCGCTGTAATAGCCGCGCACGGCCGGGATGTAGATGTTGGGATCGAGGTTCCAGCCGGTTTCTTTGGCCAGCTCATATACCGGCTTGATGGCGCCTTTCGCTGCCATCATGGTCGCCGTGCCGACCTCGAACATCTGGACGATGTGGGGCGCTTTGCCGGCGCGGAACGCTGCGATGGCCGCGTTCATCGTGTCGGCGTAGCCGCCCTTGTAGATCGCGTCCACGTAATATTTATCTTGCGACTTGTTGAAGTCCATGACAACGGCTTCGAGCACATCGCCGAGCGGCTTGCCCAGCCCGAACCAGAACTCAACCGTCACGCGGCCCGGAGGCGGCGTGGGGCGCGGGGTGGGAACGGGAGTGGCGGTGGGCGCAGCTGCTGGGGCCTTGGTGGGCTCCGGCGCTTTGGTGGGCTCGGGGGCCTTTGTCGGCTCTGGAGCTTTCGTTGGCTCCGGCGCCTTCGTCGGCTCTGGGGCCTTGGTGGGTTCCGGCGCCTTGGCCGCAGGCGCAGCCGGCTGGGCTGGAGCCGGGGTAGGCTGCGGCGCGCAGGCCGAGAGGAGCATGCTGAAGACTACCAGCAAGCTCAAGACGACAAACAGCTTCTTCATGATTCTACCTCCATGATGAGATGTGGAATATTTCTGGCAACTTACCCGTCGATTGTTGAGCTCATCTACATATCTTGCGCATGCCAGTGTGCACAGGATAGTACGGTCACGTGAAGCAGATGCTAAGATGGCTTTACGGCATATCTAAGGAAATGTCATGATCTCTTAAGGTTGTGAGAATCCAGCCTGTTCTATCATGGTAAATGTGGAGGACGCGCGCAGGGGGCGCGAGCGAACGGCTGCGTATGGCCATTTCGTCTCGCGCTGTCACCAGCGCGAGACGGGGTATGCTCTGGCAGGAGATGGGACGGTTACGAACAACAGAATTCACAGAGATTGGACGCCTCATTGCATTGACCAATCTCGCACTCCTCGATTCGGATTAGTCGCGCGGCTCGTTCAATGTAATGAAATCATAACATAGCTTTCCGCATTCAGGCAAATCTCAGGAAAGACATCTCATGGCGCTGTAGCGGTCTATATGCGCAAGATCAGGCCCTCGTTCGGCCTCAGGTCGAGGTCGGCCAGCGTCACCTGCCGCGGGCCGGTCAGCTCGGTGGAGAGGATGACCTGGGCCTGCCTGGCCACAGCCGAGAGATCGAGTCGCCGCGCAGCGCCGACGAAGTTCAGGGCGATGAGCAGGCGGCTGTCGCCGTGGCGTCGCTCGTAGACGAAGACGTCGTCCGCGGCCACATCGAGCGAGCGGTAGGCGCCGATTGTCAGCGCAGGTTCGGCACCGCGCAGCGCAGTGAGTGCCCGAAAGAAGCTCAGTATCGAGGTCGGGTCGGCGGACTGGACGGCTACGTTGCGGACGGCGTAGTCGTCGGCCACGGGCAGCCAGGTGCGCACGCCGGCAGGCGCAAAGCCCGCGTTGGGCGACGCGTCCCATTGCATCGGCGTGCGTTCGGGATCGCGGCCGACGATGTGCGCGATCTCTGGCTGGTTGACGGCCGGCGGATCCTGCACCATGTCCGGCGGGATGGGCACATCGTGCATGCCGATCTCGTCGCCGTAGTAGCAGGTGGGGGTGCCGCGCAGCGTCAGCAGCAGCATGTTCGCCACGCGCGCCTGATCGGCCCCGACGCGCGTGGCCAGCCGATGCTGATCGTGATTGCCCAGCACCCAGTTCGGCCAGCCGTGTGGCGGCACCGACGCCTCGTAGTCGTCCACCAGCTGCCGCACCGCGGCGGCTTTCCACGGCACATGGATCAGATGGAAGTTGAACGGCAAGTGGCATTCGGGTGCCTCGGGCGTGCCGTAGTACTTCGCCAGCTCCTCGTTGGGCAAGTAGATCTCGCCCACCATCATCCGGTCGTCGTATTCGTCCAGCACCCGACGCATCGCGTGGATCAGGTCATGCACTTCCGGCAGGTTGGCCGTGTAGAGATGCAGCAGGCTGTCGTGCGGGTTGATGCCGTTCCATGCCGGATTGGGCGGCTCGTCCCGGAAGAGGGGATCTTTCATCATCAGCCAGATGACATCCACCCGAAAGCCATCCACGCCCCGATCCAGCCAGAAGCGCATGTTGTCGAGCATGGCGGTCAGGACGGCCGGATTGCGATAGTTCAGCTCGGGCTGCTGTTTGACGAACTGATGGAGGTAGTACTGGCCGGTGTGGGGATCGAACGTCCAGGCCGGGCCGCCGAAGTAGCTCAGCCAGTTGTTGGGCGGGCCGCCGTCGGGCGCCGGGTCGCGCCAGATGTACCAGTCACGCTTCGGGTTGTCGCGGCTGGAGCGGCTTTCGATGAACCACGGATGCTCGTCCGAGGTGTGATTCGGCACCAGGTCGAGGATCAGCTTCAGGCCGCAGCGATGGGTTTCGGCCAGCAGCCGGTCGAAGTCGGCCAGCGTGCCGAAGAGCGGGTGAATGTTGCAGTAATCGGCGACGTCGTAGCCGAAGTCGTGCATGGGCGAGGGGTAGATCGGCGAAAGCCAGATCGCCGATACGTTCAGGCTGCGCACATAGTCCAGGCGGGATTCGATGCCCGGCAGGTCGCCGATGCCGTCGCCGTTGCTGTCCTGGAACGAGCGCGGGTAGATCTGGTAGATGATGCCGGTTTGCCACCAGTGAAATCGGGAATCCATCATTGGCCTCCGTAAGCTGAGATGCGAATGATCGTCAGAGGTTATTATATGCCATCCGCCTGCTGTGGTCGAATCCGCCGCGACGTATGCCGCAAAAGTGTCGGTCATTGCGAGGGGCGTCGTTTGCCCCGAAGCAATCTCCTGCTGTGAGCAGGCGCGCGACGGCTTTGCTTCGTCCCTCGCAACCGCATACTACGCTCCTCGCAGTGACAAAGTCACCGACAGTTTTGCGCTATGCTCTCTGCCGCGCGCCGATTTGACAGGGTGCGAAAATCTATGATATCTTTGATATAAATCTATGTATTGTTTATCCGCGCTTTTGGCCGTGAGCTTCACGCGGGCCGGCGCGGCCTGTGTTTGACGACCGGGTCATGATGGGGCATCTGTTCGGCCAATTCCGAGGTCTTCGTTGCGATGAAACTGATCTTTCGCATCTTGCATTTCACGAGCCTGCTCGTAGTACTTGCGGCGTGTGCGCCTGCGCCCGTCCCGATGCCGACAGCGACCCCGGCGACGGTCGCCACCGGAACAGCCGTGCCCGGCAGCACTGCCGCAGCAGTTCTCCCGATCGCAGCGGCAGTGCTGTCACCGACACCGTTGCCGCCGACGGTCATCGCCGGCCCCGAATCGGCGCCGATGCCCACCCCGGTCGCCACGCCGGCAACGCCCACCCCTGTCCCGGTGACGTGTCAGCCGTCGCTCGTGCCGACCATCGCCCAGACCGAGGGGCCGATGTATCTGGCCAATCCACCCCAGCGCGCGAACTTCCGTGAAGACGCGCGGAATGCGGGCGGCGAGCCGGTGACGTTGGCCGGCCGTGTGATGGGCACAGACTGCAGGCCGATCGCCAACGCGCGCGTCGACGTGTGGCACACGGATGCGCGAGGCGCCTACGATATGACTCCGACCTACACGTCGCGCGGTTACGTGCTGACCGACAGCGAGGGACGTTATCAGTTCGAGACCATCGTGCCCGGCATCTACACGGGCCGGACGGCGCATATCCACGTCAAGGTCACGCCGCCCGGCGGCCGGACGCTCACGACGCAGCTCTATTTTCCGAATGAGGCGACCAATGCCGGCGATGCCATCTTCGATCACCGGCTGCTGGTCAAGCTGGAAGAGACGCCTCAGGGCAAACGCGCCACGTTCGATTTCGTCGTCGCGCCCTGAGGCGAGGCCATGATAGGCTTCGGGGCCGGCGATACATCCGAGACGAAACGCGCATCCAGCTCGGCGGCGGTCGGTTCGCCGGGCACGAGCTCGCGGCCCAGGGCAGCCGTCGCGCACCAGGTAGAGGGCGGTCACGGCATCTCTGGTCGTGGTAGCTGGTTTAAGAACGGATCGGGGGCACGAGCCCCAGGTTGAGCAGATGAATCGGCTGCATGGGTGCTTCTCCGCCTGAAAGCGATGGCAGCAAGGTGATTTCGTCCCCCTCCCGCAGCGGACGTTTCGGGTCATCGAGGAGCGTACCGTTCAGGAAGGCCCGCGTGTACGGCGCGATCTCGCCATTCGCCAGGAACAGCGCCTCGGTCAGAGGCGGATGGCGTCGAGCTGCCAGCCACAACGCGTCGAGCAGGGTAGCGCCGTCGGGCAGCTCCATGCGTTCTGCTCGCTGCGCCGCGATGGCCGCAAAGATGCCGTGATAGCGGATCAGAATCTGGATCATGAAAGCGGTCGTGTTCACGTGCCAGGCACCTGGGATGGCGCCCGGCCCGTTGGGCTCAGAATGTGGTCAGGCCAACCCCAGGGCCTGCAATTTTTCCGGCGTCGGCAGGCCCTGCGCATCCCAGCCGCGCAGTCGGTAGTAGCGCTCGAGCATGGCATCGGGATCATGGACCAGGCCGACGTGGATGGGCTGCTCCGATCGGCGCATTTCGCCCGTGGCCTCATCCTGGCTGAAGGTGTAGATCGGCAGCGGCTCGGATGTGAACCGGTCGGGCAGGCGGTCGTCGGCACGGGTCAGGCCCAGGCGGGCATTGTAAAGCCGCTCCAGGTTGACGATGCGCTCGCCAGCTTGCAGCAACTCGGCCGCGCTGATCGGCCGGCCGCGCAGCGCCGACAGACCGGCAGCCACGTCATCCGGCATCAGTGCGTAGGTCTCGGTGGTGGCGAATTTGCAGATGCCCAGTGCGTCGCTTACTGCGCTGTAGTTCTCGCTGTAGACGACCAGATCGGCTTTGTAGGTTTCATCTGCCAGATCCATCAGCTGCGGCAGCATTGCTTCCGGGAAGAGGGCGCGGGCAGCTTCCCAGTTGCCGGCAATGTCCACGGTCGGCAGCGCGTACAGGTGATCGGCGCCCCGGTTCGAGGTCATGTGGCCGAGGCCGAATGCTTTGGCGATGCGTGGCTCCTGGCGGGGTAGCTCCATTCCTTTGACGTGCATGGCGTAGGGCAGCGTTGCCGGGCCCAGCCTCTCAGCAGCGCGCTTCACCCCGTCGGCCAGGATATCACCCAGGCCCTGACGCATGGCGATGGCGCGAATGAGTCCCAAGACGGTATCGGGGTCGCCCCAGGCGAGCGAGAAGTGGGGATCGGTGTAGAGCGCTCGCTGGCGTAGCTCCATGGCGAACGCAATGCAAACGCCGGTGGAGATCGTGTCCAGCCCCAGATCGTTGCAGAGCCGGTTGGCGTAGATGATCGCTTCGAGGTCGGCCAGGCCGAGCATCGGGCCGAGTGCATCCACCGTCTCGTATTCCGGGCCGCCCAGTTCGGTGGCGTAGGGGCCATCCACGACTCGCGTCTCGTGGTCGCAGCCGATGGGGCAGGCGTGGCAGCTTTTGTGTCGGGTGACGTAGCGGTCAAGCGCTTCGGCGTCAATGCGGGCATAGAACGGCACCTGGCCGGCCTGGTGGTTGTACGCGGGCAGGTCGCCCGATATATTTTTGGGCCGGATGAGCAGCGGCGTGCCCCAGCGGTGCAGCGCCTGGCTTTCCGGGTGTCTGTGCGTCTTGCGGGACATCTCGCCGGCAACTCTGGCGAACTCGCGCGGGGCTGCGGGCGCCTTGTTGTCGTGGACCACGATCGCCTTTAGCCGCTTGCTGCCCATCACGGCACCGCCGCCGCTGCGCGCGGCCGCCCGGCTGCGATCGTTGATGATGCCGGCGATGCGCACGCCGTTTTCGCCGGCGGGGCCAATGCATGCCACGCGCGCGGCGCTGCTTGTGCTCAGCCGCTCATGCGTCGCGGCCGTGGTCAGCCCCCACAGGTCGGCCGCCGGCAGGATGGCGACCGCGGCCGGTGTCACGTCGAGCCGCACCGGCTCGGCAGCCTGACCCAAGATGACCAGCGCGTCGAAGCCACAGTGGGCGAGAACGGCCCAGAAGTGGCCGCCGCTGTTGGCATAGCCGTAGATGTCGGTCAGCGGCGAATGAAAAGTGACGTGTCCGCGCGCGCCGGCCGGCCATGAGGTACCGGTGAACGGGCCGACGGTGAAGATGAGCGGGTTGTCGGGGCCGAGCGGGTCGAGCGGGCCGCGGACATGCTGCCAGAGCAGACTCAGCCCCAACCCGCGACCGCCCAGGAAGCGGTCCAGCTCAGCTTCTGGGGTTGGCGCAACGGTGACGCAGCGCCGGGTCAGGTCAATGGTGGCGGTCAGGCCCATGATGATGCTCCTTGAGATGAGTGGGGGCGAGTTATTCTGGGTCGGATTATACATCGGTCATCGGTCGCGCGGCATGAGTTGCATCATATGGACTTTTGCGTAATTTATGCTATGCTATGGCCGTTCTACGCCATGATCACAGTGCAGGTGCAATTCTTCGGCGGTGTGCAGCTTTTTACCCGGCGGCTTCGACCGGAGATTGCGCGCGATCTGCCCCTGGTTCATTTGCCAGACGGCGCCACTGTGGACGATTTGCTTCGTTTGCTGGATATCCCGACGGGAGAAGGCCGACCGCTCATCAGCGTCAATCGCTTCTATCAACGCGATAATGTGTCGTTGGCCGATGGCGATCGCGTGCAGGTGTTCAAGACGGTCGTCGGTGGCACAGAGTCGTGACCTGGAGGACGAAAGCTATCCGCTATGCCGAGATTCGATTATGTGCGCGCCGGTTCGGTTGCAGAGGCATTGCGTCTGCTGGCCGAGCCCGGCTTGACGAGCAGGCCGCTTGCAGGCGGCACCGATGTGCTGGTTTACATCCGGCACGAGAGGGCGCCGTTCGACCGGCTGGTGGACATCAGCCGCGTGCCGGAGCTGAAGATCATCGAGCGCCGGGGCAACGAAGTGGTGGTCGGCGGCGCGGTGACCTACACCGAAGCTGCCGAGAGTCCTCTGTTGCGCCAGGTTGCCGCCTGCCTGGTCGAAGCCTGCCTGACCGTGGGCGGGCCGGCCATTCGCAACATGGGCACGCTGGGCGGCAACGTGGTCAATGCGGCCGCGTGCGCCGATTCGCTGCCGCCGTTGACCTGTCTGGACACGATGGTTCATCTGCGGAGCCTGGCCGGCGAACGGACGATGGCCTTGAGCGAGTTCATCATGGGTCCCAATCGTACTGCCATCCGCGCCGGCGAGCTGCTGACGCATTTCAGCTTTCCTGTTCCGCCGGACGGTGCGCGGCAGGTGTTCATTAAGCTGGGCCGGCGCAATGCGCAGGCCATTTCCCGCCTTTCAATCGCTGCGATCGGCCGGCTGGATGGCCAGGGTCGCGCGGACTATGTGCGACTATCGCCGGGCGCGGCCATGCCCACTCCGCGCCGTCTCACCGAGGTCGAGGCGATGCTGCTGGGTCAGGTGCCGACCGACGAGCTCTTGATCGCGGCCGGCGTCCGCAGCGCCGAGGTGATGATCGCGGTCACCGGTCGTCGTTGGTCTACTGAGTACAAAGAGGTGGCCATCCAGGCCCTGGCCGAGCGGGTGTTGCGGCGGGTGCTGGTTTTGTGATTGAGAGGACGCGTCCTCGCTTTGGCTCAGGGCATGGCGCGGCGATTGTAAAGCGGCGCGAAGCGCCGCAATCCAGATAGGGTAACATTATGCTGATCGAATTCACGCTCAACCGCAAACGCGTTGCCGTCGAGGCGCCGCCCGACATCACGCTGCTGACCCTGTTGCGTGATTACTTCAACCTGACCGGCACGAAAGAGGGCTGCTCGGTGGGTGAATGCGGTGCGTGCGCGGTAATCATGGATGGCCGTTTGGTGAATAGCTGCCTGGTGCTGGCGCCTCAGGCGGCCGGCAGCGAGGTCATCACCATCGAGGGCATTCGCGGGCCAGACGGCGGGCCGAACGACATGCAGGAGAACTTCATCACCTACGGCGCCGTGCAATGTGGCATCTGCATCCCCGGCATGATCATGGCCGGCGAAGCGCTGCTGATGCACAATCCCAACCCGACCCGTGCCGAAATCCGGACTGCGCTGGCGGGCAACCTCTGCCGCTGCACGGGTTATCAGCAGATCGTAGATGCGATTGAGGCGACCGCGCGGAGTAGAGAGGGAAACAGGTAGACAGGGAAACAGGTAGACAAGGAAACAAGGTTGTGCCCCCACCTTGTCTACTTGTTTCCCTCGAGAGGAACGAGACTATGCCAGAGTATCAATACATCGGTAAGCCTGCCCGTCGTGTGGATGCCCTGGAGAAAGTGTTGGGCACGGCGAAGTATATCGCCGATCGGAAGCTGCCCGGCATGCTGCATGCGCGCTGCCTGCGCAGCGAGGTGCCGCACGCGCGCATCGTGAAGCTGGATGTGACGCCCGCGCTGGCCGTGCCGGGCGTACGCGGCGTCATTACCAGCGAGGATTTCTTCGAGCACGGGCTGTACGGCTTTCCGGTGAAGGACAAGTACATGCTCGCGTACCAGAAGGTGCGCTATGTGGGCGAGGCGATCGCCGCAGTCGCGGCTGACACGCCCGAAGCGGCCCTGGCCGGTGTACAGGCCATTATCTGCGAGCTGGAGCCGCTGCCCGGTGTCTTCGACATGGAACACGCGCTCGACGCGGACGCGCCCCAGGTCGGCCCGGATCGGCCCGACGGCGAACATCCGAACTTCCTCGATAAGTTGATCGTGCGCAAAGGCGATCCGCTGGCCGTGTGGGAGCAGAGCCCGATCAAACTGGAAGAGCGCTACACGGTCGGGCCGCAGGAGCATGCCTATATCGAGCCCGAGGGGGTTTTGGCCGTGCCGACGCCTGAAGGTGGCGTGGTCGTCTATGCGCCGAACCAGAGCCCTTTCATCAATCACGGCAATCTGGCGCTGGTGCTCAACCTGCCACATAACCTGGTGCGCGTGATCCAGCCGCCGGTCGGGGGATCGTTTGGCGGCAAAGACGATATCATCTACGAGAGCTCCGCGCAGGTCGCCAGGCTGGCGCTGATCACGGGCAAGCCGGTGCGCATGGTCTTCAGCCGCGAGGAGAGCCTGATTGTTTCCTACAAACGCGATGCCATGCGCATGCACATCTGGCTGGCCGCCGACCCCGACGGCACACTGCGCGCCTGCAAATTCGATGGGCTGCTGGATTCGGGCGCGTATGCGTCCGAGAGCTCCTTCACCGCATGGCGCGCCAGTATCCACGCCATGGGCGCGTATCGCTATGACGCCTGCCATGTGGACATCACGGCCGTCTACACCAACAACGGCTATTGCGGCGCGTTCCGCGGCTTCGGCAACACCGAGGTCTGTATGGCCATCGAGCAGGCGATTGACGAGATGGCCTACAAAGTCGGCATGGATCCGATTGACTTTCGGCTGAAGAACTGCCTGCGCCTCGGCGACGAGACCGTGCACGGCCAGCGCCTCACCGAGTCGGTCGGCCTGGCCGAGTGTCTGATGGCCGTCCGGCGGCTTTCCGACTGGGACCGCAAGCGCGCCGAATACACGCGTAGAGACGTTGCATGCAACGTCTCTACTACGAACGACATCCGGCGCGGCATCGGCGTCGCCGCCCTCTATCACGGCACCTCGCTGGGCGCGGAGGGCCAGGACTATGCCAATGCCACGATCGCTATCGAGCAGGACAATTCAATTGACATCACTTCCGGCCTGACCGACTATGGCACCGGCTCGCGGACTGTGTTCACACTCATCGCGGCCGAGGAGCTCGGCGTGCGGCCGGAGCGCATCCACATGCAACGGCCCGATACCGACACCGCCATCGAATCGGGGCCGACGGTGGCCAGCCGTTCCACCATGCTCGGCGGCAACGCCATGCGCATTGCTGCCATGAACCTGCGGCAGACCCTCGACTATGCGGCCGCTGACCTGCTCGGCTGCGAGCTGCACCAGCTCATCCGCCACGGCGAAGCCTATGTCGGCCCGGCCGAAGAGCCGGTGCCATGGGAGCGGGTGGTCGCACATGCTCGCGAGATGGGATTGGCTCTCTCCGCGCATGGCAAATGGACGGCCCCGCGCATCAACTGGGATCATCACGCCGGCCGCGGCACGCCCTACATGGCCTATCACTTCGCCGCGCAGGTGGCCGAGGTCGAGGTGGACATGGGCACGGGCAACGTGCAGGTGATCGGCTTTTGGGCCGCGCACGATCTGGGCAAGATGATCTTCCCACAGGGCGCGTACGGTCAACTCTACGGCGGCATTGCGCAGGGCCTGGGCTACGCGCTAATGGAGCAGATCACATTTGTGAACGGCTATATCCAGGAGACCAATTTCGAGTCGTATCTGATCCCGACCGCGGTGGATGTGCCGGAGATCGTGGGAACGTTCATCGAGGCGCCTTTCTCGCACGGGCCGTATGGCGCCAAGAACATCGCGGAGCCGGCCATGGTCCCCACCGCGCCGGCCATTCTCAACGCCATCTACCACGCCACCGGACGCCGTGTGCGCGATCTGCCGGCCAATCTGGAGCGGGTGCTGCTGGGCCACGATCTGGCGAAGGGCGGGTCGCCGAGAGCGTGCAAGTTGGGGTTGCACATCGCGTGACATAACGCAAAATCGCCCTGCTCACGTGCCAGGCATCTTGCAGAGTGCCTGGCACGTGGCGACTGTCATCCCCCGTGGCGCCGGCCGCGGCCTGGGCATCTGTCCCGAAAATCGCCGTACTCACGTGCCAGGCATCTTGCAGAGTGCCTGGCACGTGACGACTGTCATCCCCCGTGGCGCCGGCCGCGGTATGGGCATTGGTTCCATAAGAGCTTTCATTTCCGAAGTTGACACACGTTATCCCCCCGTGATATGATGATGACGAAACAAAGTTTACTGAAAATAAATCCCCGTATCGAATTTGGCTGGCCTGGTGGGTAGAGTGACGGGCTGATCCTGAAGAGGGCCTCGCACAGCCTCGAGTCAAAGGATGATTGGATTAGATTCATGGTCGTTAGCCAGGTTGTCGGTGAGCGCATCCGCCGGCGTCGTCGGGAGTTGGACCTCACGCTGCGCGAGCTGGCCGAGCGCATCGGCATGACCGCGGGCTACCTGAGCCGGGTCGAAAACCAGCAGGTTACTCCCTCTCTGGATGCGCTGCAGGCCATCGCAACCGCGCTGTGTGCGCCGATGTTCTATTTTCTGGACATGCCGCCCGATGAACCGGTGGTGCGCGCCAGCTCGCGACGTCGGCTTGCCTTTCCGGGGTCGCATCTTGCCTATGAGCTGCTGACCCCGGCCGGAAGCGGCCAGTTGATGGCGATGCTCATCCGGCTGGAACCCGGCGCGCGCCGGGTCACACCGCCGCTGAGCCAGCCCAACGAGCAGATGATGTTCGTGCTGGAGGGGCGTCTGCGGATCAACGTAGACGGCACAACATACATCTTGGACAAACATGATAGCATTTATTACAACGGCAACCTTCTTCGAGAGTTTGCCTGTGAGGGAGATCAAGAGCTGGCCGTGATTTGTGTTATCGTGCCGCCCGTATTGTGAGCGCGTGGGAGGCTTCTATTGACCGTCATCCTCATCGAAAACGGCGCCATCATTACCCTGGACGACGTCCGGCATGTCTACAACCCCGGCTACATCCTGCTGCAGGACGACCGGATCGCGGCCGTCGGCTCCGGCGCGGCCCCGGCCGAGCTGCGCGCCCGTGCGACCGAGGTCATTGACGCCAGCCTGATGGCCGTCATGCCCGGCATGGTCAACGCGCATACGCACCTGTTCCAGACCTTCATCCGTGGCCTGGCGGACGACAAGCCGCTGCTGGACTGGCTGAAGGCGGCCATCTGGCCCGTGGCCCAGGCGCTGACCGAGGAGGACGCGTACCTGGCCGCGCTGCTGGGCCTGGTGGAGAACATCCGGGGCGGCGCGACCAGCGTCATTGACCACCAGTACATCCACACCGAGCCGGGCAACGACGACGGTGTCTTCCGCGCAGCCGAAGAGAGCGGCGTCCGTTTCCTCAACGCGCGCGGCTGGGCCGACATGAACTATCCTCCGGCTTTTCAGGAAACGCCGGAGCGGATCGAGGCGGAGATGCGTCGGCTGCACGACCGCTGGCACGGCCGGGCGAACGGCCGGCTCCGGCTGGAGTTCGGCCCGCTGATCCCCTGGGGCTGCTCCGACGCGACTATGCGCCGCACCTGCGCCCTGGCTGCCGAGTGGGGCGTGGGCACGCATGTCCATGTGGCCGAGACCCAGGCCGAGGTTGACATGGAGCTGGCCTCGCGCGGCATGCGCCATATCGAGTGGCTGCACTCGCTGGCTGCTCTGGGGCCGGATGTGCAGCTCGTCCACAGCGTGTGGCTCAGCGACCACGAGCTGGACCTGATCGAGCGATCGGGCGCGGTGGTGGTGCACTGCCCCGTCTCCAACATGTACCTGGCGTCCGGCGTGGCCCGCGTGCCTGAGATGTACCGCCGCGGCATCCCGGTGGCCCTGGCGACCGATGGGCCGGGCAGCAACAACAATCAGGACATGATGGAGGTGCTGAAGACGACCTGCCTGCTGCACAAAGTCAGTTCCCTGAACGCGATGGTTTTGCTTCCCGAGGACGTGCTCTGGATGGCATGTCGGGGCGGCGCGGCTGCGTTCGGCCAGCCCGACCTCATCGGCTCGCTGGAGGTCGGCAAGAAGGCGGATGTGGTGCTGGCGGACCTCAACACCCCGCTGGCGATGCCGGTGCACAAGCCGGTCTCGGCACTGGTGTACAACCTGGCCGCGCGCGACGTGGACACGGTCATCGTGGACGGCCGCGTGCTGATGCGGGGCAAACGCATCCTGGTGGTGGATGAGGCCGCGCTGCTGGATCGGGCGCGGGCTGCATGCGCGCGGTTGTTCGCGCGGGCAGGAGTGGTGGTGGATTAAGGGGTTCTATGCAACCCGAACTCATCTCTCGAATTACCACTCTGTCTCACCAGATGACCGAACGCCGGGAGCGCTTCCTGGCCGACCTGATCCGCATCCGCTCCTACACTGGCCAGGAAGGCCCGGCGGTGGAGCGCACGCTGGCAGAGCTGCGCGCCATCGGCTGCGACGAGGTCTGGACCGACTCGGCCGGCAATGCGCTGGGCCGCATCGGCCATGGCCCGCGGATTATCCTCTACGATGCGCATCTGGACACCAACGAGGTGGCCGACGAGCGCGCGTGGCCGCATCCGCCTCTGGAGCCGGTGGTCGAGGGCGATGCCATGTTCGGTCTGGGCGCGTCCGACTGCAAAGGCGGTGTCGCGGCGATCGTCTACGGCGCGGCCGTAATCCGGGAGATTATCCGCAATGGGGCGATGGCGGGCGGAAGCCATCCGCCTCTGCGCCTGGATGATTTTTCGGTCGTCGTCATGGGCGCGACCCTGGAGGAGGACGCGGAAGGCTTCGCGCTGCGCTCCCTGGTCGAGCGGGACGGGCTGCGGCCGGAGGTGGTCCTGCTGGCCGAGGCGACCGACCTGACGTTGCGCCGCGGGCAGCGGGGCCGCTGTGAGGTGCGCGTGCGGGTTGAAGGCCGCGCGGCTCACGCCAGCCAGCCCCACCTGGGCGAGAACGCCATCCTCAAGATGCTGCCGGTGATCGCCGCGCTGGAGGCCATGAACGCCGGCCTGCCGGTTGATCCCATCTTTGGCCGCGGCAACCAGGTGGTGACCATGATCGAAGGCCCGCACACGCCCAACTCGGTGCCGGCATGGTGCGAGGTGACGCTGGACCGTCGGCTGGTGCCGGGCGAGACGCCGGAGGGGGTGCTGGCCGGCATCCGGGCAGTGGTTGAGCCGCTGGGCGCGACCGCGGCCATCCCCGATCAGCCGGTGCTGACCCATACCGGCCTGCGGCTGGATGGGCCCGCGTTCTACCCCGGCTGGCTGCTGGCCGAGGAGCATCCGTTGCTGGCGGCGGGCCAGGATACCTGTCGGGCGCTGTGGGGCCGGCCTGCCGCGATGGACGTCTGGCGCTTCTCTACCGACGGCACCTACTCGGCCGGCGCGGCGGGCATCCCCACCCTGGGCTTCGGGCCGCAGGAGGAGCAGTACGTCCACGCCGCCAACGATCAGGTGAGCCTGACCAAGCTGCGCACGGCCGCGGCGTGGTATGCGTTGTTTCCGTTTGTGTACGCGACCCTCACCCCCCTGCCTCCCTCTCCCTGCCAGGGCGAGGGAGAACTCTCCCGCTTCCCGCAGAGGTGAGGGGCGCTCCTAGGCCCCGCCTGGGCGAGGGCCAGGATGAGGGGGCAATCTATCACAGGAGTCACTCTATGCAATCACAACTCTACGGCAAAGACTTCATCACCACCGAAGACTGGACGCTCGAAGAACTCGAGAGCGCGCTCGAGCTGGCGGCCGACCTGAAGCGGCAGTGGATCACCGGCACGTATCACGACCACCTGCTGCGTGCCAAGACGCTCTACATGCTCTTCTTCGAGGAATCCACCCGCACCCGCAACTCCTTCGAGGCGGGCATGACCCAGCTCGGCGGCCACGCGCACTGGCTGACCCCCAAGGCCACGCAGATCGGCCACGGCGAGAGCGCCAAGGACACCGCCATCGTTCTGGCCCGTTACGGTCACGGCATCGCGGTGCGCGATTGTCGCACCGGCATCGGCCAGAAGTACATGTACGAGCTGGCCAAATGGGCCAACATCCCGGTCTTTTCGATGCAGGACGACGTGGATCACCCCTGCCAGACCATGGCCGACATCATGACCATCCGTGAGAAGTTCGGGACGAATCTGCGCGGCCGCAAGTTCGTCATCTCCTGGACCTATGCGCCGCAGTACGTGCGGCCCCTTTCGGTGCCGCAGGGCCTGATCATGCTGATGCCCCGCTTCGGCATGGACGTCACTCTGGCGCATCCGAAGGGCTTCGAGATGATGCCGCACACCCTGGAGGCCGCGCGGCGACATGCCGAGGAAGCAGGCGTCAAATTCGAGATCGTGGACGACATGGACGAGGCAGTCCGGGGCGCCGACATCGTCTACGCCAAGAGCTGGGGCCCGATCATGGTCACCGAGGACGAGGCGGAGGTCAAGGCGATGGTGGATCAGCACAAGGACTGGTGCCTTGACGAGCGGCGCATGGCGCTGGCGAAAAAGCACGCCATCTACATGCATTGCATGCCCATTGATCGCGGCTACGAAGCCACCGACGCCGTAATTGACGGCCCGCAGTCGGTGATCTACGACGAGGCCGAGAACCGGTTGCACATCCAAAAGGCGCTGATGGTTCTGACCATGGCGCCGCGAGGATGAAACGTGCAACGCCCAACGCGAAACGTGCAACGCGCAACGCCTTTTTGTATCTGCCGCTTGACGGCCGAGGAAGTTCCCATGAGTTACTACGACACCGTCATCCGCAACGGAACGCTGATCACGCCGGAAGGCCCGGTGAACGCCGACCTGGGCATCGTCGGCGAGAAGATCGCGGCCATCGGCCAGGGCCTGCAGGGACGCGAGGTGATAGACGCAACGGGCAAGCTGGTCATCCCGGGCGCGATTGACCCCCACGTCCACCTGGAAATGCCGGCCGGCCCGGTTCGGTCATCCGATGACTGGGTGACGGGCACCATCGCGGCCGCCTGCGGCGGCACGACGACGGTGATTGACTTCGTGGAACCGGAACCGGCGCCCGCCGGCCCCGTAGAGACGTTGGTAGAGACGTTGCATGCAACGTCTCTACGACGCGCCCTCGCCGCGCGCCGTGCCGAGGCCGAAGGCCGCGCGGTCATTGACTTCGGCCTGCACATGACCCTGCTGGACGCGCAGCCCGAAACGCTGGCAGAAATCCCGGCCGTCGTTGCTGCGGGCTGCCCGTCGTTCAAAACCTACATGACCTACAGCATGAAGCTGACCGACGACGCCCTGATCGCGGCGATGGATGCGGTCGGGCGGGCTGGCGGGATGGTCATGGTGCACGCGGAGAACGACGCGGGCATCGCCTATCTGCGGCGGAAACTGATTGAGGCCGGCCATGTCGAGCCGCGCTACCATCCGATCTCCCGGCCGGCGAGCATGGAGGTCGAGGCCATCGAGCGGGCGCTGGCCCTGGCCGAGGCCGCCGAGTGTCCGGTCTACATCGTCCACATCTCTACCGGCCGCGGCGCGGCGGCCGTGGCTGCCGCCCGTGGCCGCGGCCAGGTCGCATTCGGCGAGACCTGTCCCCAATACCTGCTGCTGACCGACGCCGAGTTCGACCGGCCGGGCTTCGAGGGGGCCAAGTTCGTCTGCTCGCCGCCGCTGCGCAAGCCCGAGGACAACGCGGCGCTGTGGAGGCTGCTGGCTTCGGCCGATCTTCAGACCGTGGGTACCGACCACTGCCCGTTCTTCTACCGTGGCGAAAAGGACCTGGGCCAGAGAGATGGCGCGTACCCGCCGTTCACGCGCATCCCCGGCGGCATGCCCGGCATCGAGGCGAGGCTGGCGCTGCTCTACACGTTCGGCGTGCGGGCCGGTCGGTTGACGGTCGAGCGATGGGTGGACGCCTGCGCGACGGCTCCGGCGCGCATCTTCGGCCTGTATCCCCGCAAGGGCGCGCTGGTTCCCGGCGCGGACGCCGATGTGGTGATCTTCGACCCTGATCGCGAGGTCGTGCTGACGCATGCACGTGCGACGAGCCGGCCCGGTGCGTCGCATATTTATCGGTTGCACGAAAACTGCGACTACACACCCTATGAAGGCTTTGGCCTGACGGGCTGGCCTGCCCTGACCATGCTCCGCGGCCGCATCATAGCGCGGGATGGCAAGTTCGTGGGGCAGGCAGGCGGGGGGAGGTTTTTGGAGAGGGGAGACGGGTAGACAAGTAGACAGGTAGACAAGGGAACACTTTTTAGCTCGTTATTTCCTTGTTTCCTTGTTTCCTTGTTTCCTCATCTACCAACCACCAGAGGCAACACGATGAGAGGCATACTAATCCTTCCCGATTTTCTTATTGCCACCCCCGGCGAGCCGCCGAAGCGGAATTGGGGCGTGCGCGTGGTCGGCGATCGGATAGATGCGGTCGCGGCCAACGAACAGCTGCGCGACATGTATCCGGAAGATGAGGCCAAAGATGCAGCCGGCCAGGTGCTGGCGCCGGGCTTCGTAGACGCGCACACCCACCTCTACGGCGTGCTGGCCCACGGCATTCCCATCATCCCCCCTCCCTCTCAGGGAGGGGTCGGGGGAGGGTCAGCCGTGCCTGGAGGAGCCGGGGGAGGTTCGGCCGCGTCGGATGAGACCGGAGGCGGCTGGTCCTTCCTCTCCGATTTCTGGTGGCCGCTGGTCGAAGATCGCCTCGATCACGAGATGATCTGTGCGGCGACCGACCTGAACCTGGCGCAGATGCTGCGTGGCGGTGTCACCAGCTTCTACGACTGCACCGAAGCGCCCAACGCGCTCCCCGGCTGCCTGGCCGCCCAGGCCGAGGTCGTGGCTTCCCGCGGCATGCGCGGCATCCTCTCCTTCGAAGCCACCGAACGGGTGAGCAAAGCCAACGGCCAGGCAGGGTTACGCGAGAATCTGGAGTTCATCAGGCGTCAAACGTCAGGCGTCAAACGCCAGGCGTCAGATGCCGGCATCCTGACAGGGCCTCCCAGCCCCCGGCCTCCAGCCCCTGGCCCCCAACCCCCGGCCCCCGGCCTCATCTCCGGCCTGATGTGCTTCCACACCACCTTCACTTGCTCGGCCGAGTTCATCCGGCAGGCGTTCGAGCTGGCCGCGAGCGAAGGCGTGTTGGTGCACATGCACGCGTCCGAGAGCCGCTTCGAGCCGGAATATGCCCTGAAGCACTTCGGCCTGCGCACCTTCGAGTACTATGATCGGTTGGGGGTGGCCGGGCCGAACATGCTGGCCTCGCAGTGCGTCCAGCTCACCCCGGCCGAGATCGAGATCGTCGCGCGCCGCGGGGTACGCGTGACCCACATGCCCCTCTCGAACTGCGAGGTCGGCGGCGGCATCGCGCCCGTCCCCGACCTGTTGGCGGCCGGTGTGACGGTCGGGCTGGGCAGCGATGGCTACATCACCGACATGTTCGAGGTCATGCGCGGCGCATTCCTGATCCATAAAGCGTATCGCCAGGACACGGCCACGATGCCGGCCCATGTCGTCTGGTGGATGGCGACCGAAGGCGGCGCGCAGGCCATCGGCCTGGAGCAGGTGGGGCGCCTGGCGCCGGGCTGGCAGGCCGATCTGCAGCTCATTGATGCGGCGCTGCCGACCCCCCTGGAGGCCTGGAACCTGTACGAGCAGCTTCTGCTCTATCGCAGTCGTCGGGATGTGCGCGCGGTGATGGTGGCCGGGCAATGGCGTGTGCGGGATGGCGTGGTGTTGGGTGCGGATGAGGCGGCGCTGCGCGGCCGTGTGCAGCGGGCGGCAGAACGCCTATGGCGTAGAGATTGAAGAATGTTCCCACGATGTCGGTGGGCGCGCGTTTTGGGCTTGATGGAGTTGTTGGAACAGGTGCGGCAGCAGGCCGTCCGACCGCCGCAAGGCCGATGATGAGGGCAAAGGCTATGTTGAAGATCCACGATCTGCGTTCATATCTCGCCGTGCTGGAAACCGCAGGCCAACTGGTGCGCATTCGCCGGCCTGTGCGCCTGGAGCACGAGCTGGCCGACGTCGCCGCGGCGCTGGAGCGCCAGGGCGGCCCGGCACCGCTCTTCGAGTCGGTGGTCGGCTCGACCTGGCCGGTCTTCTCTTCGGCTGTGGCGAATCAGCAGCGCGCGGCCCTGGCGCTGGGCTGCGAGAAGGCCCAGGTGGTCGAAGTGATGCGGCGCGCGCTCGATCCGGCCCAGGGCATCCCGCCCGTGCGCGTCGGATCGGCCGCATGGCAGGCGCACGTTGTCACCGGCGACGCAGTGGACGTGCGGCAATTGCCCATCCCCGTCCATGCCCGAGGGGATGGCGGGCCGTTCATCACCGGCGGCGTGACGGTCAGCAAAGACCCGATCAGCGGCCGCGGCAACCTGTCGTACAACCGGATGCAGGTCAAGGGGCCACGGGAGCTCGGCTTCGACGTGAACGAGTGGCGACACGTGCGCCAGTTCATGGAAGTGCAGGAGGCGAAGAACGAGCCGCTGCCGATTGCCATCGCCATCGGCCTCGACCCGGCCATCTCCATCGCGGCCGGCGCGCGCTACGAGGGCGATGAACTGTATATCGCCGGCGCGATCCGGGGCGAGGGCGTGCCGGTCTGTCCCGGCGTCACCGTGCCGATCCTGATCCCGGCCGAGGCCGAGATCGTGATCGAGGGTTATCTGCCGCCGCATGTGCGCGAGGGCGAGGGCCCGTTGGCCGAGTTCCACGGCTACTATGGCCGCATCTGGGAAAGCCCCGTGTTCCATGTGACCGCCATCTGCTGGCGCGACGACCCGATCTTCCAAACGATCATTCCTGGCTGGAATGAGCATGTTTACATCGGTAACGTGCTGCCACGCGAGCCGTTGCTGCTCAATTTCGCCCGGCATGTCAGCAAAAATGTGGTCGGCCTGCACATCGCGCCCTACGGCAGCGGCTTCCTGGCGATCGTGGCGTTGAACAAGCAGAATCCCGGCGAACCGAAGAATGTGGCGATGGCCGTCTTCACCGCGCACGTGAACGTCAAATGGTGCATTGTCGTGGACGCCGACGTGGACATCTACGATCCGGCCGATGTGATGTGGGCGCTGACGACGCGCGTGGACTGGAGCAGGGATGTTTTTCTCGTGCCCGGCAGCCAGGGCCACGAGATGGATCCGACTGCCGACACGCGCGGGGTGCACACCAAGATCGGCGTGGACGCCACGGCCGACAAAGGCCGTCGCGAAGCCGCGGAGCGGGTGAGGTATGGGGATGTGGATTTGAGCAGGTATTTGTGAACAGGTAGACAGGGAAACAGGTAGACAAGGAAATGGGTAGAGAAGGAGCGATGAGTGGCTGATCTGAAGACGACACTGTTCGGCGTGTCTATGTCATCGCCGTTTATTTTGGCCTCCGGGCCGCTTGCGTATGACGCGACCGGGCTGTGGGAGGCGTATCGGGCCGGCGCAGGCGGGGTGACGACCAAGACGCTGCGGCTGGAGCGCGCAATCAATCCGACGCCGCACATGGTCGTGCCGCGATCGTCCAATCTGCGCGCCACATTGTTCAACACCGAGAAATGGGCCGATCTGCCGTGGGAGCAGTGGGTCGAGCGCGAGCTGCCGGCCATGCGGGGTCATCCCGGCCTGCTGATCGCCAGCATCGGCCACACGCCGGCCGAGGGGGAGGTGATCGCCGGGCCGGTGGCCGCGACGGGCGTGGTGGACGCCATCGAGTGCGTGGCGTACACGAAGGCAACTATCGTTGATCTCGTGCGCCGCGTGCGTGAACAGGCGCCGCAAATGCCGATCCTCGCCAAGCTCACCTTCAACTGGGGCGATGATCTCTATCCTGCGGCCGAGGCCGCGCTGAAGGCCGGCGCGAACGGCTTCACTGCTATTGACTCCATCGGCCCGACGTTGCAGATTGACATCGAGACCGGCCAGCCGACCATCGGCGGCGCGGGCAACAAGGCATGGATGTCGGGCGCGGCGATCCGGCCTGTGGCGCAGGCGGTTGTGGCCGAGCTGGCCACGCGCTTCCCCGGCGTCCCGATCGTGGGCACGGGCGGCGTCATCCAGGCCGAGGATGCGGTCGAGATGACGATGGTCGGTGCGAGCGCGATCGGCGTCTGCACGGCGCCGCTCCTGCGCGGCCTGGAGTGGTTCGAGCGCACGCACAAGGCCCTGAGCGCCTGGCTGGACAGCCACAACTATGGCCGCCTTTCCGATGTGCGCGGCGCGGCACTTCGCCATCTTCACGTCGTCGAAGACACCGCGCCCCTCACCTTCGTGTTCGAGCCGCTGAAGTGCACCAAATGCGATCTCTGTGTCGTCCTTTGCCCCTACGACGCGCGGCTGATGGAAGGCGATAAGCCCAAATCGCTCGACCTCAAGCAGATCCTCCTCGAAGACCGCTGCCGCTATTGCGGCCTCTGCGTCGAGGTGTGCAAGCCGGCCGCGCTGACGTACGGAAATTGGCCGAGGTGAAATGTTGAACGTTGGAACGTCGGAAGTCGGAACGTATGATGATAGAGGATGCTCTTATTTCTTTCGCCCGCTCCCTCATCCGCTGCCCTAGCCGCTACGGTGAGGAAGGGGCCGTGGTCGAGTTGATCCTGGCCGAGATGGCCGCGTTGGGTTTCGACCGGGCCTGGCGGGATGAGAACGGCAGCGCGGTCGGCGTGATCGAGACCGGCCGGCCGGGGCCGACGATCCTGCTCGATGGCCACTGCGACACGGTCGGCATCGCGCCGGGCGTGATGTGGCAGCACGATCCGTTCGGCGGCGACATCGAGGATGGCTTCATTTACGGTCGCGGCGCGGCCGACATGAAGGGCAGCATCGCCGCGATGATCCACGCCGCCGCGGGACTGAACCGTTCCCGGCTCAAAGGCCGGATCGCGGTCAGCGCGACGGTGATGGAGGAGAACCTGGAGGGCGCAGCGCTCAAGGCGGTGATGGAGGCGCTTTCGCCCGATTTCGTCGTCATCGGCGAGGCGACCGACCTGGCGCTCAATCGGGGCGGCCGCGGCCGGGCCGAGATTCATCTGGAGACGATCGGCCGGCCCGCCCACTCCTCTACACCGCATCTGGGCCGTAACGCTGTGCTCGACATGCTGGCCGTCGTGGCCGCGGTCGAGCGGCTGCCGCTGGGCAGCGACCCGTTCCTCGGCCCGGCGATCATGGCGCTCACCGACATCATCTCCGATCCGTACCCCGCCTATTCGGTCATCCCCAGCCGCTGCCGGGTGACCTACGACCGTCGGCTGCTGCCCGGCGAGACGGCAGAGGGCGTGCTCGGAGACCTGCGAGGTCTCGCCGACCTCGCAGGCCGGGGAATCAACTTTCGGGCGACCATCGTCCAAGGCGAGCATACGACCTATACCGGCGTGCGCCTGGCCGGGCCGAAGTTCCTGCCGGCCTGGGTCTTCGGGGAAGATCACCCCTTCGTGCGAATGGCGCTGGCCGGCCTGCGCTCGGCCGGGCTTGACCCGCAGCTGGGCGCCTACCGCTTCTGCACCAACGCGGCCTACAGCGCCGGGATGGCCGGCGTGCCCACGGTCGGCTTCGGCCCCGGCCGCGAAGAGGACGCGCACGTGATTGATGAGCGGGTCGCTGTGGAGGACGTGCTGGCGGCCGAGCGCGGCTATCGCGGCATCATCCAGGCCGTGCTGACCATATGAGCCTCCGCAGGCGTCTAACCAAAGGAAGCCTCATGACGCAAACACTACCGCATTGGGATCTCTCTAATGTCTACCCCGGCCTGGAATCGCCAGAGTTCGTAGCCGCGCTGACCGATTTCGGCCAGCAATTGGCCGCATTGAAGGCATTTTTCGCCGAACGCGTGGCCGGCGCCGACGCCCAGATGCCGATCTCGATGCTGGCGCCGCCGGTCGGTGAAGCCATTGACCGTCTCAACCGGGCGAGCGAGCTGGCCGACACGATTCGTTCCTACATCATGTCGTTCGTGGCCACTGATTCGCACAACACCCTGGCCCGTCGCCGCCAGTCGGAATTCGAGCTGGTCGCCGTGCACCTCCGCACTTTGGGCACTCGGTTCAAGGCGTGGGTCGGCCGCCTGGCGCCGGTCCTGGATAGGATCATCGCTGCGGATGCTACAGCAGCGGCGCACGCGTTCGCCCTGCACGAGACGGCCGAACAGAGCCGGTATCTGATGAGCGATGCTGAAGAAGCGCTGGCCGCCGAGCTCCACCTCAGCGGTGGCAGCGCTTGGACCAAGCTGCAGGGCGTCGTCACCTCGCAGCTCACGGCCGATTTCGAACTGGACGGCCAGGTCAGGCGTCTGCCGCTGCCCGCGCTGATCAACCTGCGCTCGCACCCTGATGAGGGCGTGCGTCGCCGCGCCTATGAGGCAGAGCTGGCGCTGCTCGCCTCTGCGCGCGAGCCGCTGGCCGCGTGTATGAACGGCATTAAGGGCGAGGCCATCACCCTGAACCGCCGACGTGGCCGCTAGGATGCTTTGCATAGCGCCATTGACGCAGCGCGCATAGATCGGGCCACACTGGAGGCGATGCTCGGCGCAATGGCGGACGCGTTCCCGACCTTCCGCCGATATTTCCGGGCCAAGGCGCGGCGATTAGGCAAGGAGCAGCTCGCCTGGTGGGATTTGTTCGCGCCGACCGGGAAGGCCGATCGGACATACGGCTGGGACGAGGCACGGGCGTTCATCCTGGACAATTTTGCTACCTTCAGTCCGGAACTGTTCGGTCTCGCCCAGCGCGCGTTCGATCGTCGCTGGATAGATGCGGAGCCGCGCGAGGGCAAGCGCGGGGGCGCGTTCTGCATGGGGATAGAGGGTGTCAAAGAGTCGCGCATCTTGTGCAATTTCGACGGATCGCTGGATCAGGTTTCCACCATTGCTCACGAGCTGGGCCACGCGTTCCATAACTATTGCCGATATGCAGCCGACAAGACCCCCCTGCAAAGCAAAACCCCCATGACCCTTGCCGAGACCGCTTCCATCATGTGCGAGACCATTGTGATGCAGGCTGTGCTGGACCAGACGACCGACCCGGCCGAGGAGCTGGCCATCCTGGAGACGCTGCTGATCGGTGACACCCAGGTAATCGTGGACATCTATTCGCGCTATCTGTTCGAGCAAGAGGTCTTCGAGCGCCGTAGCCAGGCCGAGCTTTCGGCCGATGACTTGTCCGACATCATGGCGCGGGCACAGAAGGCGACCTATGGCGATGGCCTGGACGAGCGCTATCTGCATCCGTACATGTGGACGTGGAAACCGCATTACTACAGCACGGACCGATCGTTCTACAACTTTCCGTACGCGTTCGGGCTGCTGTTCGGCATCGGCCTGTATGCCGTCTACCGACAGCGCGGGGCTGCTTTTGTGCCCGACTACATGGCGCTGCTGGCCTCTACCGGCGAGGGCACGGCGGCCGACCTGGCCGGCCGCTTCGGCATGGATATCTGCCGGCGGCAGTTCTGGGCAGACAGCCTGGCCGTGATCGGCCAGCGCATCGAGCGGTACTGTGCATTGTGAGGGGCCGCGGCCCGATGGGGGGATCATGGATGCCGCCATAACCTGGCTGCTGACGGCTGAGACACCGGCGATCCGCTATCGCGCGCTGGTTGACCTGCTCGGCCGCGCGCCGGATGATCCGGAGGTTGCTGCCGCGCGCAGCGATATCATGGCACGCGGCCCTGTGCCGGCCATCCTGGCCCGGCAGGCCGAGCGGGGCAGCTGGGCTGGCGAGCGCAGCTTCTACACCCCGAAATACACCAGCAGCCACTGGAGTCTCCTCCTGTTGACCGAGCTCAGCGTGGACGCCGCGCACCCTGGCTTTCAACGCGGTGTGCAGTACGTGTTGGATGCCACGGGTGAAGCGCTGTGCCGTCGGCTGGCGGGCGACCTGGGATGGTCGTGCCTGTGGGGCAACATGCTCCGCTACGCGCTGCACGCCGGCCGGCATGGTGATCCGGAGACGGACGCGTTGATCGGCTTCGCAGTGCGCGATCTCCAGGCCGGGCCGTGCGTCTGCGAGCACAACGAGGGCTATCCCTGCGCGTGGGGCGTGGCCCGGCTGCTGTGGGGGTTGGCCGACTTGCCGACCGGGCAGCGCACGTCGGCGATCCGTCAGGCCATCGAGCGCGGGGTGGCCTTTCTGCTGGAGGATGGCCGGCTGGCCGATGCCGCCTACCCTGGCCCGGCCGGCAGGCAGATCCATCCGCTGTGGTTCGACCTGAACTTTCCGCTCTTCTACCAGGCCGATATCCTCTTCGCCCTGCGCGTGCTGGCCGAGCTGGAGGTGCTGGATCGGCCTGGCGCTGCGCCCGCGTTGACGTGGCTGGCAACCAGGTGCCGTGAGGGTCGCTGGCGCGGCTGCAATCCCTATGGGAATCGCACCTGGCCCGATCTGCGGTCGCGGGCCGAGACCAATCGGTGGGTGACGCTGCAGGCGCAGCGCATCCTCATGCGCGCGCCGCGTCATCGCTTGCTCGCCGGCGCCTGATCGTGATCGGGCAGGCGTGTTTCGGCATCCCGGATGGCCGGGATAAAGCCGGCGACGACGGGCACGAGCACGCCCAGCGCGCCGCAGCACACCATCAGCAGACCCATGCCTGCGCCCGGCCCGACGCCGACCAGTCCGCCGAACAGCGCGGCCAGTCTGCTCTCTCCGCGCATGGCCGGTTCCAGCACGAAGTCGGCCACTGTGCCGGCGATGATGGGCGAGATGGGATTGGTGAACCAGGCGATGAGCCGCCGCGCCGAGAAGACCCGGCCCTGCACATCGGGTGCCACCTTGGCCTGCCAGATGGCCTGGTTTGAGGTGTTGATCAGCGGGCTGAAGAGCGAAGTCAGGAACACAGCCGGCAGCCACAGGGACAGGCCACGGCCGATGCCGATGAACGCCATCGCAGCGGAGGAAAGCGCCCAGCCGAGCAGCACGCCATAGACGCGGCGTCTGAAGCCGCCCCATGCGCTCATGATGATCCCGCCCGCAACGCCGCCAATCGCGCCGGCCGATTGCACCATGCCGAAGATCACGCTGTCGCTGGCGGTACGGGCCAGGATCATGGGGGACTGTACGGTGTATGCGATGCCGGCGAAGAGATTGCCGAAAAAGAAGACCATCTGCAGGCCCAACAGGCTGGGGCGGGCGAAGATGTAGCGGAAGCCATAGGCTGCCTCATGCCACACGCTGCCCCGGCCCTGTTCTCCCTTCGCGGTGCGGGCGGGTTGCGGCACGTAGACGATCACCAGCGCGGCGATGGCGAAGAGAAAGGTCAGCACGTCAATCGTCAGGATACCCGTCAGGCCGATGAGCGGCAGCAGCGCGCCGGCCAGCAACGGCGCTAACACCCCGGGACCGGCCTCGATCAGCGACATGAGGCCGTTGGCCCGGCCGTATTGTTCCTTCGGGACCATGGTGCTGATGGCTGCCGAGTAGGCCGGCCATTGGAAGGTGTTGCCGATCCCGTTCAGCGCGGCGGCGATGTAGAGATGCCAGAACTCCAGCCGACCGATGGCGAGCAGGATGAAGACGCCGGCGGTAGCGACGATGGCGGTCAGGTCGCTCACCATCATCATCAGCTTACGGTTGTGGCGATCCACCATCACGCCGGCGATGGGCGACAGCGCCAGAAACGGCACAATGAACGCCACCTGCATCAGCCCCATGGCGGTGGCACTTTCGGTCCGCTGGTACATCCAGATGGTGAGGCCGAAGTGACTCATGCTGCTGGCCAGCACAGAGACGATCTGGCCCAGCCAGACGATGATGAATGCCGACATGCCGGCGGGACGACGGGTCAGAATACCGGCTTTCAATTTTCACGCTCCTGAGCGGATGACTTCGCTTTCGTGGGGATGCGCACGTTGGTGCGAGCCCAGGATAATGTAAGATCCTCTATTTGAAAAGTCGTCTATCAGGTGCCTGTGCCTGGCAATGTGCAGGAGTCCCAATCCCAGCATGACGCATTACTTCGTCCTGTTTGGCATGGATCATGTTTGTAAAGGCGGCGCTCATGACCGATTCCTTTCCCTCATTTCGCACTGATCTGCGCATATCGTTGCAGACTATCATCTTGATTCAGGTCGCGCTGGCGACGTTGTGTTTCTTACTTGCCGACAGGCTGGGCGAGGCCGACGGTCGGGTGAGCCTGTTCCTCGTTTCGTTATTGTTCTATCTCGGCGCGGCCCTCACCTGGCTGTTGGGTCACTGGTGTGATGGGCTGGGTCGTTGGTGTGCGGTGCTCATGTGCGGGTTGATCGTGGCTTGCGCGGCCATGTGGCTGCCGCTGCCGGGAATGCAGGCGCTTTTTTTGATCCCAGGCGGGCTGGCCGCAGTGCTGATCGGCCTGCCGGCAGGTGTGGTTGTGGCGGCTGCCTCGACCGCGCTGGCCGTGCTCCTCCCCGGTGAGCTGGCGGGGCCGAGGGGAGCGTCCGCCGTAGTTGCAGCCATCGGCATTTGGACGACCATCGGCCTGATCGCTGGGGTGATCGGGCCGGCGATTAGGGTCGCCGATTGGGCATGGGAGCACTACGGCCGGGCGCAGGCGTTGCTGGAGGAGGTGCGCCGCGGCAAGGCGCAGACAGAGCAGGCGCTAGAAGACCTAGCGCGAACAAACGTCCAATTGACGCGGCTGAACAAGCTGGCCCGCGGTTTGCAGCAGGCTGCGGATGAAGCCCGCCGGGCCAAGGAGGAATTCGTTGCCAACGTCAGTCACGAACTGCGTACGCCGCTCAACATGATCGTCGGCTTCACGGAGATGATCATGCAGGCGCCGAAGGCTTACGGTCGGCTGTCCGCTGCGCTGTTAGCCGATCTGGCCGTTATCCATCGCAACGCTTGCCATCTGGCCGACCTGATTGATGACGTGCTCGATCTCAGTCAGATCGAGGCCGGGCAGATGGCACTGAGCAAGGAGTATGTGGCCCTGGCCGAGATCATCGAGGCCGCGGCGGAAGCGGTGCAGCCACTTTACCAGTCGAAAGGGCTGGATCTGCGGATCGAGATTGTGCCAGACCTCCCCCCTGTTTTCTGCGACCGGACGCGGATCCGCGAGGTGCTGCTTAACCTACTGAGCAACGCAGGCCGCTTCACCGAGCAGGGCGGTGTGACGGTGCGCGCCTGGCGCGTGGCGGACGACCTCGCCGTGGCCGTGGCCGATACGGGCCGGGGCATTGCCGCAGCCGACCTGGGCAAGCTCTTCCAGCCGTTCCAGCAGGCCGATGGCTCGATTCGGCGTCAGTACGGCGGCACGGGACTGGGGCTGAGCATCAGCAAGCGGCTGCTGGAGCTGCATGGCGGCAAGATCGAGGTCGAAAGCCAACTGGGCGTGGGCACGACTTTCACGCTCCGTCTGCCCATCCAACCTCCGGTCCGTTTCCCGCCGCCGGGGGTCGAGTTTGTGCGCGGCCTGCAGCCGGGCTGGGAATATCTCGAGCGCACCGGGACCTCGCAGGCACCGAAACCGGTAGTGCGGCCGCGGTGGGTCGTGCTCGAATCGGGCAAGGTGCTGACGCGGCTGCTGACCCGCTACACTGAAGGCGCCGAGATCGTTGCGGTGCACGATCTACCCACCGCGCTGGCCGAACTGGCCGCCAGGCCGGGTCAGGCGCTAATTGTCAACGACGTGTCGGTGGGCGACGCGTTGCAGCGGGTGCGCGCGGCAGTCCTGCCGCGCGGCACGCCTGCGTTGATCTGCTCGGTGCCTGGCACCGAAGAATTAGCCGGCTGGGCCGGGTTGGCCGGCTATCTCGTGAAGCCGGTATCGCGCGAGGCGCTGCTGGCTGCGCTCGACCGGGTCGAGCTACACGGGAAGACGATCCTGGTAGTGGATGACGAGCCGGAAACGTTGCGGCTCTATCGGCGCATGTTGGCCGCGGCCGGCCACAACTACCGCGTGCTGCGTGCGGCCGACGGCGCGGAGGCGCTCAAGACGTTGCGCGAGGTCCGGCCCAGCGTGGTACTGCTCGATCTGGTGATGCCGAACATGGATGGTTTTCAATTCCTGGAGGCCAAGAGCCAGGATCCGGCCTTGTGCGACATTCCGGTGATCGTCATCTCCGCACAAGACGCTGCGGGCCAGCCGGTGATCAGTAGCGCGCTGGCCGTGACCACACAGGAGGGCCTCTCCGCGTCGCGGTTGCTGGCATGCTTCCGCGCGCTTACCGAGATCCTGGCGGTCGGCGGCGCACCTGCCGATCGAGTGCCGTGAGCAGCGCTTCCCGGCTGACCGGTTTGGGCAGAAATTCCGCCGCGCCCAGCGCGCCCGCCAATTCCTGGTATGGCAGGATCGTGCTGATCAGGAACGGCACGGCAGCCAGCTTTGGATGCTCGCGCAGCTGGCTGAGCAGCTCCCAGCCATCCACCCCTGGCAGCATCACATCCAGGATGACCGCAGCGGGGTGGTTCTCGATCGCCAGACTCACAGCGACCCTGGGATCGGTCGTGCCCACGAAGCGATAGGGCGTGCCGCCGAGGTAGCGCGCCAGCAGCGCCAGGGTGTCGGCGTTGTCGTCCACGATGAGTACCGGGAAGTAGCCGGCCACGGGCAGGTGGAGTTGCGCTATGAAGGGCATAGACGCCGTCTCATCCAGATGCAGTTCGAGCGCGCCGCCGGCCACTTCTGCCAGGCGCCGCGCCAGGGCCAGATCATTTTCGGCAATGTGGCGCGCGTTTACGATGACGGATCGGTGCGCCTCGAATACCACGCGTGCGTACGGCGCCGGCGGTTGATCTTCAGTTGCAATGCGCACCCGACCGCCGGGCACGCAACGCGCGGCGATGGTCGTCAGGTGCACGAAGGCCTGGCGGGCGACGCTCTCTTGGATCGCCAGCGCAGGGAGATCGATGACGACATGACAACGCAGAGAGACGCCGGTTGCGCGGAGGAGCGGTTGCAACGTTTCCTGGACCCGGCCGACAATATCGCACAGTGCGGTCGGCTCGGTAGGGATGGCACGGGCCAGCCGGGCCAGTTCGGCCTCGCGGCTGGCCTGTCGTGCTGCTTCATCGGCGGATGTCGCCGGCGCGGCCGACCAGCCGAGGTCGGCTGCGCGTTTCTGTAATTCGTTGTGTGCCCACAAATAATCGGCCAGTACTGCCTGGGCCGTCTTTTCCTGTCGGCGTAACTGTCGCACACTGAGCCCCAGGTCGGCGGCCACCTCGCGTTGGGTGAACTGTTCGACAAAGCGATAGTTGAGAATCTGATAGAAGCGCCAAGCGTTGGAGTTGGGAGGGATAGTCGCATCTGGCTTGAGTCGGGCGATGGCGTTCGTCAGGAGGCGACGCAGTGCATCCGCTGCATCTGGCCGATCCGCCAGATCGAACCACTGGATGAGCAGACTGCGGCCCAGATAGTCGGGGTCATAGAGTCGCGCCAATACTTTGCTCAACTCGTCTACGAACCTGGCTTTGGCTGAGGTCGCTCCCATGTCCCCTGTGCGTCCTCTCGACGTCCTCTACGCGCCCCGCAGATGCTGACAGGGCGCTCGGTTCGTGCTATAGTCAGGATAATATCGTTATCAGTCCGCCACGCGCTGTGTCCTCAGCCAGCCAATGGTAACAGAGCGTCACGATCACGTCAAGACCAAACCACGCGTAATCGTGCTGTTGCCGACGGAATTGGCCAGCAGACTGGTCTGTTACCGAAAGGAGGTGCACCCGGCCAGGCCGCCATGACTTCGTACGGAACCGGTCTTCGCTTTTATCGTTTGTGTCATGTAACTACTTACACAGGAGGATACCCCCGATGAAGCGCATCTCACGTCGTGATTTTTTGAAGGGCGCTACGCTGACTGGTGTCGGGCTGGTTGCAGCTGCCTGTGCGTCTGCGCCGGCGCAGCCGGCGCCGGCCGCCAAACCGGTCGAAGCCACCGAAGCGCCTGCACAGGAACCCACTAAGGCGCCGGCGCCTGCCCCTGCCCAAGCGATTCAGATTGATGTCTGGACCGGTTGGACCGAAGCGGCGGCGAAGAACATCGAGCAGATCCTCGATGGCTACAACAAATCGCAGAGCAAGATCATTGCCAAACACGTTGTTGTTCCTGAAAACATGCTACAGAAGCTGCTGGCGAGTGTGGCGGCCGGCAACCCACCTACGACGGCGGTTGTCTTTGGCGCCTCCATCGCCTATCAACTCGCCGCGCAGAAGGCCATCCTGCCTCTGGACGAAATCGGTAAGCCCGATCAAATTGCCACGTTGAAGAAGTGGATGTTGCCAGCCATTTGGGATCTAGGGGTGTACGATGGTAAGTTCTACTACGCTTCGATGTGGAATCAGTGCCTGGGCGTGTTCGTCAACACCAAGATGTGCCGGGAACGTGGGGTTGACCCGACCAAGCCGCCTGCCACGCTGGAAGAGCTCGATGCCATCTATGATAAGTTGACGACTTTCGACGCTCAGGGTAACATCAACGTCCTGGGCGGCGACTTTACCTGGTCGGCGGCGATTGTAGCCCGCTTCCTCGGCAAGTTTGTTTCCGAGGATGGCCGGAAGATCCTGGCCAACGATCCCAACAACATCAAAGCGTTAGAGTGGCAAGCGACGCGCTGGAAGACGGTCGGCGTCAAGAAGTTACAGGACTTCTATTCGTCGCTGTCGGGCCGCGGCGAGCGCTCGGCCGGCAACGATCCGTTCCTCTCCGGCTTGCGTGCAACGTATGTCACCGGCCCCTGGCATTTCGATACGATCAAGCGTTACAAACCCGCGGGTTTTGAGTTCACGGTCTGGCCGTACCCCAGCCCGGCCGGCGTGACGAAGCGTGGCATGTACACCTACGGGGACGGCTGGATTGTCCCGAAGGGCGGCAAGGAGCCGGCCGCCGCGTGGGAGATCATCAGCGCGATGACCGGGGCCACCGGCGACCGCGATGTGTATTCCAGCCTCTTCACCACCTGGCAATGCGTGAACGGGCCGGTCTCGAAAGAGATGATCAACTGGCCGAAGTTCAAGACGGAGGTGATCGGGCAGTGTCCGGGCTATCAGGAGATCTTCTTGAAGGATCTGTTTGAGTCGGACGTGTATCTTTATCCGCCCAAGATCCCGACCAGCTCGTCCTATTCATCGTTGTTCGGCGCCGAGTGGGAGAAAGCTCGCCTCGGCCAGAAGACCCCCAAGGAAGCGCTGGATTACGTGACGCAGCAGGCGCAGAAAGAACTGGATGATTGGCTTGCCAAACAGGGCTAACCGGAACATGGGACGCGGACGACGCAGAAGACGCGGATGAAATCTGAGCCTGTCCACGTCCTCTGCGGTGTCCGCGTCCTAGTTTTCGTCTCCGCTTGTGTCGCCTGCGAGATGGGCCGCTAACCCGAAATCGCCGGTGGATGTGCCAGGCACTCTGCAAGATGCCTGGGACGTGGACAATGAACGCAGCAGCCTACTGCTTTTCATCGTCGCTCGTGTCGCCCACGACATGGACGCTAATCAGGGCATTTGACCCGTCTGAGGCGCAACCTGCGTTGCACCTCAGACATTGTGACGCACATGGGCAGTGAAAAAGACGACGTTGGCAAACCTTTCAGGCTATGCGCCCAAACAAAGAGAAGTCCCGAAGGGTTTGTGCCGTCACCATCGTATCAGAGGATGCGACCATGACTTCACAAGCGAGTGCCGTCGGGCTGCCGCAAGGCAGCAGGCATCGTTCTTCTTCGCGCTATCTGCTATTGCATAGCGTCGAGGCGATCGGAAAGTATATCCTGTTGATTTTCTTTTCGGCCTTTTTCATCTTGCCATGGGTCTGGATGATTTCAACTTCGCTGAAGAACCCCCAAGAGCTGGCAGTCTGGCCGCCGATCTGGATCCCCAACCCCATCCGGTGGGACAACTATGCCCAGGCGTTTGCTCAGGCCGAGTTTTCGCGTTTCTTTCTCAATACCCTCAGCATTGCCCTGCCCTCGGTCGTCGGCGCGCTGCTATCGAATTCGCTGGTGGCGTATGGTTTTGCGCGCATCCGCTGGCCGGGCCGCGATGCCGTCTTTGCCATCGTGCTGGCTACGATGATCTTGCCGGGCTTCGTGACGTTCATTCCGCTCTATGTGATCTTTCACCGCCTGGGCTGGATCAATACCTATGCGCCCCTGGTCGTGCCGATTTACTTTGCCAGCCCATTCTTTATCTTCCTGTTACGTCAGTTTTTTATGGGTTTACCGGCCGAGCTTTCCGACGCGGCGAAGGTGGACGGCGCCTCAGAGTTTGATATCTTTTGGCGGGTGATCTTGCCACTGGCACGGCCGGCGTTAGCTGTCGTGGCGTTATTTCAGTTTATCGGCAGTTGGAATGACTACTTTGGCCCTTTGATCTACCTCAATGACAAGTCGCTTTATACGGTGTCGCTGGGTATTGCCAACATGCGCGGCGTCTATGGTTTCAGCAACTACGCCTGGATTATGGCCGCAACTGTGATGAGCATCGTGCCGATCATCGTTTTGTTTTTCTTTGTGCAGCGCACCTTCATCGAGGGGATCGCGCTCACCGGGCTGAAAGGATAGGGGGCAGGTATGACGCTCAACCTTCGACTGCGCCGACTGACGCGCGAGGAACGCCGCACTCTCCTCTACGGCCTGCTCTTTATTTCGCCGTGGGCCTTCGGCTTCCTGGCCTTCCGTGTCGTGCCGTTTTTCATGTCGTTGTATTATAGCTTCACCTTCTATCCGATCCTCGAAAGCCCGCGCTGGATCGGACTGGCAAACTTCCGCAACCTGTTCACAGATGGCCGTTTTCTCTCCTCGCTCTACAACACGGCCTATTTTGCTTTCTTCGCTGTGCCACTCGGCGCGTGCTTCGGCATCCTGTTGGCGATGCTGCTCAACATGAAGGTCAAGGGGTTATCTGTCTGGCGCACCATCTTCTACCTGCCTAGCATTACGCCAGTCGTGGCGACCGCGCTCGTCTGGCTTTGGATGTTCAACCCTCGGGGCGGTATCATCAATTACATCCTCTCGTTGGTGGGCCTCCGTGGCCCGGGTTGGTTAGGCGATCCGATGTGGGCCAAGCCAGCCCTGATCCTGATGAGCCTCTGGGGTGTGGGGACGGCCGTGGTGATCTATCTGGCCGCGCTGCAGGATGTGCCGCGCGAGCTATTGGAAGCATCCCAATTGGATGGCGCCAATGTGTTGCAACGGATCCGCTACATCACGCTGCCGATGATCAGCCCTGTGATTCTCTTCAACGTCATCACCGGCTTGATCGGCGCGTTTCAGTACTTCACCGAAGTGCATGTGATGACCGGTGGCAGCGGTTCGCCGGCCGATTCGACCTTGATGATGTCGGTCTATCTATGGCAGAGCGCCTTCCAGTTCTTCAAGATGGGCTATGCATCGGCTCAGGCGTGGGTAATGTTTGTGATTATTGTGATATTCACAGCGATTATGTTCCGGGTCTCCGGCCGGATGGTCTACTATGGCGGCCGTTAAGTCAGACCTCGCCTCCCCATGACCAGATAAACAAATCAGGGCTTTTGATGTATACTCTGGATTATGCTGCCGGTTGTGCCTTGCGCGGCCGGCGGTGATTTTCCGCGGAGGACGCAGGCAAAGCCATCATGTTCGAGTTCAAGCCCGACTACGAGCAAACCAAACGACGCATTGATGCTTTTTGGGAACGCGAGCTGATAGACCGTCCGGTGGTCCAGTTTTACCTGGGCAAGCCGCTGGAGGAACGCGTGCCGGTGCCGCAGTCTACCCATGCGACGCCGGCCGAACGTTGGCTCGACGCCGATTTCCAGGCTGAACTGGCGCTGGCGCACCTGGCCAATTGCGAGTTCCTGGGCGACACGCTGCCGGTCGCCTATCCGAATCTGGGGCCGGAGGTTTTCTCCGCATTCTATGGCTGTCCGCTCCATTTCGGCGATTACGGCACCAGCTGGACCGAGCCGATCCTCAAAGATTGGAGTCAGGCCGATCAGCTCCGGCTTGACTGGGACAGCCCCTACCTGAAGAAGTTGCACGAGATGACCGACCGCCTGTTGGAGGTCGGCCGGGGCAAGTTCATCGTCGGCATGACTGACTGGCATCCTGGCGGCGACGCCATTGCCGCGTTCCGTGATCCGCAGCGCCTGGCCATGGACATGGTGGATCACGTCGAGGATGTCAAGGCGTTGCTGCGCCGGATCGAGGCCGATTATTTTCGCATCTATGACATGTTCTATGAAAAGCTGCGCGAGGCCGGCCAGCCGATTACCTCGTGGACGCCCCTGGTTTGTGACGGCAAGTACTATATCCCCTCCAACGACTTTTCGATCATGATCAGCAAGCGGATGTTCGACGACGTCTTCCTGCCGGGAATCATCAACGAATGTCGCTTCCTCGATCGCTCGATCTATCATGTGGATGGGCCGGGCGCGCTGCGCCACCTCGATTCGCTGCTCGCCATTCCGGAACTGGATGCCATTCAATGGGTCTTCGGCGCCGGAAACGAGGGCTTCGCGCGCTGGATTCCGGTTTACAAAAAGATCCAGGCTGCAAAGAAGGCCGTGCAGGTGAACTGTGACTTCTCCGAGCTCGACCTGATCATGGAAACGCTCGACCCGCACGGCGTATACCTGGTGATGGGGGGCGTGCCATCGCGTGAAGCAGCCGAGGACATGCTTCGGAAGCTGGAGCGGTGGGCGGCTCGCCACGCTCACGATCGTCGCTGAGCACGGCCTCCGCTCCGACCGCTCTCCCCGCTCTGGCCGGTCTCCGATCGGGCCGGCCGTGGCTTAATTCCCCGTTTGTATCATCTGCCGCGTTGCGGCCGCGATCTCCGGCCAGAGATGGGCATAGCGGCTGCGGATTTCGACCGTGAGCCAGCCGGCGTAGCCCGCATCGCGCAGCACCGTCAGCACGTCCGCCAGCGGGATCGCGCCCCAGCCCGGCGGCAGATGGTTATCGGCCTCACCGAAAGCCAGCCGCTCGGCCAGCGACTCGGCGCGGTCGTCGAGCCGGCCAAAATTGTCGTGCCAGTGGACGTGCACCACCTGCGCCGCGATGTCTCGAATGACCGTCAAGAAGTCGCTCGCCCAATAGGGAGCCGCCAGGAATGCGTGGCCGACATCCAGGCAGATGCCTGCGTTGGGCGAACCGATCTGCCGCGTCTGCTCGGCGATCAAATCCAGCCGCATCCCCTGGTGATAGGTCAGCAGGTCGGCGGCGGATTTGCCATGGCGGACGAGCGCGGCGATCTCCCACAGGTGTGGATCTCGGTTCTCGACCGCGATGGTGACGCCTAACCGCTCGGCGTGGCGTGCCATCCGCCGCAGCGCAGCGGTTTCGACGCGCCACGATTCGGCCAGCACGTCGGCGTCGGGCAGCGGGCCGATGTCCTGATCGGCCGGCCACAGGGCGAGTTGTGCGCTGTGATACACCATGACTGCCGCGCCGATCCGGGCGGTTGCTTCCAGACAGCTGAGAAAGACCTGTTCGTGAAAGCCGGTTGGCTCGGTCAGGCGGAGCGCCATGGGCGCGTGCACGGTGTAGTGCAGGGGGTAGCGCGTCAACAGCGCGGCCAGTCGTGCCAGCTCGCTCTCGATCAGCTGGCCGTGGCGGATCACGTTGCAGGCCGGCAGCGAGAGCTCATACGCGTCGAATCCGGCGGCCTGAACCTGCGCGAGCTCCTGCTCCAGACGATCCAGCCGGCTGTCTATGTTCTTCTCGTTGTAATTGATGCCGATGCCTTTGATCACGGAACGCTCCTGTCGGTGCATGAATCGCATAGGACGCCATTGTAGCGCAAGTCTCGGCTACGGGCACATTGGAGCGCGCATAGCTTTTGGTTTGCGGCGGCAGGTCACCGCTTTGGTTTGCGGCGGTGGGCCGCCGCTTTGGTTTGCAGCGGTCGGCCGCCGCTTTGGTTTGCGGCGGCAGGTCGTCGCTTTGGTTTGCGGCGGCAGGTCGCCGCTTTGGTTTGCAGTGGCAGGCCACCGCTTTGGTTTGCGGTGGCAGGCCACCGCTTTGGCTTGCGGCGGCAGGTCGCCGCTTTGGTTTGCGGTGGCAGGCCACCGCTTTGGCTTGCGGCGGCAGGTCACCGCTTTGGTTTGTGGCGCGCGAAAAGCGGCGCTACAGCGCCGCAATCCAAAGGCGGGGTGTCGTCCATCGCCGGCCGGCCCAGATTGCCGAGAGGCGCATCGGAGAAGGCGATTATCGGGCCACGATCATGGGCAGGTAGACGCGTGCGGTGGGCGCTGGTGCCGTCCGCGTGCGGGTCGGTGTGCGCGTGACTGTTGGCGTCCTGGTGGGTGTACGCGTTGGGGTCGGTGAGGCGCCTTGTGCAGCCAGGGCCACCTGATGTGGTGGTGCCGATAGGTAGTCGTTGGCCCAGGCGAGGGCAGGATTCGCAGTCGCAGCCGCGCCGTTTACCCGGAAGGCAATGATCTCGCCGGCCCTCATGCCGGGGATGGCCGGACTGACGCTGTTGTCTTCGCCGTAGACGTACATCATGCCGTAATTGCCGGCGCTTTGGACAACGAAGCAGCCGACTACATGGCCGCGCGGGCTGCGCGCCTGGACGACCGTGCCGATCGGCGCAGAGGCGCCGTTGACGATGACTGTGCCGTAGACGATGGTGGCCAGGCTGCTGCTCTGCACGGGCGGACAGACGCCTGAACCTGTGTGGTTCGGGCCGGCGTGTTGCGGACGCTCCCGCTCATCGGCGGCCGCGGGCAAGGAGGTGCTTGCGACGACGATGGCGACGCCACAGAGCAGAGAGAGGTAAGCGAAGACGAGCAGGTGTCGGCGCATGGTGTGGCTCTCGATATTGGAGGTTTCAGTCTGACGTGCCAGGCACCTGGTAGGGTGCCTGGCACGTTGGTAGGCTGGCGGCCGCATCAGCGAACGATCAACGGCAGCCAGAGCTGGCGCGGCGTTGCGGCCAGGTCCAGCCGATGCGGGGTCAGGTCGTCTTGCCATATGAGCGCTTCATCCAGGGCGGCAGTCAAGCCGTTGACCCGCAGCCGGATCGGTTCGCCGGGGCGGAAGCCGGGGATGGCCGGCTGCGCGGTCGTATCTTCGCCGGACACGGCCATGAAGCCGTATTGCGCCGGCGTCTCTACGACGGTGCAGCCGGCGACCTCGCCGCGCGGGGTGAGCACTTCGATGTGCGTGCCGACGGGCGCAGGCGCCTCGCCAATCCGCAGCGAACCGAACAGGAGCGTCAGGTGCAGCGTTTCGATCACCGGACAGGCCAGGCCAGGATGGCGGGCGGCGTTTTCTGCCGGGAGGTCGGGCATCCCTGCAGAGACCGCACCCGACGGATAGGTCAGCGTGGTGGCCTGGGTGGCGAAGATGCGGTAGCCCTGCCCCGGCGCCATCTGTTTCAGGGTGCTGAAGGTGGGATAGCGCACGTCGTAGAACAGGCCGCCCGCGCCGAGGACTCGTTGATAGCGGCCGGAGATGCTGTTCAGCGCCGTGGTCACGGGCAGGGAGGCCTGCGGCAGGTAGCCGACCCAGTTCCAGCCCGCATGCAGGCTGAGCGGCGTGGTGACGGCCACGGAGCTGCCCTCGATCAACAGGTTGGCGCTCGCCGTGTTCAGCCGCAGGTAGTAGCTGCGGCCGGCGTGCAGCTCGACGAGGGTGCGGAACGCAGGCGGGACATTCGCATCCCAGATGCCATCTTCGCCCAGCACGCGGTCGTATTTGCCGCTGATCGAACCGAGCACGGCCTCCACCAGCGATGTGGGCGGCTCGACGCGAAACGAGATGAGGTTCCAGGTCTGCGGCAGGAGGATGCTTTGGCCCTGTAGCGGCACGGCGGACAAGTCGGCCCGATGGCCGGCCAGGTCGTTGTGCCAGTAGAATGGCGGAATCGCCTGCGCCAGCGCGCCGTCCACTCGGAAGGTGACCAGCTCGCCCTCCCTCATGCCGGGGATGGGCGGTGAGGCGCTCGCGTCTTCGCCGTAGATGGGCATGAAGCCGTATTGGCCGCCGGGCTGCCGTCGGTTCCTACGACGTAGCAGCCGACGATGTCGCCCCGGGGGTTCTCGGCGGTGACGACGGTGCCGGCGGGCGCGGCCACGCCGTTGACGGTCACACTGCCGAACGCGAAGCTGAGGCTGGCGCTCTCGCGCGCGCGGCAGGGCGAGTCGGTCAACAACGTCTCCTCTTCCAGGCTGATCTCGTTGACGGTGACGCCGGTGTCCGCATTGAGCACGATCACGCTGACCACGATGCTGCCGTCGGTCGCATATGCAGCGGGCGACAGGCGCACGGTGGCGGAGATGGGCGTTCCGGCGACCAGGTTGACCGTGGCCGGGGTGTCCAGGCCATCCACGCGCACGCGCTGGAGCAGCGGATTGCCCGTGGCCTGCCAGAAGGTGAGGCTGACCTGGTAGCGTTTGGCCGGGTCGAGCCGGTCGAAGCGGTAACGTAGCTGAGGTCCGTTTTAGTTGACGCGCGCGCTGCGGTAGGGCAGCGGATTGGAGATGACGACGGTGTTGTCCTCGGCCAGATAGCCCCAGCCGCGGGCCGAGGTGTAGGCCAGGTCGCCCGGGCTGCCGCTGTCCGTGTAACGGTAGTCAATCTCGCGCAGGGCCACTGACGCGACCACGGCCCCGCGCTGGCTGCCGGATTCGCCGACGACGGCCACGTTGATCCGGTGATCGCGGTAGAGAGCGGGGTCGAGTCGGATGGAGAGGCGATGTTCGGCCTGGTCGCCCAGGCTCACGGGGCCGCCGACGAGCTGATCGTCCACGAGCACGCGTTCGATGCGCTGGTTGTTGTCGCATTCGTAGAGGATCACGTCCAGGTGATAGAAGCGGCCGGGCTGCAGGTGATCGAAGCGGTAGCCGACGCGGTTGCTGGGGTCGCGGCGCAGTGTGGCATCGGGCCGGCCGGCGCAGGTGACGCGCACGTCGGCCAGGCCGGTGTCCACGGCGCCGTAGCCGAACGCAGCCGTGTAGGTCGGGTCGTCGGTCGCGCTGCCGCTGTCCAGTGCCACAGGCGCGCCGAACCCGGCGTGGACATGGTAGTGGTAAACAAGTAAGTGATGGTGTATGATAGGCGCATGATCCAGAACACCATCACCTACCATTGCCGGGTCTGCGGCAGCCCGAACATCGTGCGTAACGGCACGAATAAATGCGGTCAGGCGCCGTATCACTGCAAGGCC
>OGCI01000418.1_pt1 | contig 50238 bp, 31 predicted proteins | sample 1570021 | NCBI WGS metagenome assembly OGCI01 (sample SAMN06264664, study PRJEB24512) | hot springs metagenome | isolation source: Hot spring water | place: South Africa: Tshipise | collected 2015-06-21
ACCCCAGAAGGTACCCCAGAAGGTACAGTAGAAGGCTCGCCGGAAGGAGTCCTTGAAGGTATAGTGGAAGGAACACCCGAAGGAACACCAGAGGGTACTCCCGAAGGGGAACCTCCTTCATGTGATATTGATGATATAACCCATTACTATGCAATATTAATCATGTTTGGCGATACAGATGGTAATGGGATGATTTCTAAGAGTGAGTTTAAGTCTTTGACGGGGTGGAGCGATTTTGTTATTACTCCACTATGGTGGGCCGTAGATAAAAATGGTGATGGGAATGTTTCCCTTAATGAGTTTTTAGCAGTTCAACTGATATATAACAATTTGCCTAAATTAGATAGCAATGGTGATAATATTTTGACATTGCAAGAACTAAAAAGTTTGAGTTCGAAAATTACAGCAGATAAATTAGGTGCAGTTGATAAGAATCGTAACGGTGTTCTTGATTGTGATGATTTCTTACCATCTGTAGAAGGTGAAGGTACAGAGGAAGGGACTGTCGAAGGGGTCTCAGAAGGACAACCCGAGGGTATCGTCGAAGGTACTCCTGAGGGTGTAGTCGAAGGAACCCCTGAAGGTACAGCGGAAGGTATTCCAGAAGGCACACCTGAGGGTGTAGTCGAAGGCGCTCCTGAAGGTACAGCGGAAGGTATTCCAGAAGGCACACCTGAGGGTGTAGTCGAAGGCGCTCCTGAAGGTCAGCAAGAAGGGACTATTGAAGGTTCAACAGAAGGAGAAATTTCACAAGGAATACACACTGCAGATGCTAACGCAAACTGGAGAATTGAACTAAGAGAACTCCTTCGTGTTATTCAGTTGTTTAATTCCTTTGGTTACCATTGCGATAGTTTAGGCGAAGATGGCTTCAATCCGGGGAATAACGAAAGTTTACGGAATTGTAAGCCACATGCCAGCGATTATGACCCACAGAATTGGAGAATTGAACTCAAGGAATTATTGCGATTGATACAATTCTTTAATATGGGTGGTTTTAGGTTATGTCCAAATGAAGAAGACGGTTATTGTGCCGGTCAAAATTAGAAAATAATCATTAGGAATCTAATTTAGTACCCGTCGAAATGTAACGATTTCGACGGGTATGTTTTTCTATGTTATAATGTCTCAAATTTTTATTTTACTTTTTAATACCCCTTCTATTTTTAGCGTGGAGATTTATATGTTGTTAACTTCTATGTTGATGTTATTTATAAATTTTCAACTCCCTGAATGGACTTTTGATAAAGAAGAAATACTAAAGAAGTGGATACCAAACTCACAGATTGAGAATGTTCTAATTGCCGATGGAAAATTATCCGGTGTTACAAAAGGTTTTGACCCTTATCTCTTATGTGAAGATATGGAGTTCCCGGCTACTCCCTATCAATATATACATATTCGAATAAAAACAAATCGTGGAGGTATGGGGCAAATATTTTGGTCCGGGACAAATGAAGGTATTTATGGCGGGCTTTCCGGAGAAAAATCTGTTGATTTTCACTTTAAAGAAAGTGAGGATTGGCAGGATATTTATGTGTTTCCTTTCTGGCATAAAGAAGGAAAAATCATTAAGATACGATTGGATTTGTGTGATGCATTGGAATTTGAATTGGAAAAAATTTTGGTAAAAACATGGGACAAAGGTGAACCTCCTATTACTGATATTTACGAATGGCAATTTCCGGAAGGAGATATTTCATCATGGCGAATTGATTCTGAAAACAGTCCCTATTATTTTCTTAAGCCTATATCACTACTCTTAGGAAAGAAACAGTATCTATCTATTGAATACTCGGCAATGAAAAATGATAAATCATTAAATTTAGTTTGGACAAACCCGGATATATTAGGACCCCAGACTCTTTCTGTTCCAATTACTGATGATGGTAAAAAACATGTAAGTGTTATAGATATGTCTCAATATCCCACATGGAAGGAGCCGATTCTTGCATTAGGTTTTCATATTCCAAAAGATTCAGGAATAAAAATATATTCCCTTTCTGTTGATGAAGAACCTATAAATAAACCCGAACTCATCGTGTCCTATTTTGGTCCTGATAAAGGTGTCTTGCGGTCAGAAAGAGAAATCCCTGTTTTGTTGAGACTTTGCAACCAGGGAGGTGGTGTATGCCGTGTTGACAGTTTAAATTTCAAACATCCTGAATCTTTAAATATTGAAAAAGGGCCTCATCCTGAACCTCCGTATGAAGTTGAATATGATGATTTTGTTGATATTTACTGGTCTGTATCGACACAGAAATCGGGTATCTATCCTATTGAAATAATCCCTATGTCAGGGGGAAATCCCTTAACTATTAATACTGGAGAACTCCAGATATTACCTGAAATGAAGAAAGTGTCAGTGGAATATGTTCCCGAGCCAAAACCCATCAAAACAAAGGTAGATATTTGTGCCTTTTATTTTCCTGGATGGGACACTCCCGAAAAGTGGGATTGTATCCAGACAACAGCACCTATACGAAAACCTGTGTTAGGGTATTATGATGAAGGGAATCCTGAGTGTGTAGATTGGCAGATAAAATGGGCTGTAGAAAATGGAATAAACTGTTTCCTTGTGGATTGGTATTGGGTTGCAGGGAAACAATCTTTAACTCATTGGTTTAATGCCTACAGAAAAGCAAAATATAGAGATTATTTAAAAGTAGCCATTATGTGGGCAAACCATAATCCTCCCAATACGCATTCTGCCGAAGATTGGGAAAAAGTAAATAGAGAATGGATAGATAACTATTTTAATTTACCCTCTTATTATAGAATTCATAACAAACCTCTTGTGTGTATCTGGTCTCCAGAAAACCTTCGCCATGATTTAGGTAGTTCTGAAGCGGTAAGAGTATTATTAGATAAATCTCAACAATGGGCAAAAGAGGCGGGCTATGAAGGTGTTGAGTTTATGGCGATAAATAATAATCAAACACTGAACGAATTAGAGGTTTTAAAGAAAGAAGGTTATTCCTCTTTTACCAATTATCATGAATTTTATAAAGCCGTTTATATGAGCACTGTTCCAAATCGTGCAACATATAAAGATGTTGTTTCTACCATTCCTACTGTATGGATGGAGAAACATAATTTATGTGAGGGTATGACTTATTATCCTATTGTAGAGACAGGTTGGGACTCTCGTCCTTGGCATGGGTCAAAAGCGTTAGTTATTGAAGGAAGAACAACAGAATTATTCAAAGACATGTTAAAGTCTGCCCTCGATTTTATGGAGAAGACAAATACCCCTATGATTGTTTTAGGACCCTTAAATGAATGGGGAGAAGGGAGTTATATAGAGCCAAATACCGAATTTGGTTTTTCAATGTATGAGGCAATTCGTAATGTATTTGCTGCTTCTAATACCGAACCTCTTCCTGTGAATCTTACTCCGGAAGATGTGGGTTTGGGACCTTATGATTTTCCTATGCCTCCATTCGAAACTTCATGGGATTTTCGCGAATCAATATCAGGTTGGAGGGCTTTTAGTGCTGTAAGTGAACTAAAAATGGAAGAAGGAAGTTTGACAGGAAGAACAGGTGAGGACGACCCTTCTATTTATTATTACTTTTTTGGGAGTAAGGGGATAAAAGCAGAGCAGTATCCAAGGGTCACTGTTCGCCTCCGGGTTGATAATCCTACTCCAGTAGAAAGTAAGGCTCAGTTATATTGGGCATATAACGGGACATGGCTGAGATTTAATAAGGAGAATTCCGCTACGATACCTATCCGTACAGACGGGAATTTTTATACTTATACATTTAATTTACGAGAACATTCTAATTGGAAAGGGAGAATTAAGTCTATTCGTTTTGACCCGTGTTCTTTGAATAATGTGAAGTTTTGGATAGACTCTTTTACTTTACATCCAAATTGAGGCACGGTTTTTACTTCGCACTTGTTAAATGTCTTACTAATCGAGTAGCGAGTGCCATAATTGTTAATTGTGGATTTACCCCAAGAGAAGTGGGAATCGAACTTCCGTCACAAACATAAATATTATCAGTCCCAAATACTTTATGATATGGGTCACAAACCCCTTTTTCAGGTGTATCCGCTATACGACATGTTCCTAAGGGGTGAAATGCCATACATTCAAAATCGGCAGGGGTATGTTCCTCTTTAATAAATTTATATAGGTCATCTTTGTTTTTAATTATATTGGGTTGTTTGGTTACCATTGTAAAAATCTGGACAGGTTTTTCGTCAAGAGCAAGTTCTATAAGAAAAGTTATTGCTTTCTTTAATCTCTTTACATCTGTGTCTGTAAGTTGATAGATGTAAAGAGGTTGATTCTTAAAACTAAATCGAAGGGCTCCTTCGTTACTGTCCTTAATCATAAATCCAAATGTAGCTATATTCTTATAATTTTTCCAATAATGCAACAGTTCGCTACCGGAAAAAGGTACAGCAGAAGGTCCTAAATCAGGGGGCATCGCTACCCCTTCAAATATGATACCTTCCTCTTCCAATGCGGTGCTATAGCATGCTTGAGGGATTCCTACCCATGAAGAGATGTCTTCCTCTAATTCTATAGCCACTTTACTGGCGGGATGTATAGTCAAATGTCTACCTAAATTAGAATTTTCCTTTGCAATTCTGCTTCGTTTCAGTAAAAGTGGAGTTAACATAGTTCCACAAGCCACAATAATACTTCCCCCTTTTATTTCGATTTCTTTAATAACTTTATGTGTTGAGGGATGAACAATCTCTACTACAACACTTTTTCCCACTTTGCCGTTAGATAATAAAATGCGTTTTGCCCGGCCATTGTAAAAAAGAGCAAGTCCCGACTGAATACCTTTGGGAATGTATGATAATTCCATACTTTTTTTGGCACCTGAAGTGCACCCATAACAACACATTCCACATCCCTGACAATTGAGTGTGTTCCTTCTCAAAGGTAAACAAGGCAGTCCTTTTTGAGTAAATATTTTATGAATAAAGCCACTGGATTTATTCATTACCTCCCAGTTTGCCTCTTCCACATGAATTTCTTGTTCTACTTTGAGAAAGCACTCTTGAAGATTATCGTATTTAATTTCGTTTAATCCGAACTCCATATTCCATAAGTCAAGAACTTTATCTGGGACACGGAAACAAGTCCCAGAGTTAATAACCGTTGTTCCTCCGACACAGCGTCCTAATGGGATAGGTATCATGGGCTTTCCTACCGTGCCTGTAAAACCGTTGTCACGATAAAGTTTCAGTAGCGAACGAAAAGCAGAATTCTCCCATGGAAATGGAAGTGCCCCTTCTTCAATTATCGCTACTTTTGCACCCTTCTCTGCAAGTTCTTTTGAGGCAACAGCACCTCCCGCACCACTGCCGATGACAATAAAATCATAGGTAGTGTTAATTAAGGGAGTGGTATCTTTTGTAGCCAAATCGATTACATTGGGAGAATTATAAATATCTAATAAATGTTCATTCATAGGTAAAACTTCATCATTTACATCGTACAAAGGTTTTTTGCTCTTTCTGATAGCACTTCGTTGTAATTTGTATATATCATTGTCTTTGGAATTTGGAAAGCACTTCCTAAAATTAAAATACGTATTCCTAAAAACAGTGATTTTTTCCATAACCACTTAGAATGTTCCCATGAACCAATCCACTTTTGCCTTACTGGTAGGTTTGCTTTGTATAAAGGAATGAAAAATGAATAGGGAGGCAAAATAATAGAAAGTAGAAGAATAAAGAGTTTAAAAAGAAACCGATTTATTTTAGGAAATGTTTCTAATGTTTTCTTAAATTCCTTCCAGAATTCATCAATAGAAATGTTCGTAATCCAGTATGAATCGTCATCAAAAAGCGTAATCAAAATGGTATAAACATTCCTTTTAATAAATGTTTCCATATCTTTTACTTTGTGTTATTAAATAGAGATTGGCACTTTATCCCAAAGTTCTCGTTGAACCCATTCAAAAGCACATTTGCTTGGACTGACAAATGTTTTTTTCTTTTCTGAAACCCTATCATAAATTTCCAACTTCATATTAGCCATTTTTGTATTATAACAATATAGAGGACTAGCATCTGTATCCTCATATTGGACACCTACAACAGTATCAATATCTGCATCGATAGATGCAGATATTTGCACATTTGGGGAGAGAGTTTTAAATTCCCAGTAAAGAGGATTGTATCTTGACTGTGTTTTTATAATATCAGAGATTGAATTTAGAGGATATGATTTTCCTTCGTAGTGCAAGAACAGGGTGGTAAGTCTAGGAGATACTATTTTATTTCCTATTTTAGCCCTTGCTGTTAAAACATCAATGATTATGGGAGCAATCTCTCCATTTTCTTCATCGTAAAAAATACAACTATGTGCCCATGCCCAGGAATGTCCTTGTTTTAATCCTGCAAGGTGCCCCTGCATTCCTAAGGCATTTTCCACCATTATCTCTTTTCCATTTACCTTAATTGTTCCGTTGAATAGTATTTTTTCATGGGTAGTGACTGCATAATTTTTAACTATCCCTAATTTCCACAAATAAAAAGGCATGAAATTAAAGGATTCTTGGGGTGCAATAGGCGTTAGATTTAACTTCCACTCGATAGATTTATCATCCTTGTGAATATGTCCCAGGGTAGAATAAAAGTCGACAAAGTTATCTTTTATGGTGATGAAATTATTATCCGGTTGATAGCGATATTTTTCAATAGGAAAGGTTACTTTAATTGCGGTATTTTGTGTTTGAAGGATGTTGCAATCCGAATTTTTTGTGGAATAAATTCCCCACACTTCTGCCACATTCCTGTTAGCATTTTTTAATAATGTAAAACGGAACCAGAACGACCAAGGCTCGTTTAAAGGGTTTAATTTCCAATACCATACTTCATAAGCGTATTTACTTGTGTTGGGGAGTAGAAAAGGTGTGTTCAATATTTGATAAGGAAATTTCATATATTTGTGATTAGTCTTTTATCCTCTGGATTCTTATTTTTAAGTAAAAAACATACGCACAAATCATAAAATCTATTAAACATCCTACCAAGTATCCGAAAATAAGTTTATCAAATATAAAGAGATAAAGGTAGCCGATGGAAGAAATAAATTTTGAGAATATATGAACATTTATCAATGTGTTATTATTAGGGTCTTTTGATGATAGATAGGCAACATATGTAAGAACGAACATAAGGGACCCCACAAGGGGTAACCAGAAATAGTCTATATTTTTTTCGGGCAAGGGTTGAAGTATTTTCAAAAAAATTGGGAGAAAATTTAGGATATAATTGACGCCATCAGGAATAAAAAAGAAAAATAATCCTCCTAAGAAATAAGCCATAGTTAGAACTCTCATGGATAATTTAAATAAAAAAATAGTAGAGTTTTTTTGTTGGTCTGAAGATTCATAATTGGACATGACCACTTCCTTTCCACTTTATCTACAAAAATAAGTGATGTGGGTTTAAATGAGTATTGATATTTACATAAATATGTATTTTATAAAGTATTATTACAAAAAGGAAGTGCTTATAAAAATTTATGTTGGATTTATTTCCCGTAGGAGTTACTTATTTAGAAAGTAGTCGGGCTCGTTACCGGGTTTCCATTTAATATTGCAACCGATACTTGGTCTTTGGTGTTCAGGAAGTGTTTTCCCATCTAATAGGCAATCCAAGGCAGATCTTAAATCTTTGCCATTTACCGGTTTTTCATTTCCTGGTCTTGAATCGTCAAACTGCCCACGATATACCAGTTTTAAGTTTTCATCAAAAAGGAAAAAATCTGGAGTACATGCCGCTTTATACTTTTTGGCTACTTCTTGGGTTTCATCATATAAATACGGAAAGGTATAACCAACTTTTTCTACTTCTTCTTTCATTTTTTCGAAAGAATCATCGGGGTATTTTTCAGAATCGTTAGAATTTATCGCTACAATCCCGATTCCTTTTGCTTGGTATTCGCTTGTTAATTTTACTAATTCACTTTGAATATGTTTTACAAAAGGACAATGATTGCATATAAACATAACCAACAGCCCCTTTTTGTTCCGAAAGTCATCCCTCCGGACAATATTCCCTGTAGTGTCTTTTAATTGGAAGTCAGGGGCCTCTGTTCCAAGAGGTACCATCACAGAGTTAACCGCGACCATGTTTAATCTCCTAAGTTTTATACTTATAACAAATTAAAAACAAAAAAAATTCTTATATTGTTTGAATTTCTCATTATTTTTTTTATATGATAAAAGTCTAAGTTGATAAAAGATTTTTACACAAACTTTCAATTTAACATTCATACGAAAGGGTACTTACATGAAAAAATCTCTTTGGATTGGGGGATTATGTTGTTTTGTCTTATTTGTTGCAATAACTTCAGTATCAGTAGCGGAACTACAAAGTGTCTCTGTTGGTGGTGAACTAAGAATTAGAGGACGCTGGTATATAAATACTTTTGCCCCAAGAACAGAGAGAATACCACCTGCATTCATTCAAAAAAGGCCTGTTGGCGGGAATAGAATCTCTTCTATATTCAAATGGGATGATGAAGGTTCAGACTGGTCAAGGTATGAGACCTCTGTACTTTTAAACTTTAAGGCTGATTTTACCGATAATGTATCTGCCTTTATAGAATTTTATGATTGGCATATTTGGGGAGAAGATTTCCGTTCGAGAGATTATGTTACAGGAATAGATACAAGGGCAAATTCTAATGACGATGTGGAAATTGAACAAGCCTATGTTGAAGTTCGGGAAATGTTTGGTGCTCCTTTGACATTGCGTGTAGGTCGGCAAGATTTAATTATGGGGAAAGGTTGGTTGGTAACAAATATGTTGACACCTTCTCAGTATTCCTCTCATGATGCAGTTCGGCTAACCTACAAACAGGGAGATTGGACTGTAGATGCTTTTGCATCCAAACTCAATGATCGGTTCCAGATTGAACAGGATGGGGATATAGATTTCTATGGTGTTTACGGAACATATGCAGGGTGGAAACCTTTAACTGTTTCTGCCTATTGGTATTTCTTAAGAGATGGGTTAAGTCCACATGACACTACCGGAAATCCTGTTATGGAATTTGCAGAGGATATCATTGGTAGGGATGATTATGGAGTTACAAAGTTGCATACCGTAGGCATTCGTGCATTCGGGAAATCTTCTGGATTTGATTATGATTTAGAGTTGGCGTATCAATTTGGTGAGGCTGATTCTTTAGGGTCAACATTTAAACCTATAGGGATGATTTATGGCGATGATGATGCGAATTGGGGTGATTTGGGTGCTGAACTAACCATAGGTTATACCTTTGAAGATGTTAAATGGTCTCCCCGTATTTATACCTTAGGTGTGTTTTATCAGGGTGATGATAACCGTAGTATAAGTTTCTGGGATTGGCTAAATCCATTTTACGAGCCTGAAGCAAGCCATTCTTTCAATCGTCTTTTCTCGGATAAAAATTACCTGCCTACGGTCAATGATAACGGTTGGTTATCAAACTATTGGCAAGTCCAGTTAGGTTTTGAATTAAAACCCACCGATAAAATTATATTGCATGTTCACGGTGCTTATGATGGAATTGTTTCACCTTTTGACCCTCCCAAAACATTTAAGGTGTTCGGTAGAAGATTCTATGCGGCACCATTACTCAGTTTCTGGACAGATGAGGGAGAAGATGATATAGGTTGGGAAATCGCCGCATGGATTCGCTATAACTACTCTAAAGACTTATGGTTTTTACTGTATGGAAATTATCTATTTGTTGGGGATGGATTAGCAGAAGGTGCCTACATTCAGGGCAATGGGACTGACTTCGCAGGTGGCTCTGATGACAATGATGCAGGATATATTTTCTGGATGACCGTCCTGAAATTTTAATGTTTTGTAATTAAAAATTTAAAGAAGGTAGGCCATATAAAAATATAAATAAGGTCTACCTTTCTTGTTTTAAATTTAAACAATAATCTTATAAAAGTCTTTTTTTGAAACAAGATAAAAGTTTTTTATCCCTAATAACTTGATTTTTCTTGGCATATTAATTGCTAATTATAGAATTGATAATCTAAATAAATAAAGAAGAAAGGAAGGAACCAACGATGAGGTTTGATAGATTGACAATACCCTTGCAGGATGCTTTATCGGAAGCCCTTGATTGGGCAACCAATAAAGGACATCCTGAAATTACATCATTACATTTATTGGCATCATTAATTAAGAAAGATACTTCCGCCGTTGTTCCAATATTGCAAAGATTAGGTGTCGCAAAAGGACAAATACAATCACATTTAGAAAAAGAAATGGATAAACTTCCACGGGTTTCTTCAGGTCTTCACAATCCAAATCTATCTTATGAACTACAACAAGTTTTAGAAACCTCGTGGAATTTTGCACAAACATTAAAAGATCAATATCTGAGTTCTGAACATGCCCTTTTAGGGATGATCCGAGAGAAAACAAATCTTGCAGGAAAAATTCTAAAGAGTTTAGGTATTAGTGAAACCTCATTTTTGTCGGCACTAAAAGAAGTTCGAGGAAATCAACGCGTAGACGACCCTAATGCCGAATCTACTTACGATGCACTGGAACGATTTAGTAGAGATTTAACACAGTTAGCCCGGTTGGGGAAATTGGACCCGGTCATCGGAAGGGATGAAGAGATACGAAGAGTAATTCAGGTTTTATCCCGGAGGACGAAAAATAATCCTGTGTTAATTGGTGAACCCGGAGTTGGGAAAACCGCGATTGTTGAAGGATTAGCCCAAAGAATTATTTCAGGGGATGTCCCTGAAACTTTAAAAAATAAGCGTATACATGCTCTGGACCTCTCTGCAATAATTGCTGGTAGTAAATTTAGAGGGGAATTTGAGGAACGCTTAAAATCTTTGCTTTCCACAATTCAAGAATCGGAAGGAAATACTATCTTGTTTATTGATGAGATGCATACTCTAATTGGAGCAGGTTCCGCGGAAGGGGCTATGGATGCCTCTAACATGTTAAAACCTGCCTTAGCGAGAGGCGAACTCCACTGTATAGGAGCAACGACCCTTGATGAATATCGAAAACATGTAGAAAAAGACCCTGCATTGGAACGGAGATTTCAGCCCATTTTGGTTGACGAACCTAATGTTGAAAATACTATTGCTATCTTACGCGGTTTGAAAGAAAAATATGAAGTTCATCATGGCGTTCGTATTCGTGATGATGCAATTGTTGCTTCCGCTTATTTAAGCCATCGATATATTACAGACCGATTTCTACCTGATAAAGCGATTGATTTGATAGATGAGGCAGCGTCACGACTTCGTATAGAAATCGACAGTATGCCTTATGATATTGATATTTTAGATAGGAAAATTCGGCAATTGGAAATAGAACATCTTGCATTAAAGAAAGAAACGGAGAGATCAGGTATAGAGCGGAGAGAAGAAATAGAAAAAGAGATCGCAGAACTTCGAGAAGACTTGAATGCAAAGAAAGCAAAATGGCAGAACGAACGAGCCGTAATAAACCAAATTAGAGAAATTAACGCGAAAATAGAGGAATCTAAAAGACAAGCGGAAATTGCTCAACGCCAAGGGGATTTAGGAAAAGCCTCTGAAATTCTTTATGGGGAATTAAATCAGTTAAGGAATGATTTAGAACTAAAGAAAAAAGAATTGGAAGAGATACAAAAGAAGGGTAGTTTTTTAAGTGAAGAAGTTACAGATGAACATGTGTCTAAAATAGTTTCGAGTTGGACAGGTATTCCCGTAGACCGCCTATTAGAAGGAGAAATGCAACGATTGATATATATGGAAGAACGACTTTCTCGTAGAGTAATAGGGCAAAAAGAAGGTATTCGTGCTGTTTCCGATGCTGTTCGAAGAGCACGGTCAGGTTTGAATGACCCTAATCGACCTATTGGTTCTTTTATTTTTTTAGGACCTACTGGGGTAGGAAAAACAGAATTAGCCCGGGCTTTGGCAGAACTTTTATTTGACCATGAGCAGGCTATGATTAGAATCGATATGTCTGAATATATGGAGAAACACTCAGTTGCTCGCCTTATTGGTGCTCCGCCGGGGTATATAGGCTATGAGGAAGGTGGACAACTTACAGAAGCAGTAAGAAGAAAGCCTTATAGTGTTGTTCTCCTGGATGAAATTGAAAAGGCTCATCCTGAAGTGTTTAATATTCTATTGCAATTACTGGACGACGGACGATTGACCGATGGTAAAGGCAGAACAGTAGATTTTCGTAACGCCATTGTTATTATGACTTCAAACATTGGTAGTGAAGTATTCCAAAAAACAAATTTAACTTATGAACAACAGGTGGAATATGTAACAAATATTCTTCATCGTTATTTTCGTCCCGAATTTTTGAACCGTGTTGACGATATTATCCTATTTCAGCCTTTAAATAAGAAAGAAATACGACAAATAGTAGATTTACAATTAAATCAAGTTATAAATAGATTGTCTGAGAGGAAGATTAAACTTTCTATAAGCGATAAGGCTAAGAATCTTCTTGCTGAAGAAGGATATGACCCTGTTTTTGGGGCAAGACCATTAAAACGCTTAATTCAGCGGAAAATTGTTGACGCTTTAGCGATGCAAATCCTTTCAAAGGGAGTGGGAGAAGGAAATTGTGTTCAAATTGATACCGATAATAAAAATAAAATTACTTTTATGATTGACACTATAGAAAAGGTAAGTTAAATATAAGTATTATTTTTACAAGTTATCTTGAAAAACGAAAAGAAAATCTAATAATGATAAGGAATAAAATAAAAGTAATGATACTTATTGTTCCCCCCCACCAAAGTCCTTTACATTGATACTCAAAATCAATTTGGTGGTCTCCTTCACTAAGTTCAACTCCACGAAATGCAATGTTGACAGGGATAATATCTTTTGGAACACTATCAACACTAACAGACCATCCCGGATAATAAGTATCTGCTAATACCAGTATTCCAGGTTTTGTTTTTTCTATCTTTATACGAACATGAGTGGAAGAAATATCTTCAATTGTTCCCGGAAGTTCGGCGATTGGGGCTGTCTCAGGAATAGGTGCATTTTCTACTAAATGAGGAAGAGCAGAAGATAACAAATCAGAATTTATTTTCTCAGTAGTTTTTCCATTATAAATCACAAATGCACGAGGTGCAATTTTGTCTGATTTAAATACACCCATTCCCGATGAAAACAAATCTATTAACTTTATTTCTGGTCGTATTCTATAAAATGGATTATGTACATCTTTATCTTCAGAAGGTATAAAAAGGAAACAGGAAGTACCCGCTCTAAACCACAATTTTGGGTCTTCCAATGCACGATCCATGAAAAGAGAATATCGTTCAGTACATTTTTCTTCAGGAATTACCATTATATTTAGTCCTGATGTAGAAAAGATCGATTTCTTCAAATATTCCGGTCCTGTGAAACGTGTCCCATGTTCTTTTAATTTATGGATAATTGGTTCATTAATTTTCAATAAATCTATAGATGTAGAAGTCCTGTAAGGACGATACATAATCCCAATAAATAGTAAAAGGATAATGGTTATAATATATCCAGAGTTACGCCGTGATGGTGAGAAAAGACTTATAAGTAAATAGAAAAATATTAAGAGTAAAAATGATAATGCTATCCAGAACTCTTTCCAAAAAATTTCTGTTCCTATAATATCTACCTTTTTTCCAACAAGGGTTAATATGAATAATAGGAGCCAAAATGATGGAGCGAAAAATAATAATTTTTTTATACAAGTACGACATTCATCCGGAGAAAATAAGTTCCAATAATCAATGGCCACACCAATTAAAAAACCTGTAGAAAGTATCAAGAGCCAGCCAAAATGAATTAAAGATAGATTATTGATGTAAGGCAATTGTATTTTCAAACACGCAAATACATAAAAGATGACAAAAAGTAACAAACTTGTAATAAAAAATGCCTCGATTTTATTAAGTATTTCTATTTTCATAAGAGAACGAGCACTTAGCCATAAGGGGAGTAGAAGAATGCAAAAAATTCCGGGTGAGCATAATAAAATAAGTGAAATGAGATGAGAATTCTCTGATGAAATTGCTGCGGGAAAGAAGAAACCTAACAAATCTTTATAACTTAATAAAGATTCCAATGGTATGGATGAGATTGTTGCTTTGTGATTATTCCATTCGATATATGGAATTATCTGAAAGGCGATAAGTCCATATGCCGTTAACCATGCTACAATAATGAATAATAGGGGGATATAAGAAGCATTCTTTTCCGGTTTAGCAAAGAAACAGACAATGGTAAAATAAAAAATAGTAAAAATAAATACGGAGATTATTGTTTCAATACTACCACCTAATGACATTACAGCGGTAATTATACATAACAATATCCAAAAATGGAACGAACGATATAAAATAAGATTGATTAGACAGAAATACAGAGGGAACCACACTATAACATCGGTTATTGGATGAATAGGAATAAAAAATAGAGGCCCGGTTACCTGAAATAATACCGCAATAAATAACCCAATAGAAGGCATTAGACCAAGAGAAATCGCAAGTATATATGCCCCAATTCCCGCTATAATCATTTTTGTCCATATACTTATATAAATTGATTGCCAGAGAGGTAGAAAGTAAAAAGGGATACTAAAAAGAGAAAAAGGTCTGGAATTCCATCTTGCAAGAAAGGGAATGCCTCCCCCTGAAGTATTATCCCATAACAACGAAGAAAAGTTATTTACTTCCAACATGTACAAATAGTCCGATAGATAGATGGAACCATCTGTGATTACATCAGCACTGTTGTTCCCTTTATTTATTGATTTCCCTTCCACCCATAAAGGACTATTGTACAAAGATGTATAATTGCCGGGTATTTGATTTAATGAGAAATCAATTACCAGAATTGCCAGTGGAAACAATAATAGAAAGAGACACACAGAGTAATGGTCTCTTTTAAAGTTTTTTATTGAATTATCACTCATGTTTGTCATGTAGTCATTATAATGGATTTTTATTATCAACCCCAACAGACAAAACTTATGTGTTAGATTTTTCTTACTTCTTTGCCGGACTGTGAATACTCATCCCAAAGTAGTCTTCGCATGCTTCCATTAATACTTCTGATAAGGTTGGATGAGTAAATATAGTATCTGCCAGTTCTTCAACAGTGCTTTCCAACTTCATAGCGACACTTGCAGTAGCAATTATTTCACCCGCTTCAGGTCCCAAAATATGAACACCTAAAACCTCATCTGTTTGAGAATCGGCAACAACCTTTATCATCCCTTCTGCTTCACCTATTGTATGTGCTCGACCGTTGGCAGAGAATGAGAATTTCCCTGTTTTTACAGGGTATCCTTGTTCTTTTGCCCTTTGTTCTGTTAAACCGACACTTGCCAATTCTGGGGATGTAAATGTGCAGGAAGGAAGAATACGGTAATTCATTCGTTTATTACCGCCGGTAGCGTTTGTGCTTGCCACAATACCTTCGTTAGAGGCTCCGTGTGCTAACCATGTGCGGTCAATCACATCACCGATAGCGTATACTCCAGGAACTCCCGTCTCCATTTTTTCATTTACCACAATACCCCCTTTGTTATTAATTCTAAGTGCACTGCGAAGAGGAGACTGTATACAATCTGAATTACAGCGCATTCCTACACATACAAGCACCATATCGACTGCTATATTTGTGTCTTTGGATCCTTCTAATGAAAGAATAACTTCATGATCTCCTAATTTTGCTTCTTTTAATTTATTACCTGTATAAGTATATATACCTTCTTTTTTAAAAATAGATTCGAGCCTTTTTGCAAGTTCTTCATCTTCTTTTGGAAGAATGTTCGGCAACATTTCTATGAGATGAACTTCTGCCCCGAAACTGTTCCATATACATGAAAATTCACATCCAATAGCCCCTGCTCCAATAATACCTATTCTTTTAGGTATCTCTGTTAATTCCAAAGCCTGTGAACTATCAATAATCCGCTTTTTATCAAAAGGCAAAATAGGTAATTCAATAGGTCTACCTCCTGTAGCAATAATTAGATTTTTGGTTGTAATTTTTTTTCCATCAACAATAACTTCGTTCGGTTGTTGAATAAATGCTTCCCCCTTAATCCACTCAATACCATAGGATTTAAAGAGCCGTTCTATCCCTCCTGTGTTCAGAGAAATAACTTTATTTTTCCTCTGCTTTAATTTGTTCAGGTCTAATTGAACATTATCGATGTGAATACCCAGTTCATCCGACTTTTTCAATTTACGAAGTAATCCGGTAGTATTTATTAAGGTTTTTGTTGGGATACAACCGATATTTAGGCATACTCCTCCTAAATATTTTTTTTCAATCACCGCTGTTTTAGCACCTCTTTGTGCGGAACGGATTGCGGAAACATATCCTCCAGGACCTGCACCTATTACAATAACATCATAATCGGCCATTATTGAATCTCCTATTGTTCAGATTTGATTACATAAAATCTGCTGTTTCTAAAATCTCACGGAATCTACCCATAAATTGTCCGCCTAATGCTCCATCTATAACACGGTGGTCACAAGACATCGTTACTTTCATTATGGGGCGGATAAATATACCACCATCAACAACTACAGGGCGGTCTTTAATCTGTCCTACTGCCAGAATGGCACTATCCGGTTGGTTAATAATTGCAGTAAAATGGTCGACTCCATAAGGACCTAAATTAGATACTGTAAATGTGTTTCCCGTATAGTCGTCGGGTAATAATTTATTATTCTGGGCCTTTGTGATAAGTTCTTTAGCTGTTTTGGCAAGTCCTTCTAAAGACAATTCCTGGGCCTTTTTGATTACGGGAACAATCAAACCTTGAGGTAAAGCCACAGCAACGCCTAAATTAATATCGGGCATTTGTATAATACAGTCACCTCCCCACTGAACATTAACGGAAGGAAACTCACGAAGTGTTCTTACAGTAGCATAAAGAACAATATCATTAAATGATACCTTAAACGGCAATTTCCCCCGCAATATTTTAGCATTGGTCATATCGATTTCAACGGTTATATAGTAATGGGGCGCAACATGCATGCTTTGCCCCATCCGTTCTGCAATAATCTTTCGCATAGGAGTGAGAGGTATTTTTTGTGTTATCCCTGATAATAGTGGAATAGGTTCCTCTTGAGGTGTCGATTTTGCTTTTTCTACATCTTCTTTTGTGATTTTTCCATGAATTCCTGTTCCTATAATACTTTGTAAATTTATTCCTTCCTGTTCTGCTAATTTCCTTGCAACCGGTGTTACTTTAACCTGTGATTGAATAGCATTTTCTACATCTGAAGACATAATTCTTCCTCCAACTCCAGAACCTTGCATATTCTGTAGTGGAATGTTATGAATCTCCGCTATTTTCTTAGCCCTAGGTGAGGCAATAATCTCTCCAGATTCTTCAATAGACTGAATTGCTGGACTTGTGTCAGAAGATATAATCCCGAATTTCTCTTTTTCCGTTTTGTATTTCTCTTCCCGTTCGGATTTTTGTATAGTTCCTGATGTTATCCCCTGATTATATTTTTCGGGAACTGTCTCATTTTTATCCCCTATAAGTGCTACTATCGTTAGCACAGGGATTTCTATACCGGCGTCGACTAATATTTTCAAAAGGGTTCCACTCACCGGGGATTCAAATTCAATTTCCGCCTTATCCGTTTGGACGGTGAATAAAGGTTCCCCCTCTTTAACCTCATCACCTTCTTGTTTTAACCATTGGACAATCAGGGCTTCTTCAACAGTCTGTCCTAACTTGGGCATTTTTACTTCAAACATGATTTCATCCTTCTGTTATATTTTAATTCCTTATTATATTTTGTAGTTTTTCAACAGATTTTTTTACATAATCAAACAATGGATGAGATTCTTCTATCTTACAAATTTCTTTTAAAACCCCTTCTATACCTTTTTGTTTTCTTATATTCTCCAATATTCTACTGGACTCATCATGATTATCACTATATAATATTGCTCCTGCAATCCCTAATGAAATATTCTCAGGGATTATCCCCGCTTTAATACAATACATTGCCGAACCAATAAGTCTTTCCCCAGGGGCTAATTTTCGTATCGGGTCTCTTGCAACTCGTTCTGTCTGGTCCCCTAAATGCCGGTTTTTATACCTTTTTTGTAAATCATCGATGTAGTCTTCAAGTTCATGGAAGGGAAGCCCGTCAAGTTTATTAATTGCTTTTGCACTTTCAATCCCGGCATCCCTTGTTATTTTACATATCTTGCTATCTTCAATGGCTTCCCAGATAAATTTATAATTCTTTAACTTTCCAAGGTAAGCGCAAACAGCATGAGTTAAGTTATGAATGTATAACTTGCGATGAACATATCCAGAAAAAGGACAGCATAATTTCATTCCCTTAATAGTAGGGATAGTTCCCTTGAAAGCCTCTCCATCAACAGGAAGTTCACAATACTCCTCAACACGGACCAGTAAAGGATGTTCCTTTTTATCTGCTTCTGTAATGATAGGCACCATTCTTCCAATAGATGCTTCTACCAACCCTATATTTTGGTCAAAAGATTCTATTAAATGTTTGGGTAAATGAGAAGTTATTTCATTATAAAAGGTTTTTTGGGGTTCGGGAAGGTTTTCACAAATGATGATATTTAATGGTTTTATCTTTTCTTCTTCCAATCGTTTTTTTATTCCTGATGAGAGAATTTCCGCTACTGTTGATACCCCTTTAGCACCTACCGATGTAGCAATGATGTCTGTCCTTTTTACTGCTTCTGCCACTTTTTCCTTTTCAGAGAGTAAAATGGCCTCGATATTATCTATATATATGGTATACTCTTTATCACCAATAATCTTTATTGGATAACGCTTTGTTTTATTGATTTGTTCAACAAGTTCAGGAACGACATCTACAAAAAGAGTATGATAACCACTTTCATAAAAAAGTTGACCTAAAAAGCCTCTGCCAATATTTCCCGCACCAAATTGCAGAGATAACTTCATAATAATATCCTTACCAAAGAGATAGCACACCATTTCGTATAAGGTTGGATTTGGTATTATATCATAGTTATAATTTACGATGTATTCTATGGGTTCTAATTGATTTATTGAAATAAAAAAGTTTTTTAACCTATTATTCAAAGGAGTCTGAAATGAAAAAGGTCGGATTTGGAATTATCGGATGTGGGAATATCGGTCCTGTTCATGCAGCAGCAATCAGTGTGGTTTCAAATGCAAAATTGGTAGCCGTTTCAGATGTTGTAGAGAAAAATGCCTTAAAGTTAGCAAACCAGTATCATGCAGAGCCCTATACAGATTATAGAAAAATGTTAGAACGAAAAGATATACAGTCCGTATGTATTTGTGTGCCCAGTGGTTTGCGTGCTGAAATTGCAGAAAACTGTGCAATGGCAGGAAAACATATTCTTTCTGAAAAACCATTAGAAGTAACGACACAAAGAATTGACCGAATAATAAAAGCGACCGACAAGTATGGCGTTTTATTAGGTTGCATTTTTCAGAGCCGTTTTGCCGAAGGTTCAAAATTTGTTAAACAGGCGATAGAACAAAACCGATTTGGAAAGTTGGTATTGGGAGATGCTTATATAAAATGGTTTCGCTCAAAAGAGTATTATGCCAGTGCTTCTTGGAGAGGAACATGGAAATTGGATGGTGGAGGGGCTTTAATGAATCAGGGGATTCACCAGATTGATCTACTCTTATGGTTTATGGGGCCTGTGAAAAGAGTATTTGCTCAAACACAATGTATCGCACATGAAGGACTGGAAGTAGAGGATTTAGCCACGGCAACACTCGAATTTCAAAATGGTGCCTATGGCGTGATTGAAGGTAGCACAGCCATCTGGCCAGGTCATCCTGCCCGTGTAGAAGTTCATGGGTCTGAGGGCAGTGCTGTGCTTGAAGATGGAAAAATAATTTTCTGGAAGTTTACACGAAAGAAATCTATTGATATTAAAATAGAAAAATCCATGGCTAAAGAGTCTGAATTGGGTTCTGGTGCCAGTGACCCTCTATCTGCATTGAAAATTGAAGGACATCGACGACAAATTGAGGATTTCGCATCTGCAATATTAAAAGGTCGTAAACCCGCAGTCGATGGTAGAGAAGGTAGAAACGCTGTTGAACTTATTGAAAAAATATACAAATCAGCCCGTCTTGGTAAACCTATTTGTTTATAGAAAAAAAACAAAGTCTGGTTTTGATGAACAGTGAATAAAATACTCCGTTTGGTAACAATTTCATTACTTATTATTCCAGAATATATGTATGCTTCGGATAATAAGGAAGAATTTTGTCCTTCAAGTGAAAAAGAAGAAGTAATAGCCCAGGTAGGTTCCGAAAAGATTACAAAAGCCGACTATCGGGCATATCTTCAATATCGTCAAATTGAGTTAGGAAAAAGTAATTTTATATTTTCTCCCCATAATATCCAGAGTTTTCAAAGAAAAGTGTTGGACGAAATTGTCGAACAGACCTTAATTTTCATATTAGCCATTCGCGAAAACATTACTTGTTCAGATGAGGAATTTAATAACATATATAAGGAAGGTATTACTTTATTAGGTGGTGAAGAAGAATATCAGCGATGGTTAAAGTCCTGTAACCTTACAGATGAATATGTTAAAGAACAAATTAAGAAAAAGAATATTGTAGAGCAATATCTTCAAAAAATAGAAAAAACGGTTTCTGTATCTGATAAAGAAACAGAAGATATGTATCAAAATTATGTTAAATCAGGATGGGCAAAAAGAACTGCGGATACGTATGATTTTGCAAATATTATCATTATGGATTTTTCAGGAGAACCAGAAAAAGAAAAGCAAATAAATGAAATATATCAGCGTATCCAGAAAGGTGAAGATTTCATATCTCTTGCTCAGCAGTATTCGGAAGACCCTTTCTCAAAGAGGCAAGCCTGTTGTTATTACGAAATGCCCTTGAAACGAATATTACCTGAAGTAAAGCATTTTTTAGTGATGCTTCCCGTAGGAAATGTTTCGCCACCTTTTCGGACTCGAAATGGGTGGAACATTTTGAAGGTCCTTTCAAAAAATAGATCAGGGACCACCATTCCTTATAACAAAATGAAGGAAGGACTCCGGCGACAACTTATAGATAAGAAAGTAAGAGATAATTTAAAACAAGAATTAGAAAAACTTCAAAAAGAAATAACGGTAACTTATTATCAAGACTATTAATAACAGGGGTTTTAAAATGCTAAAAAAAGATGTCCTTGTGATAGGTGGAGGAATGATAGTCCATGACCAAATTCTCCCGAGTTTATATCATTTACAAAGGATAGGAGAGATAGGGAAAATTTCTATTTGTGCAAGGCACACAACACCATTAAAATCATTAATGAATAGCCCATCTATAAAAGAATCCTTTCCCGGGCAATTTTTTATTTCTTTCCCCCCCCTTGATACGCCTGAGGATAAATATTTTCCAGAATTGTATAAGGAAGCAATAAAAACATTAGCACCCCGCCAATGTGTTTTTATTGCACTGCCAGACTATTTGCATTACCCTGCAATTATGGAAGCATTTAACCATGACCAACATGTAATTTGTGTAAAGCCTCTCGTCCAAACTTATAAACAACTTGCAGAGATTGAAGAAATATCAAAGAAAAAAAGACTTTTTGTGGGGGTGGAATATCACAAGCGCTTTGATATCCGCTCTCTCCTGGCACGGAAAAATTACAGAGATGGATTATTTGGTGAATTTATAATAGGGGAGGCAAAAATGATTGAACCTTATTATTACCGCCATAGTAATTTCCAGAATTGGTTTACCTGTGACATTTCTGACCCTTTTACTTATGTAGGCTGTCATTATGTTGACATTGTTACTTTTATTACTGGATTGAAACCGGTGGGGGTGTCTGTTGTGGGAATAAAGAAATCTTTTCCTAATGGAAATGTGGGTTATATGTGGTCCCATGGCAGAGTTTTTTATGAAAATGGAGGTATTTTATCTGTTATCAACGGATTAGGCTACCCCGATATGGGAGGAGGAAGTAATCAGCAAGGATTGGAACTGTACTTTGAGAATAAGGATTGCACATCGGTTTTACGGCATGATGACCAGTTTAGGGGGGTAAGTTACAGTATCAGTGAGGAAAAGACAGAAATTAGAAAAAACTTTTATACAATTAATACAGATTATTTTCGTTTAGTTCCGTGGAATGGTCCGGGACTGAAACCCGTTGGATATGGTTATACTTCAATAGAGGAACTGATAAAGTGTGTTAAGAAAATAGATAATATTGAAGATGATAGGACAAGATTAGAAGAAATTGAAAAAATAGATAATTTAGGAATAATAGCTACACCTAAAAATTCTTATTACAATGAACTTATATGTGAATGTGCAAGACGCTCTATACTAGAAGATGGAAAACCTTATTATATAGATTACGCAAATTACACTTTATCGAGTAGATAGAAAAGTTATTCGAAAATAAAAAAATATGTCGGTGATATATATCACCGACATATTTTTTAGGAAAATAAGATAATAAAAATTAATTAGGAAGATGTCAGAATCCCTACAAGGACGGCCATAGGTCTATTTACTGGAGCAGGCTCACATTCTCCATACCTTAAGAATTGAACATGACCATCCATGTATAGGACATTTGATCCACCTGGAATATGGTTATATGCGGCAGGGTTAGTAGATAATTGGTCAAACATAATCCATACAGTGCTTTGGGCTTGTGCTGTGGCCGCTGGATTATTAATATCGGTAATAAGGAATCTTTCAATCCCTTCACGAAGCCTATATACGGTAGAACCGCCTCCATTGCCAACGCCCGCGGCAACGGGAACATCCTGGTCAACAGCAGAAAGAATTCCATTAGGAATTGTACCCCCCAGTAATGGAAGAACTTGTTGGACTAAGTAGTTTAATGCAGAACCTACTTGTGTTGAAACTTGTGTAGACATATCAATGGGTACCCCTAAGGTAGAGGCTAAAATCCCTAAATAAGTAAAAGAACTTATTGCGGAAACAGGGTCTTCACAGTTGCCTTTATCAAGAACCCAGCCTAAGTAGCCATAACTCATATCAATGGCTCTAGCGCATCTTCCACCATGATTGTGAGCATAGCCAAGACACCAGTCTTGATTTACATCATCATTAAGGTGTGCTCTTGCAATAGATTGTCCTAATTCAGCATCAGAGGGACAAAAAACTATCATTGGGTCAGTAAGGTATTCCGGATATAGAACAAATACATTAGGTCCTGCATCAAGAACGCCTCTTAACACTCCGTTAACATCATTGTAGCCACCTGCCTGGATCGGGGGAAATCTTTCTCCCTTTGCCTCATTAGAATACATTTTGAAGACGAGTCCCCACTGTTTAAGATTGTTCTGACAGCTGGACCGTCTTGCAGCCTCACGGGCTCTTGCCAGTGCGGGAAGCAATATTGCTGCGAGAATACCGATAATAGCAATAACGACCAGCAGTTCGATGAGTGTAAAACCTTTTTTCTTCATAGGATTACTCCTTATACTTTTGGTTTGAAAACTTTTTGACTACTTCGCCCATTGAAGTAATCGTTTACCTTATGATTATAATTATACACTAAAAGATTAAACATGTCAAATTAATTTTTTGTTATTCAGATAACAAAACAGATAAAATAGTATATATGAAAAAACTATTTTTAGTATAATATAGTAAACGATTACTAAAAAAAGTATCTATTATGCTTAGTAAAATAACAATATATGATATTGCAAAAAAAGCAGGTGTTTCTGCAAAGACTGTTAGTAAAGTTATAAATTTTAAAGATGGTGTTAGAGAAGAAACACGAAATAGAGTGCTTAAAATAGTTGAAGAATTGGGCTATCATCCAAATATTTTTGCCCGTTCCTTAAGAGTAAACCAACCTGCATGTATCGGAGTTACTTTCCCGGCGCCAATAAATATTGTTCCCTTCAGCTCCAATTTTTTTCTTTGGCTTTTTATGGAATTATATCGAGTTTTTGGAAAAAAGGGTGAGTATATATGCTTCGATATGTTTCCTTATGAAATAGGAAAATCGACAAGTTATGCCCGGGGAGTTTTGGATAACTTATTTAAAGCATGTATCGTTGCAGGTCCATTATCTTTGACAGATACGATTATTAGGAATATTCATAATATAGAAATTCCTTATGTAGTTTTTGGTAGGTTGGATTCTTTTCCAGAAATGTCCTATGCAACTGTTGATTATGAAAAAGCTTCTTATGTTAGTACGAAGTTTTTAATAGGGAGAGGGCATAGGCATATTGCTCTATTGCAGGCCTTTCACGGATATCAACCCGGTTTAGAAAGAGTTAGGGGGTATAAAAGAGCATTAGAGGAAGCAGGACTCCCTTTTTTTGAGAAGAATATTAAGCATGTCAATTTTGGAGCAAGAAATGTAGCATTGCGAGTACACCAACTACTATCAGACTCGAAGGTTACCGCGTTAATAGATAGTAGTGGGACAGAAAATGGAGAGGCTGTTCGAGAGGGTTTCAAAAGGGCAGGGAGAAAAGTAGGTGAAGATTGTGAAGTATTAACATGGACTTATGAAGATAAAGGGGCCGTTATTACTGAAGCGGTTGCTCACATGTGGCTACCGGTTCGGGAATCTGCATCCGAAGGTTTGGAATTATTATCAAAATGGATTGAAGGGAAGATTGAGGGACCTGTTAAAGTATTGTTCAATCCTATTTTAGACACAGAAAGAACTCATGAAAAGGAAATAGAACCCTCTTACCGTTTCTTCGAGTCGTATTTAGAGTAGGTTTATTTTTTATCTAAGGGGATATAGTTTTGTACTATTGACAAGAGGTCTTCCTGCTTAAATGGTTTTTGCAGGATTCCATCCGCTTCAACTTCGTAGGTTTTTTTTATTACATCATTTATAGGTTTAGCCGTTACAATATGGATGCATATCCCTTTTAATTTGGGGTTTGTTCTTATAGTTCGACAAACTTCAATTCCATCAAGTCCCGGCATAGCAATATCTAATAAGATAAGTCTGAATTGTCCGGTTTGTGCTTTCTCAATGCATTCCTCTCCAGAGGTTGCAATATCGACTTTATAACCTTCATTTTCCAAACAGTCTCTCATAAATTGGAGAATTTCAATATCGTCATCAACACATAGTATTGTATTTCCAAGTTCAGAAACTTCTGCTGTTAAATTCTTTATTGCATATCGTATTGCACTAAGAAGAATACTTTTTCTTAATTGTTTGGGAAGTCGGTGAATAATTTTGTCAGAATATGTCATATATAATCGTTCTTGCTCTGTAATCAAAATGATAGGAATTTCAACCACACCGGGACTCTCAAGAATCTCACTTACTACTACCTCTCCCATCGGACCTTCATCACAATCAATAATAATACAGTCAGGATTATATTTTAATGCTAACGATATTGCTGTAGACGGATGCCCCGCATGTAGTATATCAATATTTTCTTCTAACAGCCAATGTCGGATTTGGGCACTCATGGACCTGTCTTGAGAGACTAATTCTACTAACAAATGAGTTTCGTCAGGTGTTATTTGACGGGCAAATATACGACTATCATCCAAACGGGTTCCGTGAATAGGAAGTCGGAAAGAAAAGGTACTTCCTTGTCCTGGTATGCTTGTTAATACAATTCGACTTCCATGCAAACGCATAATATCCTGCGAGATGGATAGGCCTATTCCTGTTCCACCATATTTGCGGGTTGAAGAAGAATCTACTTGATAAAACCGAACAAATATTTTATTAATGGCTTCTGGAGGAATCCCAATGCCTGTATCTATAATAGATACCTCCACTTCATTTTCTATAATCTTTATCTTGATTTCGACCAACCCATCATTTTTATTAAACTTTACTGCATTGGATAATAAATTGTTAAAAACTTGTATTATTTTCCCTTTGTCACCATCAACTAATATAGGTCTTTGGTCCGTGCTCAATATTAATTTAATCCCCCTTGGGTCTGCCATAGGCCGAATATTTTGTAATCCACTTTCTGCACATTCAACAATATCAAAAGTACTGAATACGAGTTCTTCCTTGCCTTTGTGTAGTTTTGAGAAGTCTAAAAGATTTTCAATTAAATTGACTAATTTTTCTACATTTCTTATGCTAATAGAAAGATATTCTCTTTGAGTGTCCGTAATCGGTCCTGTTTTACCCTTCAATATCATATCTGTGTATCCCATAATAGAAACCAGTGGAGTCCGCAGTTCATGAGATACATTTGATAGTAAATTCGTCTTCATTTCATCAAGAGTTTTTAATTCTTCATTCGCTTTATTTAGTTGTTCTCTCGCTCTGTTTATTTCATCTAATGTATTTTGAAGTTTTTCTAATAAGCGTGCATTACAAATTGCCACAGCAATATGAGGGGATACTTCTTCAATAATTTCAATATCATGTGAAGAAAACGCCTTCGGTGTTTTTGAACCTAATACGAACACTCCAATAACTTTTTCCTCTGCGAACAAGGGAGCTACGATTAGGCTCGTAATATCAGGAGGAAACTCCTTAGATATAGATTCTTCTTCAGATTGCAAATAATCAAAAATGAGCGTTTTTTTCTCGCTTATAACTTTTTCCCCACAACAAAAAGGTCCTATTATAGGTTCTGTCTCTGAGGAAGGTAGTAGAGTTAGAATCTCAAAACATGACTCACCTTCATAACATTGAGGGTGTCCTGGTTTTTCCGGAGGAAAAGCAACTACTGCATAGTCAATATTGTAAACTAATTGTTTAATTTCATTAACAATACTTTCATAAACTTTACCGGCCTCAATACTGGAATTGATAGTCCTTGCAATAATATTGACTGCTCGAAGTCTTTCCGCTCTCTCGTGAACTTCTTTCTCTAATAGAACATTTGTTGTAATGTCTCGGAAGATCCCTTCAATTCCAATAATATTTGATTTGTCATCTTTTATGTATCCTGCTGATATTTCTACACAAATTAATTCTCCACGAATAGGTTTAATCCATGTTCGGAATTGGTTTAAATAATTATCCTTCTCTAATTCAGAACAAAACACTTTATAATCATTTGTATTTAAAAACAAATTTTCTATTCGTATCCCAATGGCGTCATTAGGGGTATTGAAGCCTAATATTTTTGCTCCAAATGGGTTAATTAATGTTAGGACACCTTCTTTATTTGTTTGATATATTCCATCTCTCATTGAATTGACAAGGTTTCGGTATCTTTCCTCTGATGCTTCTAACTCGTAAATATTTCTACGGAGGGCACCGGCCATTTCATTAAATGAATTAGCAACTTCCTCTAACTCATCCCCTGTTTCTATTTTTAATTTAAGTCCATAATCACCTTGTCGGATTATTTGGGCCCCTTCATTAATTAAACTCAGAGGTCTTAGAATATTTCTGTGGATAATACGATAACCTACTAATGAAAAGAACAAAATGACCAATCCGGCTATCATTAAAGCGGCTATAGAACCAACATGTATAAACCAAAAAATTTCATTGAGATGTCGATATGCACAAAAATAAAGGTTATACTCTGGGTATACTTTTTCGTATGCCAATAGAACAGGATAGACTTTTCCTCTGCTTGAGAATCTTAGTAAAGTTACTAGTCCTTCTGTTTTGTCTGATATTCTCTTTATTCTCTGTATTAGTCGAGTATCCACAATTTCATAGTTAATATTTATTTTTTTCTCTTCTTCCTTCTTGTTATCAGAATAGACTGCTATACCATCTGAATCCTTTAAATATATGAACATATAGTACATATTTTCAGAAAGTGCTCCTTCTTCTACAGATTGTCCTAATGCAAAACGAATTAATTCATACGCTTCCTGGATTTCAAGAAGAAAACCTACAATTTTATTCTCTTTATCCCGAATTGGAATTGCTATTGTTAGTGTATATTTATCTGCTTTAGGTGGAGTAGATAAGGCAATTATGTAGGGATAGCGGAGTCTTTTATGCCAATCTGGAATCAGATAGTCCTGTAATTCGAATGAAGGAGTTGAATAGAGAAGGTTATTTTCTGTATCAACTATGGCGAATGCTAATGATTTCCCTTCACTTACAGATAGAATTGTTTGAAGTTTTTCTTCTATCTGAGTTTTTAGTAGATTTCTTTCTTCTTGTTTTTGACAATATAAAGAAAAAATAGGGTCAGTTACGATACGAGATGAAAAAGTTAATCGCGTTGCTAAAGATAACCGTATTCCTTCAGATGTAATTTTTACGGCTGTTATTAAATTTCTTTTTGTTGTTATCCACTGTCCCTCTCTCGCAAATACATAGGCAACTATAAGGGTTAGCGTCATTGGAATCACGCCAACCCAAAAAATTGCTGTGAAAAACTTTCTTTCAATACCTGTACGGTATCTTTGTTTTTGTTCCATAAATAGTTGTCAGGAGAAAATTACATCCCCTGTGCCCAAAAAAATTATATATATTAATTCTATTTCTGGACGGGGCGTCCTTTAGTTACCAATTCTCTTACTTTTTCAAGTAATTGGTCTACTTTAAAAGGTTTTGCAAGATATTCATCTGCTCCACAGGCAAAAATTCGTTCAATATCCGAATCTTTAGTCAAACATGTAATAGCCATTATTGGAATAAAACGGGTCATATCATTTTTTCTCAAAGCGCGACAAACCTCAAAGCCATTAATTTCTGGCATCAGGAAATCAAGAAGGATAAGATCCGGAGACAATTGTATTGCTTTTAAACCAACCTCTGTCGCATTACTTACTTTTATTACTTCATATTCATCTTTGTCCAGCATATTGTCTATTAAATTGAGGGCATCAGGGTCGTCATCTACAACCATTATGCGATATTTTTTCACATTTTTATCTCGAGGAAACATATCATATTTTTCTCTAAATTCATCCAAATCTTTTTCAAGAATACGGTAATGTCCACCAGGTGTTCTTGAAGCCTTGATAAGACCCTGACGAATCCAATTTTTGATACTATGATGTGTTACATGACATATTCTTGCTGCTTCAAAAGTCGTGAATGCTTTTTGCTCACGGTTCATATTATCAACCTCCTTAAGTTATTATGGTTATAGTTTAGTAATTATTACATATTTAACATTATTAATTAGATTAGCATTAATTATAAGTAAATTTATTAATCTATGTCAAGAATGAATAAAGGATAAAAATTCTTTTATAAGATTAAATTCTTCAAATCTTGTTTGATCCCAAATCAGATTTAATTGGAAGGGATAAGATAAATATATAATACGAAATGATAAAAATAAAACACAGATTATGATTGTATAATAACCTAATAATAGTCCTGAAAATTTTTCAATGAAATACGAAACTGAATTAATAAACTTATGGTTTTTTGTGTTTTCTATTTTAGATAGTTTTTCATCTACATATTCTTCATTAAGATGAATATTCGTAAGAAAATTTTTATGGAGTATTGAATAAATACCAGCAAAAAAGGGGAATATAATTAATAGGCACCATAAGGAAATTACCCTATAGAAATTGTTAAATGATGTTTTACTTAAAAAAACAGAATAGAAAAGAAATATGAATATTACTAAAGTCCACACTATACAGAAAAGATAAATTGAACTTGATAAATTAGATAAAACTGGGTTGGATTGTGATTTATATGAATAGTAATATAGCAATTTTCCCAAAAGATAAATAATAAATAATTCGATAAATCCAAATAACAAAAGCATAATTATTTTTATCCTGAGTTCCCGGCCTTCTTCAAATTCCTTTTTTCTCTTTTCTTCTAAGTGCTCTGATTTTTCTAATAAATTTGAGATTTTGTTTAATTTGCGAATTCCCTTTTCAAGAATGGGTGAATTCAATGTCTTTGAGGAACGATTATATAATATAAGGATGTCTTTTTGGAGTTTTAATGATGTAATACAGATTGGCAAATTAGAATAGAAATCATCAATATTTATAGCCATTCCTATTTTTGTAGCCATTAAAAACAATTCTTCTAATCCTATTTGTATATTTTGAAAACTACTTTCATTAAAACTTAATTCTGCTCTTTTAAGTATATTTGAATTTAGTTCATATAATGGAGCTAAACAATGATTTAAAATATTATACTTTTGTAAATAGTATGCATAAGTATATTTAGGTAGGGTAGGATGCCAAAGAGTCTCTGGGAAGATGATATGATTTCCGCTTCTATTTTCTTTTGCTATTATAGAGATACCTTCTGTAAATATCTTTGCGTCCTTTGTATCTGGGTTTATGACCATTGCGGATTCTAAATATCCTAACAGAGAATTATTTGGAGAGAGATTCTGTACTTCTTTTATTAATTCTCTTGCATGGTTATACTCTCTTAAAAAGTATAATTTTGTTATATAATTTATTGGAAAAGATGTATTAGTATTACTAATATTATAAATATCTTGATAAGTTTTGATAACAGCGTCATCTTCTTCAATTAAAGCAAGAAATTCCAAATATTGAAGGTATCTTGAATCGTCTAATAAATTAGGGTTAGAAAAGACTTTTTTAGATATATTTCGCATTATTGGCCGAGCTGATTCGTTTTCCAATGTCAATGCAATACGATACTTCGTTTCATCTAGATCAAAGCGTAAATACCTGTCAGAAAACCATAAACAGAAAGTTAATATTACAACTGAAAAAATCAAATATCGAAAAGATTTTTTTCTTCTTATTAAAAAAATATAATCAATAGTAAATGGTTTCTCACTACCTTGTAGGTTTGTGCTATCAATTTTATTTTTTTCACTTGTTTCGTTCATCAAATAGTATTATTTATAGGATATAAATATAAAAGTTCGGTTTATATTAGAAAGTTATTTTTATACTTTATTCTTTTTTATTTCTAACATCAACTGACGAGCAATCTTTTTCCCTTCTTCTACACCCGGTTGATTAAACGCATTTACATTATATAATTTTCCTGCCATTGCAGTAGCCACTTCTAGCATATATAATAATTGGGCTACCGTAAATTCAGATATTTCTTTCATATTTATATGTATCACGGGTCTTTGACTCAATGTAAGAGCATCTTTTGTTCCTTGAAACTCTGCTAAAAGGAGGTCATTCATACTTTGCCCCCTTATATACTCCAGTTCGGATATTTCATTAAGTATATCTGGAACGAGTAATACCTCATTCTGATTTTCCACAGAGATAAGGTTAATTATTTTATCATTAGGTCCTTCTCGATAAAGTTGTATTTGAGAATGCTGGTCGGTTGCACCTAATGCTTTAACGGGCGTTTGACCATTGAAAATATTGTTCCCTTTAATATCTTCTTTCTTTCCTAAACTTTCAGCCCAGAGTTGACAATACCAATCCGCAATATCTTTTAGCCGGTCTGAGTAAGGCATCATTACAGATATCTTTTTCCCTTTATTTATGTCAAGAATATAATGAATACCAGCAAATTTATAGGCAGGATTATTCTCCAGAGAGTCGTTGGAGCATAAAGTATCCATTTCTGCACATCCTTCAATAAGGGCTTCAATATCAAAACCTAACATTGCAGAAGGAAATAATCCTACCGGAGAAAACACAGAAAAGCGTCCTCCGACATTTAATGGAATTTCAAGTTGAGTAATACCATATTTATCAGCTATGGGATGTAATAAACTTTTGGGAGCATTTTCGCCTCTTGGGCTTGTTGTTATTACAAGATGTTCCTTGATTTTTTCACTACCTACTGTATTTTCTAATTCCTGAAGTACGATGAGTAACTGACACATTGTCTCTGCGGTCTCACCCGATTTTGAAATGGCATTGTATAATGTGTTTTGGGGCGGGCACAATTTCATCATTCTTTTAAAGGTGACTGGGTCAATATTATCCATAACAAATAGACGGGGATATCCTTTTCTGTCTTCTTTGGATAGGAGATTATAATAGGTTCCATTCAGTGCTGTATTCAGGGCAGTAATCCCTAAAGCAGATCCTCCAATTCCCAGTATTACAAGATTTTCAATCCCTTGCCCCAAAAACTTAGATGAGATCTCTTTAATTTTATTATGGGTTGCCTTATCTTTATAGAGTTCGAAGAAACCATATTTTTTTTCTTCTCTTTCCTTTATCAATACATTATGATATTGTTTTATAGACTTAGTTAATTCTTTAAATTCGATATCTGTAAATCCGTGTTGGGGACCTATTTTATTTGCATGACACGGAGATATATCAATAGAGATAATGTGTTTCATACAGATCTCCTTTGCTTTTAGATGTAATTACTCCCAGATTGTTATAAAGATGGGTAATAGTTTAACATATTTTCATTATTATTTTCAGGAGAAAATATTGAAAGGAAAAGAGATGAAATATGAAGAAAAATTTTTTTATGTATTTGGTTATTTTTATTTTTATTATCAATAGTTACGCTTATGATAAAACATACCCGTTTTCACTATACGAAAAAAAAATCAAGATACTATTTTTAAAGTTGAACGAGGCGAAATAACATGGGCAAGTCCGGCCTGGTGGGGATTCAATGCTGATGACGCAACGGATTATTTGCAGTCTGCAATTAACTCAGGAGCAAAAGGAATAATCCTTCCAAACATGGGGGTCCCCTGGGTTATTAGACCTATAAAGTTGCGTTCGAATCAGAAGATTACAATTTTACCGGGTGTTGTTATCCTTGCTAAAAAAGGAGAATACAAAGGGAAGGGAGATTCTTTGTTCTCTGCTACCAATGTAGAAAATTTGATTATATCGGGGTATGGTGCAGTTTTAAGGATGCACAAAAAAGATTATCAGGATAAAAAGCAATATGCACCCGCGGAGTGGCGTATGACTTTGTCATTAACAGGTTGTAGTAATGTGATTATAGAAGGACTTCGGTGCGAAAGTAGTGGAGGTGATGGTATTTATATCGGTGCAACCGGAGAACAGAATTATTGTAAGGATGTGACTATAAAGGATGTAGTATGTGACGATAATCACCGACAGGGAATAAGTGTTATTAGTGCTATAAATTTAACAATTGAAAATTGTTCTTTGCTAAATACATCGGGTACCGCACCTCAAGCGGGTATTGATTTTGAACCCAATGGAGAAGACGAACAATTGACAAACATTACAATGAGAAATTGTTATATTAGCAGGAATAAAGGTGCAGGGATTTTAGTATATTTGAAAAATCTTAAAAAGACATCATCCCCTGTTTCTATGAAAATAGAACAATGTATAATGAAAAACGATTTTGACCATGGAATTGCAGTAGGGGCTATTACAGAAGATGGTCCTCAGGGAGAAATACAATTTAAAAATTGTTATATCGAGGGTTCTCAAAGAGGTGGAATTGTAGTTTTTGATAAATCATCAAAGGGATTAAATGTGATATTTGATAATTGTATTTGTTTCAATACACCTCCTAAACAGAATGGTTTCCCCATAAAAATTAATCAATGGAGAAAGAGTTTAACATCAGATATTGGTAATGTTTCTTTTTATGATTGTGTTATATATGACAACTGTAAAAGGTACCCTGTTGAGATAGATACAGTAAGTAAGGACTGTGATGTCCAAAAAATATCAGGGACAATTCTGGTAAAAAGTAATAGCCTTTTATCTGTTCGAAATAGAACCTCGAAAAGGATAGAAGGTCTATCTATCCGAAAATTGGAAGAATAAATTTTTTAAATAATTTGTTGACAAAAATCATAGGTTTTTTCTATTATAGTAAAGTATTAAAAAGATAATATCATTTATAATAATGTTTATATCATTGAAAAATATTATATTGTTAATTCCTTTGCTACTTATCTCACAAGTAGTTTCTTCAGAGCCTCATATTTCTTTCGGGCAAAAGACAAATGAGGTTTCTTCACAGGGGACAAAAATATATAAAATCGACTTGAAAGAGGCCTATGCTGACCGTTCAAGAGAAAAAGGGTTGTACCAATTTCAACGGAAGGACGGGACACTTGTTTTTACAAATCGTCCTCAAAAATACCGTTCAAAGAGTGAATATAAAGAGGTATATTTCAAAAAATCTGCAAATATACAACAGCCGAAAAACAGAAGTACTTCCGTGAAGGAATCGGGGGAGGCAAGTGGTTATGCAATCATTGTGCCTCTGGAACCCGTTCATGTTTCAAAAAAATTTGAACATTTATATAAAGGTAAAACCTACAATTACGAAACAATACAGAAAATAGTCAAAGAATGCAGTCAATATTATCAGGTTGAAGAAAAATTAATATGGGCTGTGATGGAATCTGAAAGTGCTTTTAATCCTAATGCGGTTTCTACAGCGGGGGCTTGTGGATTGATGCAATTAATGCCGGCCACTGCGGTTGAAATGGGAGTTACAGATATATTTGACCCGGCACAAAATATAGCAGGTGGAGTGCAGTATTTAAGTAGAATGTTGGACTTATTTAATGGGAATTTGGACCTTGCTTTGGCTGCATACAATGCAGGTCCTGAGAATGTGAAAAAATACAAAGGTATTCCTCCTTTCAATGAAACAATAAATTATGTTAAGTTAGTTAAATCTAAATTAGGGCTAAAACTTGATGCTAATTATTACGCAAGTAGAATAGGAGGAAAAATATCCTCGGCAAAAAGAAACCTTCAAAATGTAAGTATAAACACTGCTAAAAAATACATGGTTTATTTTAAAAGTGGCTTGCGTCAGCCTGCCGACGATGTTGTAGAGCAATTACCATACTATTATATAAGTTATGGGAATAGGACATATCCTGTTCGAACAGAATTAGTCCAGAAAATTGAGAAAACCGGTTAATTTTTATCTTTTTTAGAATAAAGTAGGTATGAGAAGTCAATACGTTTTTTCAGAATATGGAAAAAAAACATTTCTGCCTTCGCCAGTTAGCCAGATGATGTCGGAATTTGCCAAAGATTTTCGACCCACCATCGACATTAATCTTGGTGTTGGTTATATTAATGAAGATACGATTCCCTATAATGAATTTTCAGAAATTGCATCCATACTTATAAAACAGGGAACAAGACCTCCTCATTTATTAAATTATGGTGGCCCTGAGGGGTCTGTCCAATTGATTGAGTCGATTAAAGATTTCTACTGTGAACTCTTGCGGAATAAGTGGATAGGAGATATTCCTGATTTTACCAATAGGCAAATTATTATAGGAGTAAGTGGAGCAACGAGCATACTTACAGGTCTTGCAAATATACTTAAACCAGGGATTGTAGTTACTACTGAGCCTATTTATTATATATATACATCCACTTTGGAAAGATACGGTTTTGAGATAGTACCCATCAAAGAGGAAACAGAAGGACCCAATATAAATTTGTTAGAGGAAAGAATAGAGTGTTGTTTGAAAGAAAAAACACCTATATCTTTCTGTTACTTTGTAACTGTTAACAATCCAACATGTACTGTAATTTCTAATCAAAGAAGAAAAGAAATCGTTGATTGTATACAGAATATGTCCAAAAAATATAATGTTTGTATTCCGATTATTTTCGACATTGCCTATGAGTGGCTTATTCATAATCCCGAATTAGAAAAACCTATATCACCATCTGTTTATGACAAAGAAGGCTCTGTTTATGAAATAGGTACTTTGTCAAAAGTATTTGCCCCAGCATTGAGAATAGGTTTTATTATTGGAGCAAAAGATAGTTGTTTACTAAAAGCATTGGTTCAATGGAATAGTGATGTCGGATTTAGTGCACCATTAATTACACAGGAAATCTCAGCGGAATTGATTAGAAGATTCGGCTTAAAACAGTTCAAATCTGTAAATGATGGATACCGGGAAAAAGGGGCTTTATTTAAAAAAGTATTAAACGAGAAGATTGGAGAATATTTAGAAGAAATGACAGGAGGAGATGCAGGCTTTTATTTGTACCTTACTGTTTCAGGAATTAAGACTGTTCCGGGTTCAGATTTCTTTAAATTTTTATCCCGGAATTCAGGCGTTCTGGATTGGGATTATAATGGAAAAGATAAAAAACAAAGGGTTATATATTTGCCCGGCGTATATTGTATCCATCCCAAAGGGATGCTTATAGAAAAAGGTAAGTACCAAATAAGAATATCCTACGGCTATGAAAATAAATACAAATTATTACAATCTGCAGACATAATGAGCGAAACATTATGTATAATTAAGAATAGATAATTGGTTTTGAGTTAAGGTATACATCGTTGTCACAGGAAAATCTCTGATTTCTATTTGACATTTGTTATGGAAAATGGTATAAATTAATTATATGGGTTAGTCAAAAAAATAAGAAATTAAAATTACACTAAGGAGATGTGTTATGAAAATTAAATCTTTGATAGTAATGGTGGCTTTTGTTGTGCTATCACTAAATGCTTTTACTGCAGAGGTGATATTTAATGACCCAAACCTGTTATCAGCAGTACGGGTTCAGTATGAAGCACAGGTAGGAGTCCCGTTAAGTGACCCTCCTACGGATACAGAGTTAGCAGATCCTAATTTTGTAGAATTAGATGCTTCTTATTTAGGAATAACCGATTTGACAGGATTGGAAGCATGTACTTCTTTGGTATCACTAAACCTGATAGCCAATGATATAACTGATATAACACCTGTAAGTGGACTAACAAGTTTAGTATATTTGATGGTAGGTAGAAATCAGATAACAAATATTTCGAGTTTGTCAGGGCTTACAAGTTTACAATATCTGGATATTGGTATGAATCAAATTTCAGATATATCTGTTCTCAATTCTTTCATAAATTTGATTGGACTGAATTTAGGTTTTGGAACTTTATTTTTATATGATGATTTTGACCCATTTTTTACAGGGGGAAATAACCTGGATGATAGCGACCTGACTGTTTTGGCATCGTTAACAACTTTGGAGGTATTAAGTATCGGTGGATTGACGAATGTAAGCAGTATAAGTTTTCTAAGTAGCCTCAATAATTTAAGACAATTATGGTTAGGAACTAACCCGATTTCGGATTGGACACCATTAGGAGATGTTGACCAAAACTTAAACGCATTTTTATCGGTGAATTGTGGATTGGACCAGACAGTATTAGAGAATTATGTTGCCAATATGACCAACATTACTGCTTTAGACGAGGAAAATATTGGCTTATTAGGATTGGGATTTGAAAATGTTACAGATATTTCAGTTCTAAATGGGTTAAATCCAACCGTTGCATTTTTAGTAGGTCTTGGTATTAATGATATTGATGTTATTCAGGATTGGACTAATTTGTATATCTTTGTTTGTTCTGGTACGGGCATAACAAATATTAATGCGATTTTGGGACTACAAAATATATATATAGCGGAATTTAGTGGAAACAATATAGGTCCCAGTATGTTTACAGTGGAAAACCCAGTTACTTTAGATTCTTTGTATGGATTGAGTTTGAGTCAGAATGTACTTACGAATCTTAATGGTATTGAATACATGCCCAATCTTGTAGTATTTGATGCTTCATTTAATCAGATTAATGATATTTATGCATTAGATTCTGTATGGGCACCTAAAAACACATTGGAGCATCTAAATTTAAGTTTTAATCAAATAGTTGAAATAAATCCTCTCATAAATTACACGGAATTGAATAATGTACTTTTAAACAATAATCTTATAGAAAACTTCGGCTATTTAGAAGATAATGAAGGTATTGGTGATGGTGATTATATTGATTTAAGATATAACCCGGTTCCGGATATTTTGTGTTATATAATAGACTTATTAGAAGCAAAGGTACAACCAACGGGTGCTGTGAATCGTGAAGGTGTATGTGAAGTTACCGTAACTATTGAACTTGAAGGTGAAGGAAATGTATTACCTTCCGTAGGAGCAAATACATTTAAATTTAGTAGTAATGTTATAGTTTTGGCATATCCACAAGCAAACAGTGGTTATGCTTTTGACCATTGGGAAATATGGAATGAAGGGACCTCTCAATTTGAATTACTAACAGAGAACTATAGTTATTTCTTCATGAGTGTTCAGGAAGATATGTTATTACGGGCCGTTTTTGTTCCTGGGACATATACATTAACCTTTGAGATTGACCCATCCAGTACAGGCACAGGGACTGTTTTTCCTTTATATGATGGTGAGGGTGTTTATTCTTATAAAGAAAATCAATTAGCGTCCTTATATGCATTGCCTGATCCGGGGGCCTGTTTTGGTGGATGGACGGGGGACGCTGGGATTTTTGGTTATTCGCAATTCGTAAATATAATTATGGATAGTAATAAAAATATAGGGGCTGTGTTCTCAAACCAGTGTTATCAATTGACAATAGAAGTAGTAGGTGATGGTTTTACATCGCCTTCAGCAGGTACATATCAATATGTACAAGGGATAAATGTTAATATATTGGCATTTCCAGGGATGGGATATCAATTTGACCATTGGGAGGATGGTAATAGCAATAATCTTGGAACTGACAATCCGATAAATGTGGAAATAACCCAGGATTTAACAATTCGAGCAATTTTTATTCCTATTCCTACTTATACTCTTACAATAAGTATTAATGGCTCTGGAACAACCAATCCTACGCCAGGTATATATGTTTTTAATGCAGGTTCAGTTGTATCTGTTTCTGCTACTCCTGACGAAGGATGGGCTTTTAGTGGTTGGAGTGGTGATATAGGAGGAGCCAATCCTTTCGAAAATCCAATTCAGATTCTAATGGATGGTAATAAAGTTATAACTGCAAACTTCTTGGAAACAGATTATATGGTTGAAGTTTCTGTTGAAGGACCCGGAACTATCGATCCTGTACCAGGAACTTATTACTATTTTGAAGGGCAGTGGGCATTCTTTAATGCTATCCCGGATCCGGGGAAAGCATTTGCAGGTTGGTATGAAAACGGTATAAGAGTGTGGGATTTCCCAGCATACGCTTTTCAGGTAACCTCGAATAGAGTTCTTGTTGCTCGTTTTGAAGAACCAACATATACTATTGAATTAAATATTCAGGGGAATGGAACAACAAACCCACCGCCGGGAATCTATGGTTATGTCGAAGGGCAATGGTTGGTCTATATTGCATATCCGGGTCCCGGATGGGCGATAAAACACTGGATCACTACTGATGAAGAAATCTTAAGTACAGATGAACTGTTAATACTTTATGTTGAGAGAAGTTTAGTTATTACAGCAGTGTTTGAACCTTGTGATTGGGATGTAAATATAGCCCATGCCGGTACAGGAACTGGTGATACAAATCCTGACCCGGGGACATATTGCTATATAAATAATAGAGAGTTAGATTTATATGCTCAACCGGCTGTAGATAATTACTTCGGAGGTTGGCAGTTAATTAAAAACCCACTTAGTAACCCAGAAGAAAGTTGGGTCTATTGGTTTAATGCTACAGTAACTATTGATGGACACTATAATATAATTGCTTACTTTAATTCCAATGGATGGCTCTTTAATTTCCAGGTGGAAGGAGATGGTGTCGTCCAGTTAACTGATGAGAGAGAAATTCTGAACCCAGGTGTATATGCTCTGGCAAATAATTTTCCAATTAAATTGACAGCAATCCCTAATTTAGGCCAGGTATTTAAAGGTTGGTATTCCGGTGAGGAACTTATTTCAACAAATGTGGTTTTTGAAACCGTTCTTAACGATAATTTGCAACTTACTGCCAAGTTTAAACCACAAGTATGGTATACACTCTTACTTAATGTCGTCGAAGGACAAGGCACGACAGCTCCAAACCCAGGTATTCCTTACCTATTTTTAGAAGGGCAAACCCAGGTTGTTCGTGCACTACCTGCGAATGGTTGGATTTTCGTAGCATGGACTGGAGATATTGAAGGTATTGCAAACATTGACCAACCTGAAATCACAGTACCTATGAATAGAAATAGAACCATAGGAGTTATCTTTGCTCGGGAGACTCCTGAAGGTGAAGGAGTAGCGGAAGGAGAAGGAACACCAGAGGGCGTAGTTGAAGGAGAAGGAGAAGGAGAAGGGACTGTTCCTCCGCCTCATAGTGGAGACCAAGATGGCGATGGAAAAATTAATCTGAGTGAACTGTTAAGGGTCATACAATTCTTTAACTTTGGTGAATATCATTGTGAACCTGGAACAGAAGATGGCTATGCGCCGGGTCCGGGTAATAGGTCATGCACACCTCACGCATCAGATTATAATCCACAAGACTGGGTTATCAGTTTAAGTGAGTTGTTACGGTTGATTCAGTTCTTCAATATAGGTGGTTACTATCCATGTGAAAGTGGTGAAGATGGTTATTGTCCCGGTAGTCCATAAACTAGTCTCTTAAACATGTAAACATAAAAGTGAGTTGAATAAATTTTCAACTCACTTTTATTGTTATAAAATATTATTGATTTTCAAAAAATTACATGTTATAATCTATATAGGAAAAATATAGTAATAAAAATAGAAGAAAAGTGTAAAAAGTAGTTTTAGTTTTATTTATTAAATGTAAACATTATGAGGAGACAGTATATGTTAAAACGCAGTAAGTGGTGGGCTGTAATTCTTCTTTTCTTGCTGACAAACTACGCTTTTGGTGTAGTTTATGTAAACAAAGCAAGTACGGATCCAAGTCCGGATGGAAGTTCATGGGCAAAGGCGTTCAGGACAATTCAAGAAGGTATTGATACTGCGGCAGCCATTGCCACTCCAAGTAGTCCAGAAGAGGTTTGGGTTGCTCAAGGGAATTATAACGAACTTAGAACAGAAACTTGGGGTGCCCCTGCTTCGGTTGAAGGTTCGTTAGTGATGGCTGATTACGTCCATTTGTATGGTGGTTTTAAAGGGGGTGAGATATCTCGTGACCAACGACGTCCTTCTCAATATATAACAACAATTGATGGTAGAACATCAAGAGGGGGGACGAATGCATACCATGTGATTGTTATAGGCAAAGCAAATGAACCCAATTATGGTGTGGTTATAGATGGCTTTCATATTCGTGGTGGTAGAGCGACAGGTGTTGCTGGTGACTATCATACATGGCGCGGTGCAGGAATTTATAACTGGCTTTCATCCCCGAGGATAGGTAATTGTGTTTTTTATGACAATACTGCAGCTACCGCAGGTGGCGCAATTGCCAATTTGTCTGGCACTATTGGCTCTAACAATTTCAAAGCCAATGCATTAATACATGATTGTGTTTTTTATAATAACACTTGTAATGAATCAGTGGATACTGGGGTATCTCCAATTCGTGGTGGTGCAGGGCTATTCAATAATGGCATTAATCAATCGAATGTAGAAATAGGAAATGAAACATACATCGTGAATTGTACCTTTTACAATAATGTTTCTGCCAATTTATCGGGTCCTATGCTATACAATGCAAATACAATTATGAACAGTGGCTGTGGGGTTAATTTCCCAAAAGTGTATAACAGCATTCTTTGGAGTGTCCCTGCACCGTCCAATCCCCATATACGGGCATTTAGACCTGCCATTGGATATGTAAATATAGATGTTCAATATTCAGATGTTCAAGGGGGGTATCTGGGAACAGGTAATATTAATGCAGATCCATTGTTCCGTAATCCGGGGAACAATGATTTCCGTCTAACGGTTAACTTCCCTTCACCGGTATCTCCATGTTTAGATACAGGTGCAGACGCTTTGGTTCAACCGCCGTTAGGGCCAGGAAGGGTGGATGTGCGAAACTTCCAGAGGAAAAATGGCTCTGCTGTTGACATGGGTGCCTATGAAAATGTAGCGACTCCTATTGCTGATTTTTCGGCTACTCCTACAGAAATAATGGTCGGTCAATCGGTTCAATTTACTGATTTATCGAATACATTTGGATCATGGTCTGAAACCACATGGTCATGGAACTTTGGGGACTCAGGAATAAGTTATCAACAAAATCCAAATCATCAATATAACACAGCGGGCAGATATACTGTCTCATTAACTGTTCAAACAGCGGAAGGGAATGATAATGAGACGAAGACAAATTATATTATAGTCCACACACCTCCTGTAGCAGACTTTTCTGCAGCGCCTACACAGGGGCTATATCCTTTAACAGTAACATTTACAGATTTATCCATTCCCGATCAATTACCGGGTAATACTACTCAAATCACCGACTGGTATTGGGATTTTAATGGTGATGGTAATGATGATGCTCATTATACAACCGCAACGAATCCTCAATGGACCTACAATTCTGTTGGGATTTATACAGTTCGATTGAGAGTCGTTACACAGTACGGTGAAGATACAGAGACAAAAACAAATTATATTGATGTATGGCCCGACCCATTAACAGTTACCTCTATATCCTTATTAGAGATAGAGACGCCTCGTAATAACCCATTTAATGAAGATGATTTTTCCAATCCTACCACTCTTAATCTTACAGATGGATATATCGGTTTTGGTCGTTCTTTCAGGATAACTGTAACAGTTAGTGGTGGGTATGGACCTCCATATAATTATCAATGGCAGATTTCCAGAGGGGGTGGTCCATGGGGAAATTTATCTGATGGAAGTTATTTAAGAAATGTAAATGGTTCTGATGGTCCCAATAACACACCTGTAACAACTGTTATAAGTGGAGCAACTACGGCTCAGTTGACAGTTCAATATGCTATTCCTGGTTTTGAGGATGGACAGTATCGTTGTGTGGTAACCGACCCCAATGATACACCTCCTCCACCTAACCAGGTTATTTCTGAGACGAAGTCGGTCTCAATTAATACAAATATGTTAAGAACAGTGGTAGACTTAGCCAGTCCTGTAAGAAAATATGTTGGTGAAAATGTTATTTATGGTTTCAAGTTTATTGGTGGACCTGGTACTGGTTATATCTATCAGTGGTATATTAACCGGGGTGAGACTTTTGACAGTGTTGGTGGAGGAACCAATCCAATAACAATTTTCAATCTTGACCAAACCATGATAGGAGATTACTATGGAACGGCCGTTAATAATGAATCTGGTGGGGGACGAACAGTATTCTGTGGCCCTTCCACTCTGAATGTTCAGCCAATAGTTTCTATTGCTTCACAGCCTCAAAGTATACATCGTAACACAGGAGGAACTGCACAATTTAGTGTAACTGCTTCTGGTGGTTATTCACCATATACCTATCAATGGCTATGGAATAATTCTACCCCATTAGTAGATGGTTCTCACCCATCCGGCTCTGGCGCAACTGTATCTATTTCGAATGTGGGTGCTACATCTACAATTACAATAACCGGGCTTGCTTTAATAGATGCAGGCAATTATAAATGTCGTGTGACGGATTCTGAGAATCGTGGCGCTCCATCTATAGAAGATTCTCAGAATGCAACACTTACAGTTACAAATCCGTTCACAGTCACCAACCCAACTCCAAGTCCAGTGAGTATATATGAAGGTCAGACTTATAGCGTTTCTGTAACTGCTTCTGGCGGTACACCTCCGTATACATTTGGATGGCAGAGAGATACCGGAAATGGATATGTAACCCTAACTGATGGCGGTTTAGGTGGTAGAGTATCCATTGTTAGTGGTGCTGCCAATTCAGTATTGCAGGTACTTAATACAGTAACGGGGGATTCAGGTTTATATCGTTGTGTTGTAATAGACAGTGGACCTGACCCTGATGCATATCCTGCGAATGCAGGTAGTTTAAATGTATATAAAAATCTGGTCGTCAGTACGGACCATCCATCAGATATAGTAGAAAATATCGGGAATCAAGCACAATTTGCCGTTCAGAGAATAGGTGGAATGCCACCAATCAATTATGAATGGCAATATGCTACAAATGAATCAGGTCCATGGACAACATTATCTAATGGACCACATCCATTGCATGCAAGTTCGATAGTTTCCAGTGCAGATGGACCGACATTAGGTATTCAGATTGCTGAAGGTGCACATCTATCAGCATTACAAAATTCGTTCTATCGGTGCATTGTAACAGATAGTGGAACGCCTCAGTCAGGCATATCTCGCATTGCGAAGTTGTCTATTACCAACTTTATAAATGTTCAAGGTCCTGCAGATGTTCGTGCGTACACAGGTGAAGCACCTGTCCGATTAGTAGTCAATGTAAGTGGTGGACAACCACCTTTCTTCTATGAATGGTTCAAGAATGATGAGAGTATTTTAGGTCCTGTAGAAGGACAGGATATACTTGATTTGGGTGTAGCAGATGAATCTGATGCTGGAAACTACTATGTGATAGTGAGTGACTCCAGTGGTGGTTTGAATCCTGATGTAAATTCGAGGGTAGCTATGGTAAAGATAGCAGATCCACCACAAATAGTTACACATCCACAAAGCCAGAACCTGTACTCTGGACAAGATGCAATGTTCTATGTAGAAGTAACCGGTGGATTTGAACCATACAATTATGATTGGTGGCAAGTAGGTGTTGGTTCATTGGATGTTAATAGTAATACATTATTAATACCTGATGTGGATGTTACTTATGATGAAAATCAGTATTTTGTTTACATTACTGACCAGCCATCTACAGTTACAGGTCTGAATACTACATTAACTTCTGACCCAGCTTTACTGAGAGTAGCAAGTAGTGAAGTTATCTTTACATTACAACCTGAAGATGAATCGGTATACATAACAGACCCATCCTTCTGGTTAACCGCAGACTTTGTCGGCGGATTACCACCTCTCTACTACGAATGGAAACGAGACCTACCGGGTGGTGGTACGGAATTTGTTGCTTCAAATACTCTGGCAATAGAAGTAAATGTAGCCTCGTTGGTTGTTGGAACCTATAAGTATTATCTTGAAGTGACGGATGATGTACCGATGGTATATCAGTCACAAAAGGCAAATATAGAAGTAGGTTTGCATCTATCATTAGGACAAGACCTGTTACCAGAATACAGAGCCACAGCAGGCGACCGTGTAGAGATGTCTGTCCAGGTAAATGGTGGATTGGGCGATAAGACCTACACATGGTATCGGAATGTCGGCGGAAAATCCTGGGAAGTTATTCCAGATGCTTTTGGTCCACTATTAGTGATTGACCCAGCAGAGGAAGAAGACTCAGGTCAATACTATGTAGTGGTACAGGATAGTGGGAGTACAGTAACAGGACTAAATGATACAATTACATCAAGAACGGCGACTCTGGAAGTCGAAAAAGGTATACCTGCAAGCACAAATGTAGGCTTGATTATAATGTTTGTTATTTCCACAATAATTGGAATGTTGACGATTGTTCGTAGAAAGACATTTTTAGGCAAATAAGAATAATCAACATAGCATAAAATAAAAACGGGCTATCAATCCTAATGTTGATAGCCCGTTAATCTTTATAGAAAAAAACTACATTATTTGTAATTTAAATATTGTTAAAAGTTTTAGATAGTTATTATGCTTTTCCACAAGGACGAATATTTTTTTTCAAATTATTGTCAAAACGAATAGCAATATTCTTCAGTTTTTCTACCAGTTTAGGATGTTCAGAGGCAAGATTGTTCTGTTCTTTAATATCTTTTTCTAAATTAAATAAGGATAATTCAATAGTCTCATCCCTATCTGTTCCGCGTTTACCATCTTTTCCCGGTGAAACAAGATTTACATATTTATGAGGAAGATGCAGTTTCCATTTTCCTTTTCTAATACCTTGCAATTCATTATGAAGATAATAAAGAAAGAAGTCATGAGGAGAATTGCTATCCGGATTTTTAAGTAGTTCCCATATATTTTTGCCATCGCGAAAGTCTTTCTTAGGATAATCTGTATTTGCTAAATAGGTAAAAGTGGGATAGAAATCAAAAGTGGCGCATATTTCGTTGCAGTTTTTTCCTGAAGGTATAAACTGTGGAGACCAGGCTATACATGGGACCCGCATACCCCCTTCAAAGGTGGTTCCCTTACCACAGCGTAAGGGTCCAGCACTCCCGCCATGATTCCCATAAATTAACCAAGGACCGTTATCAGATGTAAATATAACCAGTGTGTTTTCTGCTAATCCCGTTTCTTTTAATATGTTCAATATTTCACCTACAGACCAGTCAATTTCCTGGACCGTATCGCCGTATAAACCCGCACCTGATTTTCCCTCAAATTTTTTTGATATATGGAGGGGAACATGTACCATTGTATGGGGTAAATATAAGAAAAACTTATTATCTCTATTCTTCTTAATAAAATCTATGGACCTTTCTGTGTATTCGGTTGTAAGTTTACTTTGGTCTGGGTTTGTATCAATAATCTTATCTCCTTCAACCAGAGGTAATGGGGGAGCATTGGGTTCATCCTCATCCGGTCCCATATCGTTTGAGTAGGGGATCCCATAATACTTATCAAAACCATGATTGGGGGGTAAAAACGGGGGTAAGTGTCCCAAGTGCCATTTACCGTAACAAGCAGTATTATATCCAGCACTTTTCAATGCTTCTGCCAATGTTACTTCAGATGAATTGATACCTGTTCGAGCTGTATTCCCGAGAACGCGAGGCAAACCTACGCGGGATGGGTAGCAACCGGTCATTACGGAAGCGCGGGTAGGTGTGCATACAGGTGCACATGCATAAAAATCTGTGAATTTTATCCCTTCCTCTGCCATCTGGTCGAGATAAGGTGTTTTAAATGAGGTATTACCATAGCAGGATAAATCACCATAGCCAAGGTCATCCATCAATATAACTATAAAATTTTGTGGGTATTTGTTCTTCGAAAGTTTTTGTTTTTTACCTGTTGAAGTTATTAAGGAATGGGTAGAAATAGAAGAGCAAGTTAATAAACCCAACATAGTAGTCTTTAAAAAATTGCGTCTTCTCATAGACAAAAAACCTTTTCTCCTCCTAATTACTTACTTGCTTTTTTTATTATACACTACCCGAATTTATTTTTCGAATTATATATTACGAGAAACCAACCGCGGTCGTTACCCAGGCGAAACCTTGATTTACAGGTGCTTTTCCAGGATACCGAACAAATTCTACATGTCCATCCATATATAAAACATTACAACCTCCGGGTACATGATTGAAACCCTGTACCGCTGTGGCCACGAGGTCAAACATAATATATACAGTGCTTTGAGCCTGTGCAGTTGCTGAGGGGTTATTAATATCTGTGATTAAGAACCGTTCAATTCCTTCACGGAGCCGATATACGATGGCCCCACCTGCATTCCCATTGGGTGCTCCTACTTCTTGGTCTTCATCGGTAGCCCGGGGAACATTGGGTTCTGCGTAGGTGTACAGTTTTGCAGCAAGTAAAACGAATTGAGCAGGTCCATTGTATGCAGAGTAATTAGGGTCGAACATTCCTAAATTTAATTGGAGATCTGTATCTTCACATTGGTCCAATACATAACCTAAATATGCATAACTGGTATCGATGCGAAACATCCCTCGTTCCATATTATTACAAGCGAGGTAGAATTCAGATTCATTAGTAATAGGATTTATCAAATCTCCAGGTTTTGCTTCTGCATCCGAAGGGCATAAGGTAATGTTAGGGTCAGTAAGATATTCAGGAAAAATAGATGGAATATAGGGACCGACAGCAATTCTAAGTGTATTTGTATGTGTTACAGGGAATCCGGCTGTATTACAATCTACCAAATTCCCATAATAGGCGCACAATCGCGGGAATCGTTCGCCTTTTGCTTCATTGGAGTACATTTTGAAAACCAATCCCCACTGTTTCAGGTTATTCTGGCAACTGGAACGTCGTGCTGCTTCGCGAGCCCGGGCAAGAGCAGGTAATAATATTGCCGCAAGTATGCCGATGATGGCGATAACGACAAGTAATTCAATAAGTGTAAAACCTTTCTTGTGCATGACTAATTCTCCATCTAATAATAGCTAAAAATACTATTGTATTAAAAATTGGGAAAATGCTTACTATAGTCATAATAACAGAGAATTATATTATTGTAAAGTAAAATAATAAATAATTATTTTATAATATTGATAAAATAATTAAAATAAGTAGATTCCCCTGAAATTAGAAATGTTAACACTTCTATGTGAAGGAGAGTTTTGATTAAGAGGACAAGTCGTTCAACAAAATGGAATCAAGACCAGGTAGATAAAAATTTATTATTTTATTCTCTCTTTTAAGTGTAAAGTTTTCATTATTTTCTGATAAATTCCACACTAAAACTTTTTTGGCCGTCGGATACCATGCACACACCACAGGTTTTTCATCTATTATATGAGGTATATTCTTTAATTTTGGAAGAATAGACTTTTTGAAATTAAATAGCGTATTTATATCTTCAGAGATGCCTAAATATCCTTCTTTTTCATTTCGCATTATATATGTAGAGTTTCCTTTTTGTAGACGGTTATAGTCAAAATCGCTAACAAAGACCCATCCGTTATTTATTACAGGTTCTTCTATAACCTCAAAGGGAATTCCTAAAGATAAAAATAGACTGTATGGATTATCATCACTTACATAACGACTTTTTTCGCCCCAATAGTGTTTTAGTGGTCCTGCCAATATATGTCCCGCAACTTGGTCATGAAATCGTTTCTGTTTTTCCATCGAATCGGGTAATACTTCCCAATGCGTTTTCGGAAAATGTTGGATGCTACTCATAAACATTGTATTCCGGACATCCGCAATAGTAGAAATAACCAATTTTGCACACATATTCTTTGCTGATAACTTGTCTGCAGGAAATGCGGTCGTCTCACTGAACGCCCTTTCCGGTGTAGTAAATCGACGGTGAAATAATACACTGAATAATTCATTACATTTCCCTTTTATACTGCCGAAACTGTTGTCATCAAACATCAATTCCCCGATGCGGAATAAACGTCCCTTATAATCTTTCAACCGTATCCCTGCTTTCTCACTCCCCATATACATTACCATGATACCGAGTTCAATTTCAGGGACCCTACTCTCCAATGTGCGGAAGCAATTTGTCAATTCATCACATAGGAGTTCGATCCAATCCTTTAAGACTTTGTTAAGACTTCGCTTTTGTAGCTTTCATTTAAGTCTATCCAGTCCGATTCTTTATATCCATATTTATCTAAAAACAATTTTTTGTGTTCATCACAAAAACAACCACCAATAGTCCCTGGACTCTGTGCCAGCCTAAAATCGTCATCTAAGAAAACTTTTTCTATGGAAATCCCTTTTAATATTTCCATTGCTTTAGCATTCTCTTCTGTGGCCGGTGGATGTAGCGAAGTTCCTGCAAACTTTTTCCCTTTATGGTCAATAGCCAATTTCCAAGATTCTGGAGGAGTTAATGGCAAATTACCTGAATAACTTCCTAAGGAATCACCCGGATGTCCCAGAGGAACATTAATTACATAAGCAGGTATTCCAATAGATTCAAATTTGTTCTTCCATGCGTAGATTTGTTCCGGTTTGTAATACCAATGCCCGTAAAAATAACCACCAATCCATACAGCAGAGACTCCACTTTGCTTGAAAATACCGAGCAATTCCGGTTCATGTTCCAAAGCATCAATGGAAATGGAAACATGGTATTTACGAGTTTCTGAAGAGGCATCAGCGTGTAAAGGGATAAACGGCAAACAGGTTCCAACTGCAACAGACCCCAAAAAAGAGCGACGCGATATATACATAAAAAATTTCTACTTTCGAGGTGAAAAACAGGTAGAACAAAACTGGCGGAGAGGGCGGGATTCGAACCCGCGGTACGGTTTTGCCGTACAACGCCTTAGCAGGGCGCCACCTTCAGCCAACTCGGTCACCTCTCCGCTAAGGAAAAAATTATAACATAATAAAAAATAGACTTCCAAATAATAAGGAATAGAGAACATAAAATAGCAATTTTTTAGCACTGTTTGAAAGAAATGACAATTTTTGATATAATACATCCCATCGGTTCCGCGATAGCTCAGGAGGTAGAGCAGGTGGCTGTTAACCACCGGGCCGCTGGTTCGAGTCCAGCTCGCGGAGCCATTTTTAACAATACGAACTGTGGATTTTCGGAAAGAGAGATGGAAGTCCCCTTTTCTTTATTATCCCCACCCGAGCCAACCCCTGAAGATAGGATTGAATCTTTGAAAGCGTCAAAATTCTCTAAATAATAAAGATTTATCCGTATTTGTTCTCTTGAATAAAGAATATTTTTGATGAACTTTTTGATTAAAAGATTTCTTTCAATTCTTTTTTGCGGGGCAAGGGATTTTAAGAATATTTTGAGGATATTTTGGAACGTTTGAGAGGAAAGTGGAGAGCATTCTTGCGTTAGTTCATGTCCAGAGCAGTAGCCGATTCAGGGTCATTGTTAAGTCTGAAAATTAGATTTTCAAGGTATATTTTATCATTTGAAATTCTATCAAGATTAGTAAAAATATAATTTTCCAATCTGTCTGC
>OGCI01000424.1_pt1 | contig 49930 bp, 25 predicted proteins | sample 1570021 | NCBI WGS metagenome assembly OGCI01 (sample SAMN06264664, study PRJEB24512) | hot springs metagenome | isolation source: Hot spring water | place: South Africa: Tshipise | collected 2015-06-21
TGACGTTAAGTAAAAACGGTGAAAACAGGCAAACCGCCCAGGGCGGCGATTCAAAATAGGTAAACCCCCGCCCCGGGGCCGAACTTATAAGCAATTTCCCACCTACAATCAAGACGCACACACCAACCAATGCATCCACCTTTACAATACGAATCTGCGAACCGATAATAGTACTTTTCGCGGCTTACCTACCCAGCTTGCCGGACGCCGGGGTGGCGAATCACAAACTCCTTCCTTAGTTCGGGGTTTCCAAGGCAGCATACGATCTGGGTTCGCGCAAACCCTAAGTGCCCGGATTTGCCTCGCGTCCGGGCTCCGGTAAGAATGGCTCAGAAGCCCAGGCCTTTCGTCCGCGTTTTAATACGGCAGAGATACATGTCCGCCGTGATGTAAAGCGTCGATCCATCGTCCCCGAAACAGCAATTGGCCGTGGGGACACCCGGATTGATGCGTCCTAAGAGCACGCCTTCAGGAGTAAAGATATTCACGCCCCCGGGGCCGGTCGCGAAGAGGTGCCCTTGACGGTCAATGGCCATGCCGTCCGGTAAACCGACGAATCGCTTTTCTTTAACCCACGGGGTAGCATCGTAGAAAATGCGGCCTTGGCCAAGGAGTCCTTCCTCTGTGACCTCAAATGCCATCCACACAGCCCGACTTGGGTCGGAGTTGGCTACGTACAAAGTCTGCTCGTCGGGGGAAAACGCAATGCCGTTTGGGGCGGACATTCGGTCTGTAAGCAGGGTCAATTGCCCCTCCTTACTCAAACGGTAAACCCCACAAAAACCCAGCTCTCCCAGCCGTTTTCGTTCTTCGCCCACCAGACCGTAAGGGGGATCGGTAAAATATAGATCCCCGTTCGACTTGAAAACCGCATCGTTAGGACTGTTCAAACGTTTACCATGGTAACGGTCCACCAAGGTAGTCCATCGGCCATCTTTTTCGACCCTCACAATCCGGCGGTCACCATGTTGGCACAGGATAAGCCGACCCTCCGGATCCAGGAGCAAGCCATTTGATCCCATCTCGCCGCCGCGGGGTTCACTACCCGTGTAACCACTCGGCTTCAAGAAGACGCTTACTCCTCGGCCTTCTTGCCACTTCATGACGGCATTGCGCGGAATATCGGAGAAAAGTAGATAACCTTCGCGGGGGATCCAAACCGGTCCCTCGGACCACTCGAATCCCTCGGCCAGCTTTTCGAGGCTTGCCCCGGGGGGAATAAGCTCGTCAAATCGTGGATCGAGACGCTCAATCGTGCCCAGACTGGGATACGGCTGAGCTTCAGAAATCGTCACGCCAACAACCAAAATCGCGAATGCGCCGAAAAGAATTGCCCAGATGCGTTCGGTGCTCATTTGTCGTGCCTCCACTTTTTTCTGATGGCTCATGCAGGTGCGCTGAAGAAATTCCTCCGGCCGCTAGCGGGGATAGTCCCATGAATTAGTGGAATTTTTATGGGCCAGAAGATCCCGTTGTAAACGATCCCATGTAAACCACTGCGCGGATGCCCGACTGCCGACCATTACCACCCGGCTCTCAATATCATCTGCACCCGGATACAACCCCTGCTATCGGGGACGGCATTCGACCCGAACCTTAGATCACCGCGCACAAGGGGCTGCCGCTCGGCGTTGAGCGGAAAACCACAAGTCATGTACTTTGATCACCGCGCGCCAAGGCTTTCGCCCAATATTTTTTCGTGGAAACGCACTGAAATAAAGAGCTGTGGCGACAGGCGGAAACTCACGTACGCGCAACCGGTTCCAATCCGATTTGGCCCCGGGCCAAAAGCAGGTCGGCTTGATATGTCAATCCAGGGGAGGCGGCGGATGATGTGGCGAATTAAGCATCGCTTCAACTTTTTCAGCGTGTTCGATGAAGCCGAGCAACTTTCGGGCCCGCATCGGGTGTTGCAGCTTGCGGACTGCCTTTGCCTCGATTTGCCGGACACGTTCGCGGGTAACAGAGAAGATTCTTCCCACCTCTTCCAAGGTGTAACTATAGCCATCGGCCAAGCCGTAGCGTAAGCGGAGGATCTCACGCTCGCGGTAGGTCAAGCCGTTGAGCACCTCGGCAATTCGCTTTTTCAGGAGCTCATGGTGCATTTGTTGCAGGGGATCGTTCTCCCGATAATCTTCAAGGAATTCCCCGAAAAAGCTATCGTCATGATCTCCAACAGGCTGATCGAGCGACAAGGGCTGCCGGCTCATTTGTAGGGCCGAGGTGGCTTCATCCAAAGAAAGGCCGGCGGCTTCGGCCGTTTCATCTAAAGAAGGCTCGGCGCCCTTAATTTGCTGGAGGAACCGGCTGGCTGCACGCATCTTTCCCATGGTTTCAATCATGTGCACCGGGAGCCGAATCGTGCGACTTTGATCGGCGATCGCCCGAGTTATCGCTTGGCGGATCCACCAAGTGGCGTAGGTAGAGAATTTATAACCGCGGGCATACTCGAATTTGTCAACAGCCCGCATTAGACCCGTATTCCCTTCTTGGATGAGATCCAAGAAGCTCAAACCGCGATTCCGGTAGCGTTTGGCAATGGAAACCACCAATCGCAAATTGCCCGCAGAAAGAGCTCGTTTGGCCGCCTCGTATTCCTCCAACAGGCTTTGGATTCTCTCCAATCGGCGACGCAAGGTGGTGGGACTTTCCAGAGTAATCCGCATCAGATACTGAAGCGCTTCGCGGAGCCGCCGCGCTTCTTGGGAGCGTTGAAGTTGGCCCGGCAGTTGGCGGAGCTTCACCAAAAGCTCGTCCATCCGTTGGGAAATATCTGTCAGCTTTTCCAAAAGCGGTTGTAGCCGCTGAGTCCGCAGCCCCAGTTCCTCGATCAGCCGAACGGCACGCCTTCGACGGCGGGTCAATCGATGCCATGCCTGCCGGCGTAAATGAGCCGGCTTACTCTTGGACATGACCACTCGGAAGTCCTGCCGATTTCGCCGTAACATTTCTTCAAGGGTTTGCAGATTGGGCCCTAGGATGCGCATTACCCGTCGCTTTTCCCGCATATTAGTGACCGAAACCTCCACAGTTCGGTCCAAGCGAAGCCGACCATCGCGAATTCGCTGGGCCAAACCAATCGCTGCCTGAAGGACATAATCAGTCTCGAGAATTGCATAGCGAAATCGACATCGGGCCCGTTCGATCCGCTTAGCTGCTAAGATCTCCTCCCGCCGGGTTAGCAGCGGGATTTCGCCCATTTGCATCAGGTAGATTCGGACCGGGTCGTCAATGCGGCCATCCTCGTCTCTGCCCTCAAAGTCAACCTCTCCCGTAAAACCCTCCAGCAATTCGTCATCTAGGAGGAGGTCGTCATCGATTAAATCAAGATCAAATGGCGAGCGACCTGAAGGCCGGCCATTTGCCCGCCTCGGTTGCTTCAGAGCCGACTTTGCAGCCTTTTGACGCTTAGTTCGTTTAGCGGTAGCTCGAACCTTTCCATTAGCATTCCTCTTACTCAGACGAGAATGAAGCTTCGGCAAGTTGCTACCCTCACTAGCTAAATCACCGGCCCACGAAGCCAACGATCCGATTACTCGCTCGACAGGGGGGTGCACTTCAGGTGCCGAGTCGTAGACGGAAAGGGGAATTTGTGCCGTAACAACCTGCCATGGCGTCTCTTACGGCACATAAAGGCAGAATCCCATAACGGGGAGATCGCCTCGAGTTGTTTAATTCAGTCATCAATTTCTCACCGGTCTGCGGCCACGTATCAACATCGGGGCCATCCAGCCACGGGGGGAAACCTCCTAATTAATCCCGTCGAGTCAAATCCTTTATTCGACTTCTTTCGTTTAGTCAACCTGAACGACACATTTTCTACATTCATTTCAAGATATCAAGTCGTTGCATCTTTTTGGATAGACAAGCTGGGAATTTTGCACAATTTGAGTTGAATGAATATTTTCGACAAAATGAGAAAATGTGTCGGGGGGCGGATAGACGCGCGGTCATCGCCAAGGGAGAGATTCCTCTGTTGCTGTCAATTGGCTTAAGTGCTACCAGCCCAATTGCTTACGGCGGTAACGCGAATTTAGCCACGAATTAGCCGCCAACAGAGCGTGAGAAAGTCGAGGGCAAAGGACGATTTATCCATAGAGTTAAACATGTTCTTATAATAAAGATAATAAAATCGTATAATTCTGAAAAATGGTGAAAAATTGGCCAACTACTTAGCTTGCGCTAGCTAGTTTTTAGGTTCTCGAGGAAATTGCGGCGATTAGCTCTGTCTTGGAGGCTTACAGCCTGTTGCGGCTCCGACGAAATCCAGGTGCCGTTGCGGACAAAAGGGCAGTACAGAGCGGAAGCTCTCGCTGCTCAAGGGCAACCAGGGGAATCAGCCCAGGAAAAGTCACACGGGCTGGAGAAAAAACCAATGACGGGAGTGATGTCCGACGGAGTTCGGGGCGGTTCCTCGCGCAACATGTTTTGGCAATCGGTTTGATCTCGCGGCGGAAAATCACCTACTAAGCTCGAGCCAGGCAATGCTTTGCGGACCCAAGGGGCAAGGATCGGGCGGTGGATCGAGGGCACAACCCTCCTGGTTAAAAACAGGGGGGTTTAACCATCCCAAACCGCCGCTTGCCAATAGGTCTCTCTTGGCAGTTCGACCGCAGAGCTTTGCAACCGGCACTTGAGTTTCCTTGGCGGCGACATTAAAAAGGACCAAAATTTTTTGTTCACCGCTCAAGCTCCGCCTTTCGAAAGCCACCACCCCCGGATCATCGCAGGGCACCAGGTGTTGAACTGCCTCGGGGTGGAACGCCTCTTGATCGCGTCGCACAGCAAGGAGCTTTTTCCAGGCTTCAAAAATTTGTGAACGAACCGACTTCCCATCTGCAAGCCAAGCATCTAGCTCCTCGCGGAGGAATTTTCGGCGGTTAATGGAACGAGCTCGCCCTGTCTTGGCCAGCCCTTCTAGATCGTTAGGAGTACCGAAGAGACTCAGGAAGTATATCCCCGGGATCCCTCGTAAGGCCACCATGAAGGCCTGGCTAACGAGGAATCGCCGAACATGGTCCGGACAATTTTGGCAAGTCTGATCGCCGAGCGCCGAGTAATAGGTGATATTTAGCTCATACGGAACTTCACGCCCGGAGCCGGCCAAGCGCATGCTGATTTGCCCCCCACGTTCCCGGACAGCCTGACATAACGCTTCGAGCCTTTCGGACGGAATTAGGTTCTCTAATCCCCGCACGCCGATTCCATCATGAGATGCCGTGAAATTGAGGACCGTCGTGCCCGGGGGAGTCCGGCTGGCAATAGTCAACCATTTTTTCATCGGCGTCGCATCGCCGGAAAGAAAAGCCTCCAATAGTAGCGGTGCCAAGCTGAACTGATACACCATGTGCGCTTCGTCCCCATCACCAAAGTAACTAATGTTTTCCTCATGGGGGACATTGGTTTCAGTGAGCAGAAGGGTGCCCGGCGCCACCGCGTCGACAACATCCCGGAAAAGCTTTACGATTTCGTGAGTCTCCGGGAGGTGAATGCAGGGCGTTCCTGGTCGCTTCCAGAGATAGGCTATCGCATCAAGGCGAATGATTCGTGCTCCATTCGCCACTAAAAGTAGGAGTATATCGAGCATTTCGAGTAGGACTTGTGGCTCCGCATAGTTGAGGTCGATTTGATCATCGCTGAATGTCGTCCAAACATACCGAGGCCCTCGCGAGGTTTTGACCTGCGTCAAGAGGGGTGTACTTCGGGGTCTTACCACCTGACCGAGGTAGGGGCCGGGCGTCGCCTCGATAAAAAACCGCTGATAAGGTTCCTCCCCTGCCAAATACCTCTTAAAATATTGGTTTTCTTTGGAAACGTGATTCAAAACCAGATCAACCATCAGGTCATATTGCTCGGCCAACGCGCGGATATGTGCCCAATCACCATAATCAGGATGAACACGGCGGAAATCGCTCACGGCGAAGCCGTCGTCGGAGGACCAAGGATAAAAGGGAAGGATGTGCAAAATGTTTACAAGCCCGTGAAGCCCGCTTAATGCCAGGAAATTGGCCAGCGACTCAAGCGCAGGACAACCGGCCGAGCGAACCTGATCCGGATAAGTAATGAGGATAATGTCTCGCTCATCCCAGGAGCGTTTCTTTCGAGGACCTAATCGGGGGGCATACTCCTCCATCAAACGAATGACTTGATCCGCCACGAAGGCCCCTCGCGGTCCGTAAAGCACCGCAAGACGCCGCCGCAACCGGTTAGCAAATCCGATATCATTGGCCATATTCTCAGCTCCCCCTTAACGGTTGCCTGAGGCCCCAAGCTGGCGAGTCCTCTATCGCCTCAAACCGGACCGGAAAACCCTCTCATCTAGTTCCAGCTACTGCACAAAATCCCGCCCAGCTGCCAATTTTTTGCTCTTTCTGAGAAAGATCTCCGAGTAATTTGAATACCTTCGAGTCGTCTTTCCAAATGCAATCTTCGCCCTCCCCGGCGGAAAACGACGTAAAAATTCCGTCGCTCTAGGGCCAATCCGCGCCGAAAACTCGCTGCTTTAACTTGTCAGGAAATATAAGTTGCCGACAGCTCATAAGGCAGGACTACCAGGTATTTGTGCGAACTTAAACTCGCCGTGAGGCTGAGCCGGGATACCCCGCCCTAACTCCTCTTATTTTGCTGGCTGCGAGGCGTGAGGTATAGTCCCCGCCGGCTGCAACCCAGGTCGAAGGCTAATCGCAGATGTGGCGGATCGGCTAAATTGGGCCCAATGGGAAGCACCGGGGAAGAATCATTTTGCCTCCAGAAGATCGGCGGGTCTTCAGGACCTTCTGGCCCCCCGAGAACTAATTTCGCTTTTCCGAATCGGCCGTCCCTCTACCCGTCAATACATAACATTAAATTGGCCGTCACAAGTTAAGATGTCTTGACCCTCGCACTGTGCCTAGCAAAGAGCTCACGCTACTTTTGTAAAAAGCTGAAAGGCGGTCTTGGGGCTTGCCAGCGTAGTTTCATTCGGCAACACGCTTGGCAGCCAAATCGGCAAATGCTATGCTTCGGAAGGATTAGAAGGTAGCATTGGGGGACAGCCCGAGTCGCAATTTGGAAGCCACCGTCAGTGCTTCCTGCTCGATTTGGGGCCAAGACAAAGGGGAGAAGTTCGCCGGGCTGATCCCTTGCATCCTGTGTTAGCTCCGGCATAGTGTGCTCCTTTTCGCATTCGGTTTCCGCTTTTTTCAGGGACATTGTCGGCTGCCAAAAGGCGCCAGATGTAAACAAGTCGGACCGGTTTGTGGGCAGAGGACTCGCAGCCGTTCCGCGGGGCTGATTTCGGCTGCTAAATTGTGAAGGCAGAAAATGCGGGCTCCTCCAGTTTCTAAAGTTCAGTTACTGCCGAATTTCACCGCGGAGTTTTTCGCGTTTCGACGGAAGAAGAGAGAAGAAGAGATTTGCGATCTATTGTGATCGGCTCAGGAGATTCCACTATGGGTAGCGACAAACATCGTGTTCGAACAATCATCGGGCGTTGGGGAATCGATCGAGCCTGTAAGGCGATTTTCGTTTGCTTGGTAATGCTTTGGGCCGAAGCGATGCGCGCTGACGATTGGCCGATGCTGCGGCACGATCCAGCGCGCTCCGGGCGTTCAAGCGACAGCGTTGGGCCACCGTTTAACGTGGCTTGGTCGGTCGTCTTTCCGGAAGAAACTATCCCGACGCGGACGGAGCCCATCGTCGCCGATGGCCGCGTGTATGTCGGGACTTATCAGGGGCGTCTCTACTCCCTTCACGCCACCACCGGGGAAGAACTTTGGTCGGCCCGTTTAAAGGGGCCGATTCTGCACTCGCCCTGCGTTTTTCAGAATAAGGTTTACGTAGCGGGAGTTGGTGGCCTTTGGGCCCTGGACGCACAAACAGGTAAAACACTGTGGCATTTTTCGCCGCATCGCGCCGGCTTCTGCACCAGTCCTCTCGTGATGCAGGATTTGGTGCTTCTAGGGGGACGTGATGGACGTTTTTGTGCCGTCGACCGAGCAACGGGAAAACTGCGGTGGTCGGTGGGCACCGGTGGGCCGATTCGCACGTCGGCTGCCGCGATCAAGGACACGCTGTTTTTTGCCTCCGAGGACATGCATGTTTATGCAGTTCGCTTGGAAGATGGACAGCTTTTGTGGAAAAGTCACAAACTCTCCGGGCAAAGCGTTCGCGATTACTACCCGCTGTTGCTGGCGGACCGAGTGATCATTCGGACCAATCCCGTGGAGCATTTCGCAACCCATATCGCGGGGGATACGGCCTTCTTAGCTTCCCAAGCGGGCCTGCCAGACAATCATTGGCAGACAATCGATCAATATCTGAAGAGCTCCGCAGTTTTCGGCACGCCGGAGAAAATCCGGGCAGAACAGGCTGCAATCCGCCGCCGCCTGGAGCAGTACCCGTGGTTGCAGACTTTCTTTATCCTCGATGCCAAAACCGGGGAAACGGTTTGCATTCCGCCGGTGTTGTATGTTGGGGGATGTGCCGGGGTGGGCAATCCGCCCGTAGTGGTGTCGGAAACGCAAGTGTTCGTGATCTATCGAACGGCATACACCAATTTCACGCTGGGTGTCGCCCCTTTTGTCGGGGTGGGATTGCTTGATGTGACCACCGGGCAAATCGAGCCAATCTTCCATCAGCACGGCCTTCAAGTTCCCTGGGATACATTCTGGGGGACTGCCGATGAGGCTCAGAATTTGAGCTCTGCCGGCCCGATGGTCTATTTTTCCCATCAGGGTACACTCTCGGCCCTGGATCTAAGGAATAAAAAGTTAATGAATCTGGCGGGAAGGCGAGATACTTTCGGGGGCTTCCGCCGCGTGGATTGGGCACTCAATGAATGGCATGGTCCGGCCCGATCATCGGCCGCGATTGCCGGCGAATATCTGTATTGGATCACGGGAAGCCGTGTCATCGCGGTAAAAGGGGAGAAAGAGTAAGCGAGTGAAAACTCGAGCATCAGGGCCCAGAGCAACTTCACACTAGCCGTAACTCTGGCTCCAAAGGCTTAAGCTCGGAGGTACGCAAACCGAACGCAACACAATAGCTGAGCTAAGTAGTTCGGGGTGTGCTGCTGAAACATCAGGTCTGAACGACATGCTTGAAAAATGGCCCCGAACGGTGGAGGAGCACGATGGGTATGATCGAAAGCCAAAACATCACGGGCAAAAACAAGTCAATATAACATCTGAGCCAAAAGCCAAGAATCCGAGGCAAAAACAATAAGTTAGGAAATAAAGAGGCCAAAACAGCAAGTTAAAATAAAGCGCTCGGGGAGACATACGATGCAAACATTCCAACGGTCGTTGGCTATCAATCCGATTCCGAATGTGGTACAGACGCAAACTCAGCGACGCGATTGCCCCGGTCAATGTGGCATCAATGTGTATAAAAGAGGCTTTGAATTTCCGAGTTTTTGGCCATTGCCGAAGGCAGCCTTGGGGCTTGCTTGCGCAGCGTGCCTAATGGTAAGTCTTCCAGCGGTTTGTTCCGAGCTCGTAGCCAATAAGCTGAATGAAGGGAACCTTGCCACCCCTCAACTCGGGGTAACCACGGTTTGCGAATTGGGCGGGCACCTGGTTGCGGTAGGGCTAAATCAAGGTCAACCGCTGGCTTTTACCGCTTGGGGTGAGCGAATCGCTTTTCCGCTCCGGGATACGCGAGAGGCCATTCCGGAGAACCTGCGACCTTTGCAATCGGAGCTCGATGCCTTTGTTGACGAGTGGTTAAAAGCGGAACTGCTGGCCCCGTTGCGGGTCGAAATAGGATTGTCGGGTTGCGAATATTTTTTTGACCAAAGCGGAGAGATTTTTTGGGCTCTCAGTCTGGCGTGGCCGCACCTTTCTCCAAGAACGCAGGGCGAGGTCCGCGAGTTTTTGGCGGCTCTTTGGGAAGAGTTCCCACCGTATGATGGCCGATGTTTTTTGCCGGTAGATCGCGGAGCTCGCCGGGAAGGCTACGTCCTGCCTAAGCTCCCCAGCCGTCGGGATGCGCGGGAGCGGCTACCTCATCCGTTCGCCAACATGTATGGGATTTGGGCCTACGCTCACTACTTGGATGAATGGCCGAGGGTGCGAGAAAAATACGGGGAACTTCGGGGGTGCTGGCAATCGTTCAAGAAATCAAAGCAGACTTGGTCCGCTCAAGAGAAGATGGAACACGAGGAACTTTTTGCCAATGCGTATTTGGGGGCGATGCTAGGTCTGATGCGGATCGGAAAGTATTTAAACGACACTAAAACACAAGCCGAATTGGCATCGGAGGCTGACAAACTGGCCCAATGGACCCTCGAACGATTTCGCCGGAATACCGAGGAGCCGATGCTTCCGCCGTTTGCCAACGTCAACGAATTCGATCGTTGGCGCGCAGAAGGGATGGGCGGGTTTTTCTGGCAGCAAACGCCTCACAAAGCGAAGCCCGTGCAGTTCCAAGGCCTGGTCCCGGAAGTAGGCAGTTGGCTCCGGGCAAACGCCCCAGATGCTGCGCGAAAGTATCTTGATTTTGTCGATCGGTCTTTGCCAGGCTGGTACTTAATGGCAGAAGAACGCCAGTTCCATTTCGGGGAAAACTACATCGATTTCCCCGATTTTTCTCTTTCGATCTTCCAGGCCAAAGCCTACCTCGGGGGCAGCCAGCCTGAGCAACTTGCCGAGTGGGTAGATATTCCGTTTTGTCCGGGAGATGCCTATTTTGTTGAGAAACTTGCCATCCTACTCCATGTTGCCGCCAACCAATCGCGGCTCAAATGAGCTAAAGATCTGCTGCCGAAGGAGTTCCGAGGGGTTTGCCGAGATCAGCTACATGGAAGGAACTTAAGCGGGTTAGTACCCGGAGGATCTACAACGGCTGCCAAGGGTCCACCAAGTACGGAGGGGCCTGACACGGATCGAAGAAATGAGCAAGCAGATCGGAGTGGGCGGCAAAGTACAAATGTACCAAACTCCCCACGGCCCGGTAGCAGCCAATCAGATCAAAGCGGTGCTCCACTTGGTGCACGAACCCGGTGGCACTGGCCGCCGGCTGAAAACACCAGCAAGGATTCCGATAACCGCGTAAGCAAGAATTCTCGGGGAAAAGCCAGGAGGCTAAGCGGGTACGCAACTCGACGGGTTGGGGCGGTTCGGAAGACTGATGCCAGCGGGCTACGGCCGGAAGCAAGCCCGCCATCGGATACTTGGAGCCATCGGGAGTTTCAATCCGCTGACACAGAAACGCGGCGCCCGCCCCCTCCGCATAGATCCGGAATCCGGCTGCAACATGATGTCGTAAGGCCGCCTTCATGCAGTGATTATTGGCCAGGGCCGGCAGATGGCGGAGCACATCGCCGCAACCGATTATGACCAGCTCGGTTCCCGCCGGAAGTGTTTCATCATTTAGCGGAGAAAAATGCTCTAGCGTTGCACCCAGGGCTTCGAGCGCCGTGAAAACATCCGGGAAATAGCGATTAAACGCTTGATCAAAAGCCACGGCTACACGCAGATTCCTTTTCGCACAAAGCGTCGCTTCCCGGCATGGTTCCCAGGAACGCTGGGTCGCTAATCGCCAAAGTTGTTCGCGATTCCAATATTCCGCGAAGCTGCGGCCCAATTGTTCCCACCATTGACGCAGGCAAGCACCGTCGGTGGTGTGACGTTCGAGCTGGGAGCGCACTTCGGGCAAAGGTTCAAGTGCACCTAGAACTGGGATCCCACAAACCGTTTCTAGGTCTGTCTGAAGTTGGCGGAATTGGCTCCGGCTGCGAATCCGATCAAACAGGATTCCGTCGGTCTTCGCCGGCAATTTCGGAAGACAGCACTGATCCAATTCTTCCACATCCAGGACGACTAATCGCGGCAAGTCGAGCCAATCACACAGTTCGTCCAGCCGCCCACCGGGAGTAATACTTGCCGGAATGCCATAGTGACCATCCACCACAATGAGTTGGTCCGGTCTGGTGGCCAGGCCGAATATCTGCTGACATTTTTCCCGTGACATCAGCCAACTATCGAGGTGGCGGACCGGACGCCCACAGATGGAGGGGGCCACAGGAAACCGGCAAAAACTAGCTTCCGCCCGGAAACTTTGAATCGGAAAACCCGCGCTTCGGAAGGCGGCCATCAAAGCCAAGCTGACCCAATTCGGCTCGCTCCGGGGACCCAAAGTTCCTATAGCAAGACGAGGATAATGCCACATATATGAACCGGCGGGAATTCGCTTAGAACAGAAGACTTCCTGATCGACATCTCACAGTTGACTATCGTTTGAACGGCGTAATTTCAATGATGTTTTTGGATGTTTTTGAGATAGCTATGGAAATAGCTCAGGGGGATGACACCATCGCCAAATCCACCCGTGTATAAACCTAAATCAAGCATACGAGCTAAATCTGAGTCAAAATCCTTTTGGATAAATCAACTCCCTGCGACTTAGCCCGGTAAACGTTGACCACCGCGAGGGACAACGATGCCGCGAAGGTTTCAGTGGCTATTCGCAAGCCGCTCGCCGTCAAAAGCCGAAGGTCTTGCCGAGCTTTTTCCTCGCCATCAGGGCAAAATTGTTAAAAACCGAAAAATCCGAAAACGCCAAATTTAATTCAACTCAAACTGTTTGAACTATTACATCGCATCCCTTGCTTCGATGTAGCGCGTCGGTCCCAGATGCCTAAAGGTTTGAATTTCGGACTTTAGCGGATGCCGCTACCACTGCTCGTTCAATGATTCTAAGTTCCGTTGGGAAAATCGCCAGAAAATCCCGGCAACAACCCTACGCCTCGCTGTAATTCCTCATGGCCAAAAGAGTCCGCCGACAAATGACGCGGGTCACGGAGCTCGTGCAAGCATGGAATCAGAACTTTCAGACTTTTTGAGGAGGTCCTAAGTCAACTGAGTTCCGTGTCAAAGCGAACCTTTCCGGTCGGTAAACGCCATCCAACGAACGCGAGAAAGAATTCTCCAATTATGCCAATCCAATGACATGTCTACCGTCAAAATAGTAGACTTCTGAACGCTTCGGTCAAGCCGGAAAAAAATCTGGGCTGGAGTACGGCGCCTGACTGAGCTAACCGTGACCCTTCAAACCGTCCCAAATGATTGAATGAATAACAACTGCTTCAGGACGGTTTCACCCGGCAATCCGGCTCGGTCAAGCCCCCGCGCAGGAATGGGACCAAATTGCCAGTCGCATCGGTCCATCGCCTATGCAAACAAGCCCCCGCGCAGGAATCGGACAAAACTCAGAAACATCTGGTGGGGACGAGGCAAAACAAACCGAGTAAAAGGCTATTCGTTTGCGGAGCCAAAAGGTTGGGATTACTGGCGGGCGAAAATCTCGTGTAGTTTTTCGATCGCTTTTTCGAAAAGGCTTTCAGGTTGTTTAGATAAAGTGTTTCCTATGTTTTAGGCCCTTTTCTCCCGAGAGGTTTTGGGTTCGCTACCAGGATCCTTCCTGACACGATAGCCGACTGTTCGTCTCGAGCACCGAGTTCAACTTATTCGTCCTCCACCCGCCTCATTCGTGTCAAATTGTCTCAATCGCCACCCTTATGGTCGCTGACGCTGCATGTTCGGCCGGAAATAGCTTTTGCTTGTCTCATAAGCCTCTGAGTGAACCTTAGAACGCCTAATCTATCTTTCAACCCTTGAATTTTGCTCTCAAGTACTAACTAAATTCTGAAATCTGACTTTAAGAAAGGCCGGAGCCAAACTGGTGGCACGGGTGAAGCATCCGCAACAAGAGTCCCGGCACACCCGTAAAACCGTCTTTGAAACCGCCTTCCCGATTTGGACACCCGCGGATATCCGTCGATTTCCGTTATTTTTGACGAGATTCGATTTTTTCACGAGATTCGATTCCTTCCACCTCCTAACCCACAGGCGACGAAGAATAACCACGTCGGAGTCAAGAAATGCCGCAGCCAGTTATGAAAGTTATGAAAAGGAGCAAGAAAGTCAACGGCCAATAGAACAAGCTAGCACATTTGCCTAGCAAGTACGTAGCCTAAGCCAAGGTTTCTCCGATGGAGCACTGAGGGCCACCTTGACCGACAACCTGCTTGGGCTCAACCAGCAATCGCGTCGCTTAGCCTTGTCGGGAGCGCCTAGACCACCCGGCGGATCAATGCGACTCTCATGCGGGTCGCCTGCGCGGCACCCGTAGCAAAGTGCGTTCCAGAGAAAACAGGTTGCTTTTTGCCCTACACCAGCGGAAGTAAAAACCGATTCAAAAGGCCCCTTAAGGGAACAAGAGAGCTTTCAACCGGGAAACCGACAGCTCTATGGAGCCTATTACGGGAGCCTATTACGGGGAGGTGATCGTTATTTCGCGGATGCCATCCCGCGTCTCGACGGTGAGTGGCACAGGCTTATCTTGCCCCCATTGTGTCAAGGCCTCGCGGAATTCAACGACATTTTCTACGGTTTTTTCGCCGATCTTTCGGATTATCATTCCCTCGCGAAGTCCGCTGCGGGCAGCCGGTCGGCCCGAGTCCACGTGAATGACTAGTACGCCACTTGTGGCCGAAAGCCCTAACCGGCGTGCCATTTCCTCGGTCAAATCAACCACAATGAATCCCCAGCGCCGATTCTGATAAAAGCTGCTCATGCCCGGCGGAGTCATTGCTCGGGCACCAAAATCCTCCGGCATGGCCCGAACAATTACCGTTAGCTCCTGAGCCTTACCGTCGCGGATAATCTCAAGCTTGTGTTCACTGTCGGCCGGGGAGCGCTCCACCAATTCCTGAAGATCGGCGGGCGAGCGAATAGAGCGGCCATCGTACGAGACGATTAAGTCGTTACGCCGCAAGCCGGCAACTTCCGCGGGCGAGTTGGGAAACACCCTGCCGACTAAAACACCCTGGTTTACTTCCAGGCTCAATCGCTTAGCGGCCTCGGAGGTTAACTCCAAAAGTTCGATTCCCAAGTAGGCCCGGGCCACGCGGCCCGTCTCGAGCAGTTGCGGCACAATCCATTTTGCCAGATTAATGGGAATCGCGAAGCCAATTCCCTGATTGCCCCCGGTGCGAGAAAAAATCGCCGTATTGATTCCCACCACTTCCCCCTGAAGATTAACCAAAGGACCCCCGGAATTACCCGGATTTATGGCGGCGTCCGTTTGCAGAAACCTCGCCCGGCGCACCGCTCCAAGGGTCCGCCCTTTTGCGCTGATAATACCGGCGCTGACGGTTTGCTCCAACTCGAACGGGTGCCCGATCGCAATCACCCAATCACCGATGTCCAATTGATCGGAGTCACCGAGTGACGCAGCAGGAAGGGGCTCTGGCGGCTCGATGCGCACCACGGCCAAATCAGTTTCATCATCGCTTTTGACATCAACGGCAGTGAGTTCGCGGCCGTTGGCAAGTTGAACGATCACCTCCTGGCTATTCTCCAGCACATGCCGATTGGTAAGCACAATACCCGAAGGGTGAATAATGACCCCCGAGCCGAGGCCTGCCTGAGGTGGCGGCACCAGGTCTTCCGACTCGGGAAAAAGATCTCGCCACGGAAATAGCGGCGGCTCGTTCAAGTTGCCGCGCTGCGGCCGCGTGACGGTGCGGATTTTCACTACCGTGGGCAAAACGCGTTGTGCGGCGTACCGAAAGGCTCGAGAAAGCGACTTCGCTTGTTCCACGGCCATCAAATCCGCCGGGTCGGTCGGCCCAGTACTTTCGGCGCTAGAAAACAAATCCCGGGGCACCCACGCAGAAGGGGTTACTTGGGCCGCTTCCGTATGCACCCCTAAGTGGGGCCGTTGCAGAGCCAGCAAGTTGCCTAACGTCACCAAGAGGGCAACCCAACCCGTCCACACCAACAATCGCCAAACGAGAAAGCCTTTTCTTCCGGTCATACAGCGGCCTTCATCATCGTTGTTAAAAGTTAAGTCCGGTAAATTAGAGGGCGGAACCTAGTTTTTAATTTTTTTTGGACCGATATTTGGAGCCAATCTGCGATGCTCGGTGTAAACCCATGGACCTCGCATTAAATTTGGACCGCTATTTCGGATTCTCCGCTCCGGCATCCCCAATTCAATAAATTAAATCTTGTGATGGGGCGCCGTTTCGAATCCATGCCTTTTTGCCGATCCTTTACATATTACCCGGGAACCCCGTTTCCGCATTCTGCAAAACCTCGCCGACAACCGTTTGGGCAGGATAACAAGCCGAGCAGGAATCATTTTAACATAAGCGTCTACTTTGCCCCCGCAAAGTCAATGGAAATTCCTGCCGTACAGGCTTCCAACGCGCTTCCTAAACATATGCAAATTGAGCCCGTCGATTTCGGCCCTTTCCGGAACTGATAGCGCGATCGGACTTCGCGTCGCTCAACCGCCGCTCCCGAGCCAATCTTTCGACAAGTAATTCTCGGCCCGAAATTCCGAAAAGGCAAGGTTTTGCCGAATCTGGGCTTTTCAGACGTAAACTGCTGCAGAAGCAAATTTGACCCGTGTTTTTGCCGGCAAGCGACCGGAAGTGCAAGGTGCCGCAGTCAGGCGGCATCTACGTCCGGTTATTCCGCCCGGATAGCATCCAACGGAAGGGGCGTGCGGATTTAACCGAATGTCGGATCGGCTTTCCTTTTAGATGGAAGCTATGCCCCTCAGTGATGTGACGTGGCATGCTATTTCCCATTCGTCCCTTTTGTCTCAGCGAGGAATCGGACAAGTGGTGAAAATCATCCGAAGAGGAGGATGATTCAAATCCACGGTTCAATAAAGGAAAAGGGCCGGTGGCTGGGGGCCACCGGCCGATGGGGAAGGAGGGGAGCCATGGAAGGGGACCTGCCGGGGGGAGCAGGCCCGCCATCGTAGCGGAGGGTTATTCCTGGGCAATCCCCAACCTTTCTTCTTCCTCTTCTTGGATAATGATCCGCGGCGTGACCATCATCATCAGGCTTTGGGTTTCTCGGCCAATGCCCACGTTCTTGAATAGGCGGTTGACATAGGGGAGTTTATTCAAGATGGGCACACCGAATTCGTTACGGCCCTCACTAAGCCGCTTGATGCCACCCAGGAGCACCGTACCCCCGTCGGGAACGCTGACAGTGGTGGCAACGCTGATGGAAGCCACCGTGGGAAGTTGCACGGAGGTTCCTTGGCGGATTCGAGTGCTTTGCCGTTCCCGTTTGGTGTTATCGTTGGGGGTATCTTGGTTGCCCTGTTGGGAGGAGTTGTCGATCGTGGTTTCTGTCCCTTGGAAAGTGAAGGTATCGACCTTTTCGATGCGGCTGAAGTAAGGCACCACGGTCATTCGGACAAATCGCCGATCTTGTGAGACGACTGCTTGCACGCTTAAGAAGGTTCCCTCGGAGACCACCACGATCACCGGCTGTTGGGCAGCCGCAAAGTCGGCCACCACCGGGATGAGGCTCATCACAAAGGGTGTTTGCGCGGCGTCCCATACCATTGCCATCTGTCCATTGAACAGAGTAACCTTCGGCGCTTGCAGCACGTTGCTACGCCGGTCGCCTTGAGCGGCATTGATGAAGAAGAATGCCTCGATATCGCTCAGGATGGCAAATCCCAGCGAGGCACCGGCTGTCGCATCAAACCCACCGAATTGCGGTACCGCCAAGGCAAAGCTCCCCTGCCGGAACGGGATATCCAAATCGGCGGAGAAAATTCCCGGTTGATCCAAACCGACGATAAGGCTGCGATCGTGGTCGACGTCCAAGGTATTACGCAGCGGCTCCCGGTTTTCTTCCGGATCACCGGTATCCAGCGGCTGGCCGAACACCATGAAGGGTCGGTCGATGTCGTCGTCGATATCAAAGTCGAAGTCTACACCGATTCGTTCGAAGAAATTGTCGTTCAACGTGATGAAACGAACTTCGATCGTCACCTGGAGGTCTTGGAGCCGACGAAGCTGCTCGAGGAGCTGCGCCACCTGCTCGTGAACTTCCTGTGTCTGGCTAATCACCAAGCTCAGGTTGGTCTCGAAAGGAGCGATCGAGCCGGGGCCGCCGACTTCTTCCCAGGTCGTGGGCGCCACCGTGGTGACGATTAGGTCGATGAGCGATTCGAAGTCAGCCATCGCGGCCCCGCCCATGCCCCCCGGACCAGAACCGATAGGTACATTGGTGGGAGCAGCCCCCGCGTTGGAGCGGCCTGGAATCTGGGCAAGCACCGCCGGGTTGATCGCCGCGGGCACCGTCCGGCCATCACGGCTTGCCACCACGGTCACCGGGGCGATGGAGCCGAACGGGCTGCTGCCGGAAAAGCCTACGGCACCTAGGGCGTCGTGATAGGCTCCGGCCAGACCCATGTGACTACTCGGGGCAAAATTGGGGATCGGCAGCACCAAATCGGCCACGTAGTACACCCGACGGTACAGTTGTCCTTGGCGCCGCTGTTCACTGGTGATCTTCAACACCTCGTTTTGAATCATGTACCCGAGGCCGAGCGGCTCCAGGATCAAATTCAGGGCACTTCGGACCGAAATTTCTTGGCTCAAATTGATGGTCACCGGATCATCGGAAGACACGCCCATTTCTGCCAAGCCCTGCGGATCGAGGTGCATGTTGACCCCGGCCATCCTAGCCAGATAGTCCATCACCTGACTCAATGGGGCATTCTGGAATTGCAGGAGCACAGGGGTTTTGAGTTTCTGCTCAATTTGCAGCTCTTGTTCGCTGCGTTCCAGTCGCCCCTCTTCGAGGTACTTGGCGCGACGTTTGGTCAACGCCTGCCATTCGCGGACATCGCCGTGAACGTACGGGATCATGTCGTTGAATGGAATTGCTGCCAGTTCCACCCCGCGCATTTGATCAATGAAACCTTGTTCGCGCTCGCTTTTCAGATTGAGGTTATCGAAAAACCGCCGGACCATCTTGGCGTTGAGCATAAGCTGATGGACCAAGGGGTTATCCGGGTCCAGCTCGGCGGCGCGCTTGGCGATCACTTCGGCTTCGGCGAACCGCTGCTCTTCCATGCGTTGATTGAATTCCTCAACCAGCCGAGCCAGTCTCTCCTGCTTTTCGAGGAGGCTCATTTCCGACTGAGCTATTTCGCGTTCCACGGCTTCATTGCGTTCGCGAAGTTCGATTTGGGCTTTATTTTTCTCGAGGTAGTCGCGTGTTTCAGCGATCGCCCGATCCAGCCGCGCTAGCAAGGTCTCGCGGAACCGGGAATCCAACCCGGAGGATTCGACGTTCTTGCGGGCCTCCTCGAGAACTCTTAGTGCCCCCTTTGGATCGTTGGCGAGCATCGCCTTTGCGCGGCCTTCTTGATGTGCCACATCCAAGGCAATTCGCTGGAATAGCTGCTGCTGTGCCGCCAAAGCCGGATCCAAGCTCTGCCCCGGAGGAGTTGCAGGCACCGCACCCGGCTGCATCATCGTCATTTGCAGACGATCTTGCAGCCGTTGGGCCGTGATCGGATCCAGCTCGTTCATGTATCGGGCTGCTTGTTGGAAGTATTGGGTAGCAGTGACGATGTCGTGGTTACGAAGCGCGGTTTCACCTTGCTCAAAGAGCATACGGCCAGTGCCGGTGGGAACCGCCGCACCTGGAACGCCAGGGGGTGTGGTTTGCGCGGCGAATCGGTTATAGGTTGAGTCGGTAGCCGGATTGAAAATCGCCTGCGTGGGAGCTCCCCAGGTTGTGCCCGGGGAGACGAAGGCGGGTACTGTCCCCGAAGCCTGCATCACACTTGAAGCGGCAAGACCAGCACGCTGCAAGTCCAGCAGCAGTAAGCTCGGGCGATCTTCGCCAGGGCCAAAGGCGTTATCCGGGACTGCCAAGGCGGCCGCTTGCTGAGCAAATTGATACGCGCCGGCCAGGTCGCCTGCGGCCCAAGCACCCCGGGCTTGGCGCACCAGCATGCTTGCTTGGGCTTTGCGATCGGCCAAAGAGGCGAAATTGGCCGCGCGCGATTGTTGCCGCATGGTGGCGATCCGCTCCAGAATGTTTTGCGGCGTCGTTTCGAAGGGGCCGAAGGTCACGCCTTGTCGGCTCGCCAAACTGGCAAGATACTCCGCTTGGTCGAGGTCGCCATGGCGGAGCAACCCTTCAGCTTGCTGGACAAGAAGCCGCGCGTATTGGCTGCGATAAAGTTCGCTTTGGCCGCGATCACCTCGCATGGCCACCAATTCGGCATAATTTCGGATGTCGGCCTCGACCCTTTGAGGAGTGTCCTCGTGCGGGCTGTAGGATACACCGAGGCTCCGAGCCCGATTCACCAGCTCCGTTGCCCGGCGTACGTCCCCTAAGGCTAAGGCGCGACGGGCCTCGAGCAACAGCCGATCACTTTCGGCCCGCACAGCCGGGTTCGTGGCGTGGGGCGATGCTACCGCCGGCGCCGGGGCGGTTGTGCTCGAAGGAGTTACGGGAGGTAAAGGCGTTACCTGGCTCAGTGTCGCAATTGCCGTTGAAGAAGGTATTTCCACGCGTCCCCCTTGGCGAACGATGTCGGCAGCAAGTCGTGCCGGGGAATCGTCCGTGTCGGTGAACCGAGCCGGCAGCTCAGCAGCCCGCCGACACCACTCGGCGGCTACGTCCAGATTGCCCGAGGCCAATTGCCGCCGCCCTTCCACCAAATATTGGCGGGCTAAAGCATCTGGATCGCCGGCTGCCGCAGCGGCGTTCGTGGAAATGAATGGATCGGTCACCGGCGGGGCCGTGCTTCCGCGACCTACCAGCGCCCCCAGTAGTCCCGAACCGCCTCCGCCCGGGTTCCGCATCGCCTGAGCTTTTCGCTCAAGATCGCGGCGGAGTTTTTGAGGGGTGTCGCCGGGGTAAAGCGGGCCGTATTCGACCCCCAAGGCTTCGGCCTGGCCTAGGAGAGCTCGAGCCGCTTGGAGGTCATTTTCCGCCATAGCTTGGCGGGCCCGACGCAGCAAATCGTCGCACTGGGCTCGAAGTGCCGCATTACCGGCGATTCCCCCCGCCATGGCATCGGTTGCCTGAGCAATACCCGAGCTAGTTCTGCCGGTAAGCCAGGCACTCATCGAAAGCAGTACCAACAACGCGACGGTCAATCTGTTGCTCGCCATGTTCAACTCGGTTCCCCTTTCGAAACGCGCACGAGTTTAGACAAGTCTTGACCGATTGATCTGACCTTACTGAACGCGGCGATCGGGTGCCCGACGGTCCTCGCGTGACTCACGAAGGGCCCTGGGCGCAAACCCGTCCGCCTGGGATGTATCCTCTCCAGGAAATTCGGGCCTCGGACAATTGGCTCGGATTAGTAAAAAAAGACGAGCTCTGAAACGGGTTTGAGTAACCTAACGGACACGTAAGACAAGCGACGCCAATAATTACAGGCCTCTTGAAAAGGGGTCAACCTCAGTTTTTTAAAAATTTTGAATACGAAGTGATTCCTTTTCGATCTTTTTAGAGCATGGACTTCGATCGACGTTTTTCCCTTCATAAATGGCCGAAAATAGCTTTTACCGACAGAATCGGCAATCGCACTTTTCGCTAATTTCTCCATTCATTAGGAATTGGGAATCCGCTGGCGCTTTGGGACGTCGCGGGGTGACGAAAAAATGGACTCCGGTGCCAAGCGGCTGGTGCACCGAATCTGCAAGGATGCGGGAATTCGATTCTAGAAGTGGAAACACCCACAAATTTGCCGGCGGGAAATCCAAGGGTCCTGTTCCGAAAAGTCGGAATTTCAGGAGAAGGACGCCTGGTTATCGGCGGATTTCGCAACACCATGTGTTTTACCGAACCAAAACCCCCGACCTTTCGCTCGCAACGCCATCCCAGAGGCGAGGTGAGCTCTATCGTAGAGGAAATTTCGGCAAGGACCACAAAGGGTACGCGATGCCCCTGGGTCAAAGGCGACGTGAAGTCTATCAGAGAGCAAATTTCCGCAAGACTTTGCCGCAAAAGGGGGGTTGCTTCAAGGGGTACTGCGCTACCTGCCGTCGCCCGTTGGTTTGCTTCGACTTCTCGAACGGAGAGCTACCCTAAAGCCGTGGGGTGACACGGATCAGCACTGGAGCTCAGCTCTCAGTAAATCGGAGGCAACCTCTGCCCATCGTGATAGTTTGGTTCCTTTAGATGGGACTAGCCCGATCCACTGAGTTGCGCTCCGCCGTCTTCCCTAGAGCCGAAGACAGGCAAGAGGAAAACGGCGCGGAACGCGATGCTCCCCGCCCCGCGGCGACACGGTTTCTTCCCGCTGAACTTAGTGGTCATTCTCGCGCCGCACTTAGTGCCCCCTGAAGGGGGAATAAGCAAATGCTACAAGAGGAGCTTCGCGAAATCAGGCGGCGTGCGCCGCAGTTAGTTCTCACCTGGGGGATAAGCAAATCGCGGCCTATCGGGCTGCGACAGGCGGCGGAAATAGCGTAATCTCGGGCACTAAGAATTCACCTTCCGCCCCAACACGCTTCAACCGACGCGTTGCCTCCCGCCGATCACCCCATTGATCAACCCCGAGAAAGCTCCCGACCGCTAGGTCGAACCTGCTCTGCGAATTGGAAAAGCCGCGCCGCGCCACAATCACGGCCCATCGAGCTGGGATATTCTCCAAAGAATACGTGATATTTTGCCCTTCCACCCGAAGCGTAAGGTTCGTGCCCTCGGCCTCCACCACCAAGGCACGCTCTTCGCCGTTCACCAGTTCCTCGGCCGCATCCAGTTTTTCTAACCCGCGACGAAAGGCTGACCAAAACATCTCTAAGTGGTTCAGAAGCTGCTCCAGCCGGGCGAGCGATTGCGTTTCCGCCGGTTGGCCCCGGAGCTGCTTCGCTTGGGTCCAATACCCCCGGGCGGTTTCGAAATCGCGTTTGAATAACGCCAAGCGACATAGGGCTAGATTTCTGCCCAAAGGTGTTGCATGAGAACCCGCGCCGGCTTCGGAGGTTTGGTACAGCGGAGATGAAGACCCTTGATGAGGCGATATATTCGGTTTTACCAGTTGATCGGCCGCGCTTTCGTCGACAACCCCCTCAGCTAAGGAGTCCGCCGGCGTTTGGAATGAACCTTGTTCTTGGGCCACCTCTCCCCGAGTATGAAGCAGTTTGCGCGTGATCCAAATGCCCGCCGCGGCCAAGCTTATCGCCAACAACACCCAGGTCCAAGCGACCAAAATTCGCCACCATATGCTTTGTTTGGAGCGTGGGACAACCTTGGCACTTGCAGGCTCGAAGGTTTCCTGAAGAAGTTCTCTGCGAGCATCTACCTCCTTTGGAAGAACGGCAAAACTCGCGGCTGGTGGTTCTCCCGGCGGAGTACTCGGTCGGGGAGACACCGCCTTACCGCCTCCTCCGTCGGCAGGGAAGCGCTTGGGCGAACGAACGTCGGAGCTGTCCCGAAGCGCCACCGGATTTTCCTTTAGTCGCACTCCCTGAAAGAGCAATTGATCGTACGCCCGCTTGGCTATCGGACTAAGCAATACTTCGCCGGCAACCATCAGCCGACGCAGAATCCAGCGAATGGCCTGGGCGTTGGTGCCATCGTAACGGGAGTGGATTTGAGCAATGCGCAGCCTTAAAGCCTGGGCAATGAGAAGCCGATCCTCCTCAAAAAGTCGAATCCCCAGCAATCGGTAATAATGTGCCGGGAGCTCTTCCGGAGAGATACCCAGGTAACTGCGATACCAATCGACGGGTTGATTACCCATTTTGAGTTTCTGCTATGAGCGACTTGGTGTTACTGCTTTTTTCGAGGAAAGGATGGGAAGCGTCTCTCGCCAGGGGCTACGCATTCCTCGGCGGAGCTACTTGCCGCGAAAGTTCGCGCAACCGGGAATCCACCCCCTCGGGCCGCAGCCACCCGAATCCCCGCCACTGGAGTTCCTGCATCAGTTGCAAGAAGTCTTCGCGAGACCACAAGGGTTGGCCCGGGCGTATGCGCCCGGCCGATATCCCCTTGGCCCTAAGCCGAAGGAATTGTTCCAGATAAGGTTGAGCCTGCGCGTGCCAATCGGCCCAACCGGGAAACTCGTATTCCCAGTCGACCTCCCAGATTCGAATGGTTTCATCTTCGCTGGCACTGAGAATTCGACAACCGTCGCTGCTGACACACACAGCCCAGATTGCCCCCGCGTGCCCCTGAAAGACACGTTGACACTGCGCTGAGGCCACCTCCCAGAGCCGAACGGTTCGGTCCTTTCCGCCCGAAACCAGAAAGCGACCATCCGGTGTAAAACAGCAACTATTGATTTGCCCTTCGTGCCCCTCAAAAACTCGGACGCACTTCCCCGACGCCAAGTCCCACAATCGCAATGTCCAATCTTTTCCGGCGGAAACGGCCCAGCGACCATCTGGGCTACTAGCGACATCCATAATCCAGTCATTGTGTCCGGCCAAGCTCTGCAGCCGATCGGGAAACTGGGTATCCCAAACTAGAAGGTGAGGATCCTCGCCGGCAGAAATAAGCCGGGATCCGTCGGGAGTCAACGTCGAGGCATGAACATGCCTCTCAGCTCCCCGAAATACGGCCACAGGTTGGACCGTTTCGATTTCCCAAGATCGTACCTGTCGATCCCACCCCGCCGAATAGATCAATTTTCCATCCGGCGCCCAACACAGGTCACTCACAGGACTGCCGGTAATGAGCGTCCGAAGAGCCTCCCCCGATTCTGCATCCCAAATCCGAATGGTCTTATCCCAGCCGGCTGAAGCGACGTATCGGCCGCTGGGACTCCACCGTACCACGGTGACACAATCCGTATGCCCCACTAGGATCCGGCGGCTTCCCTCCGTGCTATCGGTCGACCACAAGCGCACGGTAGCATCCGCGCCCCCGGAGGCGATCCAGCGATAATCGCTCCGCACATCCACGGATCGCACCTCGCCGGCATGTCCCTCGAGGACTTGCAGGCACCAGCCGTCGCGACAATACTTGCGAACACACCGGCTTCCAACCCGGTTCCAAAGTTCGATCGCCTCTCGGGTCATTCGATAGCCGGGCAGGGTGCGGGCGGCCCGCACGAATTCCAAGGCTTCCGCAAACCGATCGTTCGCCAAGGCCATCCGGGCATTCAACACCAAATCCGCATATTGAGCTTGGGCCCGGCTCGCTTCCTCGGAGGTGGTCACATAGCACAAGAGAATCGGCGAGACGAAACGACGCTCGGGGTCAGTAAGCGCCCCCAGGTACCAAAGTCGTAGCGTCCGCCCTGTACTGCACGAGAGGGCCCAGCGGGCATCCGGGCTTAAATAAACACCGGTGATCGGGTCCGTATGCCCCCGGAGAGTGCGAAGACACCGCCCCGTATTTATTTCCCAAAGGCGCAAAGTTTTGTCACTGCTTCCGGAAAGAAGCCATCGGACGTCGCGGCTCACCGATAAGGAGCGAACCGGCCCCGTATGACCGCGGAAAACTCGCACCAAATCCCCGGTCTGACTTTCCCGAAGCTCGATCAGTCCTTCGTCGGTGACCACCAGCCGATGCCGACCCTCGGGCAGTAGGATATTCCCGGCCGCTCCCCAGGGCACCTGTCGAAAAACTTCGGCCGTATCCGGCATCGCCGATTGCTGAACAATTAAGGTCTGCCCATTGCGCCGCCGCAATTGCCAGCGTCCATCCGGACTGGTGTTTGATGCGCCATCGAGCGTGGGCATTTCGATCGTGGTGAGGGTTCTGCCGGTAGCGGCTTCCCACAAACGCAGCGAGCGACCGTCTAGACCTGAAAGAACCCGATCCTGCCGCTCCCCGAGGAATACCCCCGTCACGAATGGAGGCTGGCCAGCAAAAGACCGTAAACAACGAGGGGCTTCGGGGGCCAACAATCGCACCTGCTCGATTGCCGCACGCACTTCGCCCCCACCGCCCAAGCGCTCCGCCTCCTCAAAGGCACTCAGAGCCGCCTGGGCCTCGTGACGCTCTAATTGAGCCAAGCCGAGGGCATAAAACGCCTCCCAAGACTGCGGCCGGGTGCGGCACAACTCCTCCATCTGTTGGACAAATTCAGTGTCGGTGATCCGACCGTATCGCCACTCCAGCAAACCGCGGTTAAAGGTCACCTGCGGCTGCCACAAATGCTCTTCCCATGCCAGATTGAAAAGTCGCAGTGCCTCCTCGAGCTTTCCCAAGTCCAAAAGCGAAGCCGCCCGGTTGTTCAGCGTATCAGCCTTTAATTCCGCAGCCACCGGTTGCTGCCGGGGATATCGGTTTCCGACAGTTTCCCGATATATCTGCCGGAGCCAGTCGGAAATCTCCAGCATATCCCGCGGACGCTCCTCCGGGTTTTTCCGGAAACATCGGTTCAAAAGCTCTATAAGCCCGGCCGGCATTTTCGGCAAGAATCGTTCCGGGGGACCCTGCTTGCGGTAAGTTTCAAAAACCTCTGCCCCGGTGTGCCCACCGAATCGACAGGGCGTCCGTCCCAAGAACATCGCCAGCACCGTGAGAGCCCAGGACCAAATATCGGTACGCCGACTCAGCTTGACGCGATCGTCCACCGGAACCGCCGATTCGGCTTGAATCGCTGCCTGAAGTTGCTCCGGCGAGCAATAAGCAGGCGTCATTCCCCCCCAACTGACGGCGAGGCTAGCTTTCGTTGAATCGCTCGGCGCCGATGTGGCTGCCCAACGGGCCCTTGCCAAACCAAAATCCGTCACCTTGGGAACTTCGCCCTGCATGAGCACGTTCTCCGGCTTTACATCCTGATGGATTAAGCCTTGCTCATGGGCATGATGAAGTCCCCAGGCAAACTGAATGGCAATGTCCAGGATTCGTTGTAGACTCCTCTGGCGCCCCCCCTCATACAGGCGGCGGTCGCGAATCCATTCCCAGAGGGTGCCCCCTTCGACAAATTCAGCGAATACCCGCGGAATTCCCCCGATTCGCCGCACGTAATAGCAAGTGACGATATTGGGATGCAGCCCCAGGTTGATCCACGCTTCGCACTCGCGCTCGAAGCTTTGCTTTCCTTCCTCGCTGCGGAATTCCGAAACCTTCGGTGACTTGACTGCTAGGTCGATATTCCACCCATGATGATGAACTCGATAGACGACACCCATGCCGCCTTCGGCAAACGGTTTATCCGGCCGGAGAGGCTTCACTTCGTAGATGTCGAGAATGATATCGCCGATTTTCCAAGTTTCTGCCCCCTCGACATCTTCGCCGCGAGAGGTTTCGGCCGATCGGCGTTCTGACCGCCGAAAAGTACGGGTAACCGCCTCGGGACTGGGGCTAAGAACAAACCGTGTGTCGCACTTGGTGCAGTGACCCGTACGGCCTAGGTGGCTAGGATCTACCGAATATTCTGAAAAGCATTTTGGACAAACAACCCTGACCACCCTGCTGGAGCTCCTGCCCCCAGGGGTAACTCGTCGGCCGCTAGTTCTGCCCCCATTAGCAGCCATAATTTCCCCCCAATGATTCCGCGAATATCCATATTTACTCAAAAACGTACTTTTTCCACCCACCGCTGCACGAAAAGTCATTCCGGAGGCAGATCGGGGCCAGGAACCGATCGGAGACGATAACAACCCCCTCCCCGTCTTCTGAAAATCATCTTAAATCCTGGTGCTTGGAGTTTCAACCGGCGGCGTGCACTTTCGAATGGCCCAATACCCCCCATTTTGATGATAATTAACCCGAAGGAGGAACGAATTCTCGCTTTGTGAACTTCTAGCACGGGTTTTAATTGTGCGATCGGTCGCAATTCGGCAATCAGCCGCCGTAAGGAGGGAGATCTCGAAGCGCATCCAAGCATTTGTCACCAAAAAAACAGTACTCATTTATCCGACAATTATTTATCCGAAAAGCCAATATTTGGAATGAGAAGTAATTAGGTCAGGAAAGGAGGTGAAAAAGCCTTATTTGACGATTGACTTCAGAATGTAGTCGAGACCACTTCGAAATCATTGAGGACGACTGCCGCGGCCAAGATTTATCATGCTTACCCAAGTTAGCATTCAGTAGCACCATTCCAAGACGTAGAAATCCGTAACCTTAATGCCTTCGAAAAAACTGGAGTCTCCTCACACGCGTGAAATGCGCATTAATGACCTTAATGGAAAATAAAAACACGAAGGGTTGTTCCCGCACGCGGAGAGAGCGCTCCTGCTATCGAGCACAACCTTGGCGGCACCTATGGTTGTTCCCGCACGCGGAGAGAGCGCTCGACGATGAGCGTCAGCACTACGACTAAAGAGGGGTTGTTCCCACAATCGGATGGCGCGCTCAGCGTTCCTACTACCCCAGGTCTCCCGCGATCAAAAGTCACGAAAATAGAAAGACTGTCGTCTGCCCTCATAGCCGCGAGTCGGTTTCGGATCCCCTAAGCCCCTCGGGCCGCGGGCAATGATCGGGTAAAACCAACCGGGCAGTTTCTCCGCAACCTCGCCCATTGATATGATATTTGCGGCACACACACGGTTAGCTTTTCGTGAAACCCGCATTCATGTTTCGACCCATCGCCCAAACGTTTGAGAGTGGGAGTCGCGCAGGCAGCTTTCCTGCTCGAGGTTGACGGGGGGAACGTTTCGGCTCTTCTGGATGTGTATTCTGTTACTGGGAGTTCTGCCCCCCCAACTCATTAACAAGCCAATTCAGCCCGCAGCATTTCTATACGCGCAAAGTTCCCCCTCACAAATCATCGAGCCCAAAACTCGGTGCTATCGTCCCCAACACCCGTGCACGGACTTTTTTTTGCGCCCTACGGACTCTTTTTGGGATTCAACCCCGTGCCGCGTTCCAGCTTCATAATGGTCCGAAATGCAAGAACCCTCAAATTTTCCCACACCCGCTTTTCCCACACCCGCGTGTTTCTTTTTCACTCGCTCCTGAAATGAGAGATTCGCCGTTCTAGCCGCCGGTTGAAATAGCCTTACCCCGAGTTTATGGTGTGAAAAATGGATTCTGCTAAGGTATACTTTTGCCAGTGACATCCGCAAAGAAGGTCCGACCTAAATCCAATCCGCCCAACCAGCCGTGATTTCCGGAAGGTTTTTAGCGATTAATGCGTGAAACCCACGCTTTTCCTTGCCGCAGGTTGCAGCCATCTGGGGATAGTGTGATTTTTGAGGAGGCCTAACATGCTGAGTAGCAACTGCATAAGGCGTCTTATGATAGGCGCGCTCCTGATCGCAATTGCGGGAGGGTCGTCCGTCCCTTGGCAAAACGCGGCTTTTGCCCAAGAAAAAGAGCCGCCCAAGGTTCGCATCCTATTGACCATCGGTGGGCACGGCTTTGAGGAAGAGCCGTTTTACCAAATGTTCGCCGCGATGCCCGGTGTCACTTACCGCATAGCGAATCTCCCCCGCGATGCCGCTTTGCTCAAGCCCCCGCTGCGGCAGGAGGTTGATTGCCTGGTGATGTACGACATGGTTCGCGAAATCCCGCCCGAATGCCAGGCAAGCTTCTTGGAGTTGCTGCGTCAGGGAATCGGCGTCGTATCACTTCACCATAACCTGGGGGCGCATCCAGGTTGGGAAGAATTCCGCAGGATCATCGGCGGCAAATTCATGCTCGAGCCCGGGGTGATTGACGGCCGGTCGTATGCCCAAACTCCTTGGTCCCACGGGGAGCATCTGAAGATCCAAGTGGTCGATCGTGATCACCCCATCACTCAGGGGGTAGGGGATTTCGAGATTCATGATGAAACTTACGGGATTTTCTACACGGCCCCCAATATTCACGTCCTTTTGAAAACCGATCATCCGAAGAATAACCCGATCCTCGCTTGGACAACCGAGTACGCCGCAAGTCGCGTGGTTTACCTTCAGCTCGGGCACGACCGCGGTGCCTACGAAAATCCGAATTACTGCAAGTTGCTCTACCAAGCAATCCTTTGGGCCAGCGGAGTCAAACCATGAGCTTCTCACAGCATCCCGCCCCGGTAAGTTTCGGTTCTCGATACTCTCGGCGCACGTGGTTGAAATGCTTGGGAGGCGCAGTGATCCCGGCAGCCGTGGGGATCGGTCTCGGCTCGCGGCATAGCTCGCTGGGTCAGGCGCCCACGCCGAAAGGGGGCTGGCTACCCGGGATCCTCGGCGCACAAGAGCGCAACCCCGAGCCCGCATCGTCGGTCGTTCGAGTTCGTCAGATAACCCGCGGGCCAAAGCATCATTGGTTCGGGTATTACGATAAGTGGCAATTCGACCCATCCGGGCGATTTGCCCTGGGAATGGAAGTGGACTTTGAGCATCGCTCCCCCCGACCGGATGATGTGATCAAAATCGGGATGGTTGATCTTCATGAGGGTGACAAGTGGATCGACTTGGACCGCAGCTCGGCCTGGTGCTGGCAACAGGGGTGTATGTTGCAATGGTTGCCCGGTTCCGAGAGCCAGATCATTTGGAACGATCGTCAGAACGATCAGTATGTAGCCCACATTTTGGATGTGGCCACGGGCCAAAAACGAACGATCCCGCACCCGATTTATGCGGTTAGTCCGGATGGCGGTTGGGCGATCTCGACCGATTTCCGCCGGTTGAACGACGTGCGACCGGGGTATGGTTACGCGGGTATCCCGGATCCACATGCCGACGAATTAGCGCCGAAAGAATCCGGCATTTTTTGGATCGATTTGGTCACCGGAGACGCGAGGTTAATCATCTCCTTGGCCGAAATTTCGCAAATCCCCTTTCCGCACGGTGATTTATCCCGCGCTAAACACTGGTTCAATCATTTGCTGGTCAATCCGGACGGTACCCGGTTCGTCTTTTTGCATCGGTGGCGTGAACCGGGGGTTCCGCGGTTTCTGACGCGGATGATCACCGCCAAACCGGATGGATCCGATCTAAGAATCTTGGACGATTGCGGGGTTACGTCGCATTTCAATTGGCGCGATGCCCAACACATCTTGGCGTGGTCGCTGCGCGATCCGGCGGGATTCTACCTTTTTGAAGATCAGCCCGGTGGGAAGGTCGAATTGGTTTACGCCGAACGCGATGGGCACTGTTCCTACCTGCCAGGAGGCGAGTGGATCGTCTGCGATACTTACCCCGACACCAAGCGGCTCCAGCATGTCTACCTGTACCATGTGGCGACGCGACGGCGAGTGGAGTTAGGAAGCTTCTTGTCGCCGAATGAGTACCAGGGCGAATGGCGTTGCGACACGCATCCGCGCATTGGCCGCGACGGCAGGTGCGTCTGTATCGATTCACCCCACACCGGCGAGGGTCGGCAAATGTTCCTTTTAAGTTTCGATCTGTAAATGGGTTATTGAGTTTACGTATTGATTTGACCTTTTGTAAAAGCAAAGCTCCGGGCTTCGATTGAAAACGGTCTAAAGGCGGGTCAATAGGCGCACGAACGCCCCGGTAATCAACTTCAGCGTCCCCGGTTATCGACCCTGCAAATCGACGTGCTCCCCTATCACAGCTGCTGGCAAAAATTTAGAAATTCTGAGGCGCGGGTGACTGACTGGTACCGTGGAGGCGTTCGAACCGACTTTTCGCGGTCACGGGAGAAAGAAGAGCTCAACGGATGCCGGGATAAGTGAAGTCTAAACGCCTCGCGAACGGATTGCCGACGGGCTTCTGGTGCGGCTGCTTCCGAACATAAAATTAAAATTCTCGACCCTCCGAAAAAGTTGCCGCGTAAACTAAAGGCGCCGTTTAAATTCTTCTCTAGTGCCCTTCTTTCGCTTCGCACTGTCCTTTTGCCTGTGTCCGGACGATTCTAGGATCAAGCCTCCACGCAGAGCCGCAGGGACAAAGAAACTGAAGCTACCCGCTAGTCAACCTTTTAAGCCCGTGCCTTTGGTGACGGATCACGAGAGATTTCTCATCGCGGCTTAACAAGGGGGGAAAATCAATCGAAGAAAACAACTGATGAGGGGATTTCCGGTTTTTATCCGGATGCGATTGATGTTTTTCCGATTCCTGGCTCAAGGAATCGTATTAAACTTGTATTGAGGGGGTAATGGGAAAGTCGTAAACGCGTAAAGCAGGTTCATCTCCGACCCCCTCAAACCGGTTTAATCTTCTTTATTAAATTGTGCTCCAAAGCTCAGTATATACACAGATTTTATGACTGTTGTTAATGTTTACTTCCGGCTCGAAACACTCTTAAAAACGACCATAAACTTATCAAATTAGTCGGATTTTTGATTCAGAAATTTATTTTTTGTTCGCTTGAACTACTCAACCGGCCAAGTTTCGCTAGGTATGAGCCGTTTTTGCGGAATTGCTCAACTACCTTATCCTTATTTTTGGTAGCGCAACATTACTAATGTTTTCGGTATTGCAACATTACTAAGGGGGGAGCCGATGGAATTTGCAGCTTTCGACACGGTGTCCGAGCCACCGGCTGAACGAGAGGTACCACAAGCGTTAGTCGGGCGGCCGTTTATCGGGGTACACTACCGCTGCTGCGGAGTTTATAGCCGGGTGTACATCAACCGGCGCGGGACCGCTTACGAAGGCCGCTGTCCCAAGTGTGCTCGCTCGATTCGGATAAAAATCGACCCCCGCGGAACCGATTGCCGTTTTTTCGAGGCTCTCTAAACTTCTAATTTTCCGAGGTTTCGCTACCGGCGCGCTTCCACACCCACACGCGTAGCCCCTACCAGCCCATCCGGGCAGACGGACGCCCTGGCGCAGATTTCTTGAAGGACACTCGGCCCTTCACCCCAACAAGGTGCTGATATCCTTTCCCGGTAAACGCTTTGCAATTTTGTTTCGGCTTAAGGAGCTTCAGAGCTGCAACCGAAGTCCGAAAAGGCCACAATCATATATTGATTACTAACGTATGCCAGTTACGGAAAGGCAAGTGATGGCGAGTTAGCTTCGCCCTGGCTTATGAGCGCGTGTCAGCTTTGCCCGGCTGAAACGAGTGTGCCAGAATTCGCCTCGTTTAAAAAGAGATCGAGGAAAATCCTAGTGATCCGACCCAGGAGCCAGTTTCGCTGCCGCGCCGAAAAGTCAACGCCGAATCGACGCGAAGGAGCTACCCGACGTCGCGTTCACTAGAAGGCGCACTCAAAAGAAAGTAGCCATCCACTTGGCCATGGTGCAAGCCGCTTCGCCATGGCCGAAAGATGAAGATTAGACCTCCGAGGTCCCCACAACACCCAATCTTTGCACTAGGAGACATCGACCTCCAAGTCATTGATCGTGATGTCGATGTCTCGGGGCTCGGCGTCGACAAGCCTACTCCAGTCGACCTCCTGCCGCTGGGTGCCCACCTCGCGCTCCAATTGCCGCTGGCAATGGACGCAAAGTGTGGCATAAGGTAGCGCGTATAACCGAGCCAAAGGGATGTCGCATCCACACTCTTCGCAGACGCCGTACTGACCCTGCCGCATCCGTTCCAAAGCCTTTTCAATTCGGGCCAATTCGCGACTTTCGACCTCGGCCAGCTGGGAGGTGATTTCATCTTGGACGGAGTCCAACGCGAAATCCACCACATCCCCACCGGACCGCGAACCAAGCTCCCGAAGAAGGCTCAAATCCCCGGCCAACGCACGACGCAAAGCTTCGCGGCGCTTCAACAGGACCTCACGCATGTTGCTGATAGCTTGCTTGCGACTCTTCATGGCTCCTTCCAGAACTCCGACGTTGGCCGCCTTGAAGGATTGCCCCCCTTCTCAGCCTTGCCGTTTCGAAGCTCTTCTGCTCCTCCTTTCTAGCTCTGAAGGTTAACCGACCCCAAAACTCCCAAACCACAAGTTACGTTAGTAAGCGAAGGAAACGTCTCAGGTTGCCTCCGCTAATTGTTGGCTCCTCATCTCGGGCAAATGCCCCGATTAAAGACGCTGCCACTAAGTCCCTCTCGCCCATATCTTTCCTTGAGAGCGGAATTATCCGGAACTTTACGAAGGAAACTTATCTAGCCCGCTTTACCCACCCGGCAAAGAACTTATGTACAGGTCAGCTTAGTTAGATAAATTCCCTGATGTCCCACAACCCAACTATAGTACGTTTCCACCAGCCGCGAGGTCACAATAATTCGTAAATTTTTCGGCACTGGCCATTCGTCCGATTCCGGGACTACCGATTCAATCGAATATTCGGCAGATAGGGGCTCCCTTCTTCGCTCTTAATTCGCCGGGGAATTTTGCTCAGCAAATTCGGAGGCGAACCCAGCTCACAATCTCCGGAACAACTTGCCATGAACTCTCTATGAATCTTTCGCAACTACCGCGCAAAAGTTTAGCTGGATCAACCGCGATTCTTGCGTACATTGCAATTTCGGGGACCGTGTATCAAGAACACTCCAAGTGGAGCGGTGAAAAAGTTACTGTATTCCCCGTAATACTTCATTCTCCGTAATACTTTTCGATGTTACGCTGCTCTGATCCTCACCAAGGTCAACTAACTTCGGCGATCTTTCGAGGAAGGGGCCCCTTTTTTGCAAGGCGCTAAAAAGCCGGAAATCTGACTGGGAATCTGAAAAAAGTTCGTTTTCCGAACTATTTGACATGCATTGCTTAAGGCTTCTACCATGCCTTGCTCAAGGCTTGCACCGTTTAATGGAAAACTTGCTTCATGAGAAAAATGAGTCTACGCCCTTACCGGCCAAGAGATGCTCATTTGCCCTGGAGGTAAGAAGTCAAGCGCGTAGCCCCAAAACAAACCGACGGCAATAGAGGATACCCGCATCTCAGCATCCCTTTTTGCGGGCAAGGCTAATTCCCGCGTTCCTTTTCCTTGATTCTTCGGCCGGATTATGGTTTCACCGGATAATGGTCTTGCTTCTGGATTAACGGCGTTTGCATCCCACGGAGCCAACTGCCAAACCAACTCCTAGATTCGTAGGAATTACCTCCATTACTGCCCCAGGATTTGCTCGATTCATTTGGAGCACTGGGGGCGGTTTTTTAAATCCAAACCTGCGGATGCTGATCGCTTCCGCCCTCACAGAGGGCAATCGCATGTCTACCGGATTGATCCGCGCGGAAACTTTGCAAACTTCGATCCACCGTAGCGATACCTCCGAGCCCAAGTGCACGCGGGTAACGTCGCTGTCATCGCCGCCAGGAAGCAATCCACCAGCCAAGCTTATAAGCGCGGCCTATGCCAGTCTCGGCAGATGCTCCGGCGACAATATGAGTTTCCTATGTGAAAGCCGTGAGTTTTCGGAGGCGGAAAACCCGCCTGGAACCCGAAAGAATAGTGACCGAATAGCTAGGCCATCCAAGTTCCTGAACCCAATGCCGTCCTCGCCCCCGAAAAGATTTGCGAAAGTTGTAATGCGATAATCGTCAAAACCGGCAGAATTCTGAGACCTTTTTCCCTGGTATTTCCGAGGCCGCCGTCGTACTGTGCCCTGACCCCCAATTTTGGCGAGCGATAACCCATCACAACCGTAGATTATCATTAAACTTGTAATCTCAGTAATTTTGAGTTTATGGGGGTGTCAATCCCTCCGAAATTTTGCTTATTTGCCGACGAATTTCAGTACGATCGCAAGCCTTTTTGCTCATCCGATCTTTGACTACCAGCATTCCGCGGAGTAGTAGTTGGTGAGGCAGTCTGGTGTTTGCGAAATGTCCGCTGCTCGGGGATCATCACACTGGCGATCGGCACACTTTTCGCCGAGGGCGATGCCAACGGCGCTCCACAAAATGGATGGCTTTTGGCGAGTCGGTCGACTGGACAGGATCGGTTGACGAGGTCGGATGCGTTCCGGGAGGTGCGCAAACTACTTGGTAGGCGGGGAATGCCCACCCGCAAGTTTTTTAGCACGAATACAACGGCTGTTTTACGTCAACCAAAACTGAGACCGGGTAGTCAACCCCCGAAAATTTTTACAAAATATCCCTATATCTACAAGATTAGTAATGATGGCCGCAGGCCGCATCGGGAAAAAGACTTACTCAGACCTATCTGCTTCGGGCTTAACGGCGGAGGGGGCCCCCCGCCTCACGAAGGTACCAAGCGGGTACCCCTACCAGATTTACTTACGAGTCTTCCACCTGAAGCGTCAAATCCTGCTTTCTCCCCTGATCAAGCGAAAGACGTGGATTGGCTCAAGTCCAACTTGCGGCCTCCGGTTCCCGGGGAACCAAATTTGGCCTAAACATGCATTGATAATTCAGGAAGCTGATAAAGTTTATCTAAAATCTTTTGGAGCGCCTGTTTTTCTAAAAGGCAAGTTGGTGAGCGAGACCCGCTTAATGTCTGGGGAGCGCTTAACCATCGGTGAATATCAGATCGAATTGGTGTTCTCCGCGGCGAATCCCGAGTCAAGCGCAGGGGCTTCGCGCGATACCCCATCGGAAATCGGGTTCACTGCCCATGATCAAAGTCATCCTGGGGAATCGGAAGTCCCGCGCTCAGCGGACAATCACGGAGATCAGCCACTTTCCGCCGTGACGGCAGTGACTTTTGCCCCAACTGTGGCGAGCCAAAATCAATATATCGGAGTTGGGTTTGAGGGAACACTTTGCGTCGAATATCAACCAGATTTGATTCAAACCTCAACTTCCAGCGCTTCTCTGCGGACTTTGCCAGATTTGGATGACCGGGCTCAACCCGGATGGTGGTATCCTCCGGAAAATCTCGCCACTACGCCGATTGCCCCGACAAGTCTCCCCATAGTGGTCCCGGTCAATCCAGCCACCTCCCCGGAGTTGGAATCCGGCTCCTGGCAGCAGGAGCTCCCCAGGGATTTGTTGGCCCGTTTCTTGCAGGCGGTCGAGTCGCTGGAAAAGCGGTTGGTCGCTTTGGAATCCCATTGGGCCGACAAAGGCAGGGAAGATAATCCGGCGGTCCAAGGACCCAAGCCGACCAAATCTTCATCTTCGGGCATCGAGGATGATGATCAAGTTACGGACGATCGTCAGTATGATGGTCAGGATAATGGCTCCTCGGGCGGGACAAGGCCTCGAGGATTGATCTCGTCGGTCGAGAGTCAAATTCTCGAAAGCCCCTCGGAGGCCCGCGCGGGGATTCGGCAAATTAGGTTGCCTAGTCCCCTTGGAAAGCTCGTCGATCAACCGCCGGCGCAGGATCTGCAACCGACCGAGGGCAGCTGGGCTTTCGCATCGGAGAAAGCCGAGCAGAATTCGGGGAATCGTCGAGCTTCGTCAGCGCATCAGCCGGATTCGATCGAAGAAGCGGTTGACCGGAAGCAAAGTGCGGCGGATGTTCCCGTGTCCGATTCAGCGCTGCGAGCCAAAACCGAGTTATTGCCGAGCGCTCGGATCTCAAATGAAGCTCCTGAAGCTGAATCGGCTCAAAGTACGGAGGGGCATGACACGGAGAGCGCAACACAGACCGGTTCCTGGACGCAGTGCGTCGTGCAATCCGAAGGCGGCAACCGATCTCCGGACCTCAAATCGCATCAAAGGACAGCAAAAACCCTGTTTCACTCGATATCCAAGACGGCTTTGTTTAATTCTTCAAGAACACCAGAAGCAGAAACACTTATTAAGGCGGAGAGTCGTTCCCAAGACTTCTCTGAGGCAAATCAGCCTGACTTATCAGGGGAAGCCGGGTCGCAATTATCCCATAAAAACGCGGAGCCTTTCTCCGAAACAAAAGGAAATTGCGTATGTCCGGGGAAAGGGGAAATACCCTCAGATGGGAAAATTGCCTTGGGGGCCAGTTTCGCCGGGAGCTTAGGGGATGCGGCTTTCGAGGCATCCGGCTCTAACACAGCTTCCGGCAGTAGAGAGGAGCCTAATTCCAAAGCGATGCCGGCGAAGCAGGAATCCGTTGCGGATGTGCTCCGCCGGATGGGAATGTCGCTCAATTATCTGGACGCAGAACCGCAAGAGCGTCAAGGAAATCTCGGCCGGCCGGAAAGCCTCTCGGCCTCTCGCGATTTACCCGGTCAGTCGCTTGGGAAACGAATGTGCGGCGACTTGCGGAACGAATTTTCCCCGATGCGTTCAGTGGGCGAAAGTGAATTCGAGGCGGGGGCGTCATTGAAGCCACCTACCTTCGGGAACGCGGCGGCAAGTACCCACAGCGATCCCAACGATTGGGGGCACCCAATGCAGATGTCTGCTGAGCGGACCGCAGCTTGCGACGGTCAGTCAGGTGATGAGATCACCGAGTATATGAACCGCTTGCTGGAGCGACTGCGGCAAGAAAGCTCGAATGCACCGGTCACCCAGCAGCGGGCGAGATTTGACGTTTCGAAGGCAAACTCCCCAGTAAACGAAGCGGCCATTCCCAAAACTGCCTCCCCAGTAAACGAAGCGGCCATTCCCAAAACTGCGAAAATGGCCGACGTTGCGATGGAGCCCGCTCCACCGGTATCCCCCGTCAAAAAGGCAGAGGCGGCCTCCCCGGCGAAGTCGCAACCGGACTCAGCACAGTCGGAACGACTGGGCGCCGATCGTCTTTCGGTCGACCCCGCAGAGTTACCCGATCGACAGCTTGATTTGGCCAGCATTAGGCACTTATCCAATGTTTCGGCACGGCATGCGCTGAGTCAGTATGCGCGGCGTCGATTGAGGGAATCGGCCCAAGGGAAACTTGTGGTCTCGGGAGTGGCGGCCCTATGTGCTGCGGCTTTAGTTTGGATGGCCCACCGCCCGGGTGCCCATCCGCTGATTGCTTACTCCGCCGTAATGATTTTACTTGTCTCCGGCTTGTGGCTTTTCCAGTTTTTCGCTTTAGCCGGTCGATTGGCGTGGCACACCTTTGCGGATCGGTTCAAACCGTCAGTGTGGTTCGAATGCTCCGCCACGGCTTCAAAGCCGAAGAAGGATTCTTAACCGCCGAAGGGGAAAGGCCTTCGTGGGGAGGCATTTCCGCCGCCGAATCCCTTCGAAGATCCGAACTCTCGTTGCCCGGGTAAAGTTGACGGGAATTAATTGAATTTTGGCTTTCCCGAGAGGAAGCTGCTAATCCCAAAGCCGCTAGCACTTCTTTCTGAAAACCTTTTGTACTTATTCTGGTAAACATAGGGACGAACTTAGTTTCGTGAAAGTCGGGAGGAGATCCCCAAAAGGTCGGAACGGACATGAGAACCTCTTCTCTCACTTCCTCCGGGCCCTCGTCCCCGCAACTAAATTGCTCTGTAACTTCGGAGAAATCTTGATCGATTAATCCGTAGTGGGACCCCAAAAGGAAATGATCCGGGCAAAGGGGTCGAAGCGTAGAGCAACTCCCTCTAAAGATTTTTTCGTTCAGAGTAAAAGGTATTCCCGAATCCGAACCCTTATCGAACGGTTCTTTGGTTGTTTTAAACGGTTTTTTGAGCTCAAATAAAATTTTTGTTTTGGGTGCCGAGATAACCACCTCGCCGAATTGCTTGCCGCAATCTTTACTTTTCGCTGGCGATTTTCGCCTACCCAGTCCCCTTGCATTTGTATCTTCTGCATCTTCGTTGTCCCAAGAAGAGCGCGCAACCGGGACAGATTTCCGCCACGATCCCACTTCCAGGGAAGCCGCAATGAATTGGGCCATGCCAACAATGAACCAAATCCCGCAACTGCCCTTATTAATTCTGCAAGTTATTTCGGCTGCATAGCCTTAAGTCGCGGCCGGGTGCCGCCGTTCATGGCGGCTCTATCAACATCGCCGGAGGAAGATTGTGCTGTACTCAAATCACCGAAAAGGACTCGAGCTTGTCAAGCGTCCTCGAGGGTAGGGGCCTTTAGCAAGCGGCTTTCTAATGCTCGTAGCTGCCTAGGGGACGTCTCAACCGTTAGTTACGTAGACCTGAGTTAGCATCGAGGAGGGATGGCCTTCCAACGCCAGGCGACCGGTAGCTCGTCGATCGAACTTGGATCTCGTGGTTTCCTAAGATTTTGCTGACGGGCAAGTTACGCCAATTCGAATTGGGTTTTTTGGAGCGCGAATCGGTCTGATCCGCTCGGTTACAGTCGGGTAAGGTATTTCGTTGACACTCGAGAATTGGCAACTTACAATCGGGATAAGGTTACTGCCTTAGGTAAAGATTGAATCATCGGGGAAGATGATTCGTTTTTCCGAATTCCCATATTTTGGGGCAAGGATCCGAAGGTTCTTCGTACGAAATTTCTCTGAACAGGCCTTTCAGAAGCCGGTCGCTGGGCCCATAACAAACGATTGGGAGGAATCAATCCTCGGCTCTTAGGAGTTGACCATTCATGGCGCGAGAATCACAGGGACTCCAAATAGCGTTGATCATTTTCGTGATTCTGACCCTTCTCCTCGGGGTATTGAGTTTCTTTTTCTATCGGCAGTATGACGAGGCCTTAAAACGGGCGATCGCTGCGGAAGAAGAATCCAAGAAGAATAGCGAGGCTGCTCGGAATACGCTCAGCGAAAACGAACGGCTCAAGCAATATCTTGGAGTGCCTGAGTCTATGCGGGCAGATGAGCTGGGGGAGGAAGTTCGGAAGGATTTCGAAAGCTATGCGCCGAATTTCCCCGGCGAAACGCGAACCTATCGGGCGGTGGTGGAGTATTTGGGCAAGACTTTGGGGAGTGTGAATGAGTCTTTAGCCGCAGCACAAGCAGAAATTGCCAATCTCAATGCTCAGATCCGGCAACTGGAAGCGAGCAAGGCCCCATTGGTCGATCAGCAGCGTGCGCGAGCCGATGCTGCCAATACACAACTGGCGATGGAGCGGACCAAATTTAGCGATGACCGGCAACGGCTTCAGGATCAAGCACAGCAGCTCCAAGCTCGGATTGACACTGTGCAGCGGGAAGCGATGAAGCAGGTGGAAGCGGTTCAGGCAGAATTGCAGAAGAAGGAAAGAAGCCTGCAAACCACCATTAGCTTATTGCGGGATCGGACGGAGACACTCCGTCGGGTAACCGAACCGACTTTCGAACGCGCCGACGGCACAGTGCGCTGGGTCAATCAGCGAAATCGGACGGTTTGGATCAATTTGGGCTCAGCGGACGGTTTGGGGCGGCAAACCACCTTCTCGGTTTATGCATCAACTGTTACCGATGTTGGTAAAGCCCCCCGAAAAGGAAGCATCGAAGTTACGGACATTTTGACCGATCATTTGGCCGAAGCTCGCATCTTGGAAGATAATCCCGCCGATCCGATTATGCCCGGGGATCAAATTTATACCCCGGTTTGGCGACCCGGTGAGCGCATCCGCTTTGCGTTGGCGGACGGAATCGATATCGATGGCGACAAAAAGAGCGACTTGGACACAGTGATCAACCTGATTACCTTGAATGGGGGGATTGTCGATTTTTACCTCGATGACGAAGGCAATAAAACTGGCGAAGTCACCACGGAAACACGGTATTTAGTGTTGGGAATCACACCGGACGAAACAGCAACCGAAGCGCGGCGCAATGCCCGTACGGAGCTGTTGCGAGTTGCAGACACTTACGGGCTGACACGAATCACGCTTCAAGAGCTTCTCAATCGTATGGGTTGGAAGAACCTCACTCCGGTAATTCGGTATGGAGAGGGAGCTAATCCCGCCGATTTCCGAGCAAAACCACCGGAGGGGCTGCCCCGCGTTTCCACGGGTACTGTCAGTCCAATTTTCCAGCCGCGAACACCATCGCCTCGCCCCAGCACGCGGTAAGCGGAGCTGAATGGAGGAGCACCCATTCGATCGGCAACCAGCGGTAAAGGGGCAGTGCTATCTCCGTTCAAAAAGCGACCCAAAGGCAATGCAGCGATAAGATTTTCGGCGCACCCCTTCTGCTTGATGCTGCGGCGCACTCACAGGGGGGTAACGTAGACGGCTCGCCGTAAGATGTGGAGGTCTTACAGGGCACATCACTCCGAGGCGTAGGTGTGAGGCCCCGAACAGAGCATAAAGCGGTAAGTTCGGGCAGGCTCCATTCCAAGTTTGACCGGCGCCTCGCCTCCGGCATCGAAATCCCGCTTAACAGCCACAGCAAATCGGGGGCAGCAAACTTCGCCTTTCTGGCAGTAATCCTTCCGATTCTGGCCGCGATCTTAGCCCAACCAACCCTGTCGCGCTGTATAAGCCTATTGCTTCGGCAACAAGAACGCCGAGCTTACCGGAGCTTTGTCGTGGTCTGGATTTCCGGCTTCCTCACCAAAGTGCTACGTTCCACAGTAGTCGTAAGCGTTCGGGGTATCAGCTTTGCCAGCCGTATTCTCACGTGGGTGGCTGCTCCGAGGTGCAGTAGTGTGTAGTAGTATGAGGTGAACGCTGGCCTTAAGCTGCCAGAAGAATGCCGTTGGGGGCGGGTCACTTGAGTAAGCGGCATGTGGGGGATACGCGGACCGATTGTGGGTCACAAAACACTTGCGGCAAAAAGCAGGAAGGGTTCAGGGGGAGGCGGTTGCCATCTAAACCCCGCCTACGCCGCGGCAAATACTCAGGAGATACGCTTGGGAAGAATTCGAGGAGGAGCTAAACGGATACAGCCAACGGTTCTTGCCGGTTTGAAACCGGGGTTTTAGAATTACGCTCTTAACTTAGTGGCGGAGCAAGAGACGGAACATTTCCTAGTGGACTTGCAACTGAGCGTGGGCTTCTTCCTGCGGTAACACCGGCGTTATTTTTCGTTGTGGGAGAGTAAGTCGAGGGATCTTTTTTTGAGTAGTCCCTGTCGCTTGTGAGGTGCGTCTTGCCCGGGCATAGCAGGTTTTTTATTGAAAATGGTTGGGAAAGGTGAAGATGAGTACTGAACAAATTTCGGCCTCCCAAAAAGTTTTGAAGATCGCTGTCATCGGTGGGGATGGCACTGGGCCAGAGGTCGCTGCCGAAGCGGTCAAGGTCCTCAAGGCCGTAGCTGAACTCGAAAATATTTCGCACGAAATGCAGGAGTTCGATTACGGCGGAGAACGCTATCTGCGAACCGGGGAGGTTTTACCGGAGGGAGCTTTAGAAGAGCTTAGGAAGTTCGATGCCATTTTGTTGGGGGCGATCGGTCATCCGCAGGTCCCCCCCGGAATCCTAGAGCGAGGTTTGCTTTTAACCCTTCGTTTCCATTTCGATCAATATATCAATCTGCGGCCTGTGAAACTGTATCCCGGGGTTGAAACTCCTTTGGCGGGAAAAGGGCCGGAGGATATCGACTTCGTTGTGGTCCGCGAGAACACTGAGGACCTCTACTGCGGCATGGGCGGGTTTCTTAAGAAGGGCACCCCGGACGAGGTGGCCACGCAAATTGCAATCTACACGCGAAAAGGGTGCGAACGCTGTATTCGTTGGGCTTTTGAGTATACCCGCAAGCGGAACAAAAAACGCAAGCTCACGCTGGTAGCCAAGACGAATGTTTTGACGTATGGTCACGACTTGTGGTGGCGGACTTTCCAGGACGTAGCCAAGGAGTACCCGGATATTCAAACGGATTACAATCATGTGGATGCGTGCTGCATGTGGATGGTTAAGAATCCGGAGCAGTACGATGTCATCGTTACCACGAACATGTTTGGGGATATCATTACGGACTTGGCAGCTATTATTCAGGGTGGGATGGGTGTTGCCGCCGGGGGAAACATCAATCCTGAGCCCGGGGGAACCAGCATGTTTGAGCCCATGGGCGGAAGCGCTCCCAAATACACGGGTCAAGGAGTCATCAATCCAATTGCAGCTATCGCCGCTGCCGGTATGCTTTTGGAGCATTCCGGGTATCCGCGGGCTGCGGAGCGGATTAATCGGGCGATTCAAATCGTCACTGGCACAAAAATGAAAAGCCAGGCCGCGGGACGGATGGGTTATTCCACCAGCCAGGTGGGTGATTTGGTCGTGCAACACTTGACCGCATGAGCGACCGCGACTCAAAAGCTTTTAGAGTTTTTCTTGACCTAAAAACCATAAGAACAAAGTTGGCGTTAATCGTGGGCCGCATGATGCCGCGGGGGGCGAGCCATTGCAGGAACGAAGCCTGTGAGTCGGTTTCCTACTGTGTCTGACTCAGTGGCGATGCTTGGTGAAGGGGAATAGCGCCGATTGAGCAAACTGCACCCAATCGGAACACTCCTGGTAGAAAAAGCATGGAAGCTAGCATTAAAGGCTTGACGTGGTGAACCGATTACACGATGTTCGCCTGTATCCCTACCGAAACTATGTCTCCAAAGGCTTGTGAGCTGCACGGCATCTCATTTTTTTCGGGCAGATTTTGCATCTAAGGAACAGCGATGATCGAAAAGCTTTTTGATCTTTCTGGTAAGGTGGCCCTGATAACGGGAGGAAGCCGCGGGATTGGTCGGGCAATTGCCGGGGGATTCGCCGAGGCAGGGGCCGATTTATTTCTTTGTGCCCGAAAGGAGGAGACACTCCAGGAAGCAGCCGGGCAGATCGCAGGGCAAACCGGGCGGCGGGTGGAGTGGCTTGTGGCTGATATGGCCGTTCGGGGAGAAGCGGATCGTGTGGCTCGGGAGGCCTTATCGCGCTTTGGGCAGGTGGACATCCTTATCAATAATGCCGGCTGGAATATTCCACAGGCAATCGACGAAATTCGGGACCAAGACTGGGATTATCTTCTGGAATTGAATTTGACCAGCGTGATGGCCTTGACTCGGGCTTTGGTCCCGCAAATGAAACAGCGTCGCTGGGGGCGTATCGTGCATATTTCGTCGATCATGGGTTTGGCAAGCACCCCGAAACGGAATGCATATTCAGCTACGAAAGCTGCTTTGATCGGAATGGCACAAGCGAGCGCGTTGGAACTGGGGCCCTTCAACATCACGGTGAATTGTATTGCGCCCGGACCGATCGCTACGGAAATGCCGATGTCGCTCCTTTCCAAAGAGCAGCAGGACGCACTAGCTTCGCGGACAGCCTTGGGTCGTTGGGCGGAGCCGGAGGAGCTGGTGGGGCCCGCGTTGCTTTTGGCCAGCGAAGCGGGACGGTATATCACGGGAACTTGTCTTGTCGTGGATGGCGGCGCCTTAGCCCGGATTTTTTAAAGCCGTCCCACGCACAGGTGATTCGTCCGAAGGATACTGCAGGCTTTTTCCATGCGGTCGCAACCACCGCGGATGTGAGTCAACCGCGGGAAGCAAACGCACGGATTTTATGCTTTTTGCCTCGGGGAAGAAACGAAGTCCGAGATTCGTTCCGCTAACCGGCGGCACGATCGTGGCGGCTTGCAGGGTGGGAAGTCTGCCATGGGTATCACGGCTGTGGCAATTTTCGGAGTGTGGATCTTTGCTCTAGGGGCGATTATCGGTAGCTTTTTAAACGTAGTGATTTATCGCCTGCCGGCCGGGAAAAGCCTCGTATTCCCCGGTTCACGGTGTCCGAATTGCCTATCGCCGATTCGGTGGCATGACAATCTTCCCATTTTCTCTTGGTTCATCTTGGGGGGGAAATGCCGCGATTGTCGTGCGGCGATCTCGGTGCGGTACCCCTTGGTTGAAGCTGCCACGGCCCTGATGTTTCTCTCAGTCGCTTACGTCCATTTTGGGGTAACCACTGTGGCGGGTGATCGTGGGGCAATCGCGAAGCAGGTGGACTCTGCGGAAGAAGGAGTCTTGTGGGCGGGTGATCCAGGCTGGCCCATCAAGCTGAGCCGCTCGGTTCGCGATTGGTTTCTCCTTTCCACCCTTTTGGCCGGTTCGGTAATAGTCTGGGATGGCCGGCGGGTACCCTGGCAGCTTTTCGCACCGGTTTTGATTGGGGGCATGACGGTGGCGCTTGCAGAACCGTGGCTTAATCTCGGATGGCGAGCACATCCCATGCGGGGAATCGATCCGATTCAGCTCTTTTTTTCTCTAGCCACCGATCTTGCTGTAGGGGTGGCCATTCTCGTCGTGGTGGGAATCGTTCTTGGGGACAGCGCATCCCGGGGGTTGGGTTGGGCCATCATAAGCACAACTTTGATCGTTGGCTGGAAGATTGCGATAGGTGCGGCCGTGGTGGGATTTATTTTGTCTACGATAAGCTGGGTGGCCTACCGAATCCTCCGGGCGGAGAATCCTGGGTTCTTTTTGCCTTGGTTTTCGATAGGGGTCTTTGCTTCGGTTGTCGTCGAGCCGATTCTGCAAGCAGTTTTCTGAGGCGCGCACTTGAGTTAGGACAAGAGTAAAGTATTCCTGTTCACATTGCGTCGGCGGTCCTTGCTCGTAGAGCTGGGTTCGACTTTTTGATCACGATTTGAGCTTGATCCCAAGTTCGGCACTCTTACTCCAACTTGTGGAGCGTATTAGCGTTGACACTTAGCCGCTGTCGTTCGTTCCGCAGTTCGCGCTACTCATGCACCGCGGTTACCTGCACAGGAGGAGAGGCTATCGCGATGAGCGTCTTCGCCCTGCTCATGCACTGGGGGTTACCCTGCCCGTCTTGCTTGTGTGTCCGACGACACCATCCTTGATAGTTATGATCAATACTAAAATCATGATTTCAGGAATGGATCGACAAAAGAGGCTAACGGTATGAGTACACGCTTTTTAGAGCTAACAAAATTGTGATTACCGAATTGATGACAATTAGGTTAAGAAGCGCTCAACTGAATTTGACATCTGGAGCGATTAATCCAAATTGATCTCAGAACGTCGTGTGGTAATCTAACCCTCAAAAAAGTTTGGGAAAAATCTAGATCGTTTGGGCCGATATTCACCCTCTTCCCTAGCAATTGGAACTTACGATTCTCTTTCCTCTTTCTTCGCCCTTTGGTTTGCTTTTTCTTCGGGACCACAATCAGATTCACCCCCTTCCCCGCTTGTTTTCACTTAGACTGCCATCATCTTGATTATAATAAGTGATATTGCCGCTTTTCACGGACATAGGTATTCGGGCAGACGCCTTCCTCCCGAAAAACAGCGAGTTGCGTTAGAAAATCGCTTTTCCAAGTTAAACCACGAAGCGATGAACTCGTTGTGATTGAACCGAACCGGTCGGCGAATGATTGCAGTGGCTCAGGCGGGCGAAAAGAAATAAAAAGGTTGATAAGTATTGAAGTTAAGTGAGATAAGTTTTGGAAGTTCAACGAGACGTTTGAGGTTTCCGAATAATACTTCCCTTAAAAAGTTGCCCCATTTAAGCGGGTTTTTCAATGGCGCGCAACGCGTATGAAGTCCGCCGGTCTCACCCTGTTTTTGGCGATAAGTTTCCATTGGTTTTCGGCCATGAGGGATCGTGGCCCCACAATTTTCTGGAGGCTCATGAATGGCTCAAGCGGTTCCGGTGAATTCCCATTCGGATGACGAGGCGGAACGGCGTCGAAATCTCGAGCGGATTTTGCAATCGCCGAGTTACCGTGTGGCTTATCGCGATGTCGAGCTATTAAACGATCCTCGTCTGCGGCCGACGCGGATGGAGCTGGAATTGCTGAAGACCGAAATCATTTTTCAGGAACACAATGTTCGTTCGACGATTGTGGTATTTGGAGGGGCTCGAATCGTGGAGCCGGCCCAAGCGCGTCGAAATCTGGAACTAGCGCGGGCACGCTTGGCGGAAACTCCTAACGATCCACGGCGGCAGCGGGCAGTGGCGCGGGCGGAACGCCTTTACGCCAAGTCGCCTTATTATGACTTGGCTCGTGCATTCGCTCGTTTGGTTTGTGAGGAATGCAAAAAAAACAATCAATGCGATTATATTATTGTCACCGGTGGTGGGCCGGGGATCATGGAGGCAGCAAATCGTGGAGCGTACGACGTAGGCGCAAAATCGGCAGGTCTGAACATCCGTTTACCTCACGAACAACTTCCCAATCCTTATGTAACCCCCGAGCTTTGCTTTCAGTTTCATTACTTCGCGATGCGGAAATTCCATTTTCTGCTTCGGGCGAAAGCTCTGGTGGTGTTCCCCGGGGGGTTTGGCACAATCGATGAGTTGTTCGACGCGCTCACCCTTCGCCAAACCCGCCGGATGCAGGAAATTCCGATAATTCTTTTCGGCCGAGAGTATTGGAGCAAAGCGATCGATTTTCATTTTTTGGCGGATGAGGGGGTGATCGACGACGAGGATTTGGATCTAATTCAATATGCCGAAACTCCGCAGGAAGCCTGGGACATAATCCGACGCTTCCACGGAGCAGTTTAGCAGGATTGACCGAGATGGCGTGACGTAGGCAAGAAGCCGCCGTCGTGGAGCCGAGCACTTCTTCTGGATAGGCTGAAGCGTGCTTTTCGTAATCGAGGATCCGATTAACTGCCGAATATCGAGGTGCAAGCCACGCACTCGGCCGTGGGCTTTATCCGTTTGGATGGATGACGACCTTCATACCCTCCCGCGACTCCGCCACCGAGAAGGCTTTTTCGATCTGGTCGAGCGAAAAATGATGGCTGATCAATTCTTTAACGCGGATTCGGCCTGATTCCAGCAACCGTACCGCCATCTCATGATGCCGCGGCACGCACCCATGAGACCCCGTCACAAAACATTCTTTGTAATGAATTGTGTTGGAAAGGACGCTCATCGGGCGGGCCGTCTTCGGTAATCCACCGAAAAGATTCACTACACCGCGATGGGCCACCATTTCAATGGCTTGCTCGTGGGCTTCAACCGCTCCACAGGCGGTCATGACCACATCGGCCCCTTCTCCGCCGGTTTCCGCGAGGCATCGCGACACCAGGTCCTCCTCTTCGGTCGCCACGTAAACGTCGGCCCCGAAGGCGCGGGCCATTTCCAACCTACGGCGGCTTCGTTGGGCCGCAATAATTTTTCCTGCCCCCATGAGGCGAGCCACCTCGATCAGCATGCATCCCACGGGACCTAACCCGATAATCACCACGGTTTTGCCCAACCCCATTTGGGCTAGTTCTAAACCGTGGATCACGCACCCGAGTGGTTCGGCCAACGCGGCTTCCGCGAAACTCAAGGAATCCCCGAATGGGGTGACCGGTCCTTCGTCCAGCACCAACTTGGGGAGCTTAATAAATTGGGCGAAGCCGCCGGGAATTTGGTAGCCGATTGCATAATTGATGCGGCAGTTATTGCCCAAGCCGTTGCGGCACCAAGGACATTGGCCGCACGGCACATCGGCACCGATCGCGACCCGGTTCCCGGGCTTGACCCGTGTGACATTTTTCCCCACATCGACCACCACCCCGGCGATTTCGTGACCGATTATCGCCGGCGGCTGCACGCGGGGATTGCCGTGATGAAAGATGCGGATATCTGATCCACAGATCGCTACCGCTTCCACCCGCACTAAAGCAGAGTCCGGATCCAGCTCGGGATCGGGGACTTCTTGCACCCGAAGATTTCCTAACCTTTCCAGAACGGCGGCTTTCATCGTGTTATCGGTACCCTCGCCAAGCGTGCCTAAAGAGACCTATCCCTAAGTACATCAACCCAAAAAAGTTCGGGTTTAAAAGTATAAGGGCTAAGCAACGGTCTCGCAATCCGCGGTTGCTATGTGGCAAAGATCACCGTTGCTAATAGTGGCGTCATGTGAGCTTTGCGCTTTGGTTGGTTCTTTGGCTGGGCTTACAGAACACCCTGTGGAAGCCAAGATATAAACCAGCGGAGTTGCAACGCAAACGGTTCATGTTCGCTTCCTGCGTCGGCCTGAAACAACAGGCGGTGCCCCTTTTGATGCAAAGCCTGGCACGGACCCGGTTCGCGCCCTGTGGGGGCCAGCTACGGTGGCTGGTGGCGGGACGAACTCGCTGGGGCAGCCGCCGCACAGGTGCAGTTCTTGCACGCTGCACCGCCGCATCCGCGCCGGCGCCCGCCCGGCTATTGCTTTGTTCGGGAAACAGGGTACACTAACTAGTAGTCCGTGGACCTCCGGATTGGCGGCAACCGTGGTATCATATCCACCGCCGAGCGACGGGTTCGGCGGCCCGCAGAGCGTGTGCCTGCGCGGCCGGCGTGCGGCCCATGCCGGATGTTTCGGTGGCTTCCGGTTGCAGGCGGCAGTTGTGCGCCGGTGGGCACGTGTGAGCTGCACGGTTGTGCACCGGCGCAATGCAGCGTGAATGCGGCATTGGAAGTGGTTTCTTGGCAGAATAACGAAATAGGAGGTAGTTGCAGCTTTTTTGGCCGTAAGGGGGGCAAGCGATGCACAGTCTGTACCACGATGGCGGCGGGCAAAGTATGTGCTTGGCGATAGATGTGTCGTTGGCCGGGATTGTTGTGCTGCTTCTGATGGGCGTCTGTTTCCAGGCGGGCGGCGGCCCACTAGAACCCCTGTTTACCCTAATAGACACCGTGCTTGCCAGAGCGGCGCTGGAGCGGGCCAACGCGCACCTTAACAAGGGCCAGTACGACCGGGCGATTGCCGATTACAACCGGGCCATTCGGCTCAAACCCGATTACGCCGAGGCGTACAACAACCGGGGCCTCGCCTACGCTCGCAAGGGCGAGTACGACCGGGCGATTGCCGACTGCTCCG
>OGCI01000426.1_pt1 | contig 49780 bp, 36 predicted proteins | sample 1570021 | NCBI WGS metagenome assembly OGCI01 (sample SAMN06264664, study PRJEB24512) | hot springs metagenome | isolation source: Hot spring water | place: South Africa: Tshipise | collected 2015-06-21
CGCGCGCACAGCTCCGATTCGCGCCCCTCTCGCAGCGCCGCCACGATGTCCGCGATCGCCCGCTCGATGAAGCCCGGACCGTGCACGCCTTCGTTGCCACAGTCCACCACCTGCCATCTGGCATCACCGAAACTCCGATAGCGCAGGACAGGCGCGTGAGGCTCCATCGAGCCAATCTCTATAACCCCGTCGCTACCGATAATGCGGTGGTGCGCTCCAACCAGTCGCGCTCCCGCGCCAGTGGAAGCCACGCCCCACACGCCGTTGCGGTACTTCCAGAGTGCATACCCCTGATTCTCGTTGTGTGTACCGAAGACAAGGTTTTCGGTGCGGTAGTCGATCTGCGCGATGACCCACTCAGCGAGGTTCTCGTCGTTGAAGTAGTTGCACATATCGAAGTTGTGCGAGCCGTAGTCGTACAGGTTACCGGCGCCGAACTCCACGCGCACCAGATCGCCCACCACGCCGTCGTCCATCAGCTTCTTCGCCATTCGGAACGGCTTGCCGAACCGACGCTGGTGATTGAATGTCAAACGAACGCCACGACGCTCGCACTCCTGAGCCATCAGCCGTGACGCTCCCCACGTGTATTCCATCGGCTTTTCACAGTGGATTGCTTTGACGCCCGCCACCGCGCAGTCAATCACCAGTTCGGCATGTGTCATCGGCCAGGTGCATATGCTCACGATGTCCAGCTGTTCCTTGTCCAGCATCTGTCGGTGGCTGGTGTATATCGCGGAGATTCCGTATGCCTCCGCGAAGGCTTGTGCGTTTGCCTCAACGATATCCGCACATGCCACCAGTTCGCAATCCTCCAGCAATCGATAGGCGTCCGCATGGGCGTACGCCATCGCGAATCCCATGCCGCTGGGACGCTCCGGTTTGCGCCCTGTGCCAATAAAACCAACCCGAAACTTCGACATGATGTCCTCCCTGTACAGTCGCATTCCGTATTGACTTTGGCTGTGCCGGAGCGAGGTTCCTCTGATCGAGGGCGAGAAAACAGCCCCTCCCCGGTCTTGAGCCAGAGAGGGGTTGAGGAGAAACTTACCGCTAGTCCACCACGAAAATCACCCGATACTCGTTCAGGAAGCCCGACGTCTCATTGGCTGCCATCAGCAGGCGTACGTCGTTGTCGGAAAGCACGGGGTCACAGCGTCCGGGCGTTCTGGCATACCCGACCGCTCGCAGGATCAGCGGGTTGCTGCCAGCGCGCCTGTTCGCCTTCGCCTCCTCCAGCGTTTTGGCATACGACACAATGCCCTGTTCGATGACGAGGTCGTGGCTGGCGTTCACCGTGCCCCATACCTCGCTGCCATCGGTTCGGCGCAGTTTGGGGCTCATCGCGGGGCGGATACCGAATCCGCGCGCATCCACAATCACGCTGGTGTACACGTTCGATGCTACCGGTGCCGGTGCAGGAGCGGTCAGTGCAGGAGTGGCAGACCGGGTCACCACCGGTACCTGCGCAGCCGGTTGAGGAGTCTGCGCCGCAATCTCCGGCATCAGGATACGACTGAGGCTATCCTCGCCGTAGAGCCTCACGGCCATGGTCACTTCCACAGCTGGCGCGCCATTCAGGTTCACTTTCTGCTCGTGCACCACCTCCGCACCCTTGACGAAACCGCGCACCTCCGTACGGATGCGCTCACTTTTCGCCTCGAAGTCTTCCGCGAAAGCGGTGGCATCGACACGAACACGGTCGGTGACCATCAGCAAATTCTCCAGCGCCGTCATCACGGCGTAGCGACGGGCTTTCAGGTATGCCTTTGCCTTATTCGGCTCGTTGGTGGGGATAGCGCCCACGCCTTTCGCGTATATTACGCCATATTGCCAGTCGATCTTGCCCTTGTCTCCGATTTTCTCCACCAGCCCCACCATCTGACTTGCTGGCTGGCGCGATTGCGCCAGTGCCGACGCACAGACCATCACGCACAGCGCGGCTATCCAGTATCTCATTGCAGAGACCTCCTTCCGGTTATCTTTGAACTTACCGCAATGCCAGACGCACCACGCTCGGCGAGTGCCGAAGTATCACCACTCGTTTCGCGCCCACCTGAAGGCGCAGCAGCTGACGGCGCAGCACGGCTGGTGTCGCCTTCACCACCGCTTCCAGCACTCCATCGCCTGCCTCCATGCGCTCACCCTGCACGCTGACCACTCCGCGCATCTCTCGCAATTTGTCCGCGAACTGCGCAAGCGTTCGGTAGTCGGCATTGCGAAGGACAAACCGCACGCGCAACCCATTTTGTAGCTGAGCCAGCCACGCGCCTACCACCTTCTGAGCGAGCGCGCCTTTGCCCTCATCCACCAGGTCGGTGCCCAGATTCCTCAGCGCCTCGCGTTCCGCTTCCTCGTTTGAATTGAAGCTGATCCCTGCCGCCTCACACCGAAAGGGCGGAACGATGGTGGCTCCGCTATCCGCCCAGACCACGCGCACCTCGGCAAACGCCTTGCAGGTTCCCACTACCTCCCCCAGCCTGTAGGGAGCGCTTCGATCGCCAAGACGGATGACCGCTTCTGTGCGCACAGTGCCCAACACCAACACTTCGGGAGGCGTCGTCGTGCCTTCGACGACTTCGAACCCTCGTACGCGCAGGGCGTGTACGAGCGCAGACGTGGCATGTGGCTCTGTTTGCCGGGTCTCGGCGGAAATCAACCTGACCTGCACCCTCGGACGCTCCAGCGCGTTGTACACCTCCGGTATCTGCCACAGGTCTTTCACTGCCTCCGTTGTGCCCACCACTGCGCGGATGCGCACCTTCAACAGCCCGCTGCGGGTGTCCCACTCCGGCTCGCCCAGCATCTCCCAGCGCTTGATGTAGCCGTGACTGCGCGTGCGAATGCTCTCCCACACCACCTCGTAGTCCTGCGCCAGCGCCTCTGCGTCCACCAGTACGCCCACAGCCTGCTCCACAGCGTTGCGTTTGGCGTCCAGCACCGCCTGCTCGATGCACGCTGCGCGGTCGCTACCGATAGCAGCCATTCCGCTGGCGACAACCTCCACATCGGGCTGCGCACCGTTCGCGGCGCCTCCAAGCAACAGCAGAAACAGTATGGCAACGCAAGAGCGCATCTCAGTCAACCAGAAACACCACACGCCACCGCTTCAAGAACCCCGACTGGCTATCTGCCTGCAGGATGCGCTCGGCATCACCAGTGCTGATGACCACCGTGTCACGAGCGCGCCCTGTTACCTTAACGGCACGCACATACACCGGGTTGTCGCCTGCTCGTTTGCTGTCTGCTTCTAAACGCACGAAATCCGCAATCCCATACTCCTGAATGTAGTCCAGCGGAGGAACGCTTTTGGCGTCGGGATACAACTGCCTCCCGCTAGAGTCTGCCAGCACTGGGCTCATGCATGGGCGCATCTTCAGTCCGCGCGTATCGATGACGAGACCCGTCCAGACACCTGGTGCCCGAGGAGCGGCGGTGAGATCGGCGGATACTACCTGCATTGTTGGCGGCGGCGGCATCATTCGCGCCAGTAGCGACGCCAGCTGTCGGCGAGTCAGAATGTGGTGTCGAGAGGCTTCTGCGATGTTCCGGATGTAACCCTGTTGTAGCGCCTGGTACACGTATGGTCGCGCCCACGCGGGCAGAAGCGCCAGTGCACCCTCCGCATAAGGCTGTTGTTCAAAGCGTTCGCGAGGCAGACAGAGACGGGTCAAAGCGACCACCGCCCTAAGGCTGGTGATCAGGTCACCGCTTCGGGTGGAATCGAACTCGGCGACACCTTCCCACTTGCGTGCGGAAGCAAACCGCGCCAGCACCCTTGCGAAATCTCCCGCACTGACCGGCTTGTCGGGCAGGAAGTATCCGTCCGGCGTGCCCAGCATCCAGCCCTGCTGAACCACATAAAGGATCTCAACTTCGTCTTCCACATCTGTCAACTTCAGCTGTGCGACACTCGGTCGGCTCTGCCCAGGCTCGAGAGAAGCCAGCTCCATGCCGGTCAACCGCAGGTGAAGGCGGTTCGCCAGGTCGCCAAGCAGGTGGTAGAGGTCGGTCAATTTGCCCTGCACGTTCTCGGCGCGTCCGCTCATCACCTTGCCGGTGCGCACGTCCACCATCCGCGCATTGACCACAATCTGGTTGCCACGGACGTAGTAACTGCCCACGATGATGGCGTCCGCACCAACCAGTTTGCCCACCCGTTTCACCTGCGAGGGCTCTGTTAGACCGGTGCTCTGCAAACGCAGCTCCCGCAGTGCCTGTCCCAGCTGGGCGCGCTCCACCAGTGTGATCCGGTCGGACTTGGCGAGGTCAGTTCCCAGTGTCTCGGCGATTTCCTGACCGATTTCCACCGGTTTGCCGACGAAATCAGCGACCGCGATGACCTCACCGGAGGCGACCGCAACTCCCGCGCACAGCAGGTACGCGAGCAACCATAATCTCACCATGACGGCACGCTCCTTTGGCGTTGCAATACCGCTTCATCTGTGACCTGCCGCAGATACAGACGGCTCGGAGGTTGCGGGTGTTATCGCGCGTTGCACCTGCGCCTCCAGCAGGCAGAGGAGCTCGGCAAATTGCGCGCGACTGAGGGGTTTGTGTGCCCCCGCCGACAGCCACGTCCTTGCCCAATCGGGTATCTCCAGAAAGTAACTGCATGGTGCCCCGCTCAACGCTTCTGCGACACGAACCGCCTTGAGGCGATTGACGGCGCTGATTCCTTCGTCTTTCGGGAAGAGGTGCGCATCGTGAAGGGAATATCTCCGGGCGAATCGGCGCACGGTCTCGTAAAAGTAGCGCTCGCTCACGGTCTCGTAAGGGCGGAAAGAGCCATCGGCAAATAGCCGCATCCACCCTTTGCCCAGCACGCTGGCGATGGCGGCGCTTTCGGGCAGGTTTGTCCAGTCGGGAGCAGGATGTGGTGAGGGCGCTCGGGTGTCGACAACGACGATGGCTGTCGGCTCTGAACGTGCCGGTGCTGGTTCTGCGAAGCCCGGTAGAGGTTCTCCCGTAAGGCGATGATGCAGACGGTTTGCCAGATCGTGCGCGAGCGCAAACAGCTCGTCGCTCCACCCTTCGGTGTTTTCCGCTGCTCCCGCGAATAGCGCGCCGGTGCGCACGTCGAGCACCCGGGCGTTAAGGATCATTCTGCCCTCGTTCACACTCACGCTTCCCACCACGACATGCGTGGCACCGATGACCCGTCCCGCCCGCGCCATCTCACTCGCCTCGGTCAAGCCCGACCTTTGCAGGCGCAGTTCGCTTACCGCCTGACGCAGCTGCGCCCGTTCCACCAACGTGAGCCTGCGCGATTTGGCAAGGTCGGTCAAAACGGTTTCCGTGACCGCCTGACACAGCGATGGGTTATCTCCGGTGAAGTCCGCGACCGCCAGCACCGGCACCTGGTGCTGTTGCGCGAGTGCGGACATTGCAGACACCAGCAGAGGCAACAGAGACCAGAAAAGAAGTCTGCGAACCAAGCTTGCTCACCTCCCTTCTAGGGATAGCTACATTTAAACACCGCGGCAATGTCCGTGTCAATACGCCTGCGAGGCTGTGTGAAGACCCGTCGCCATCGTGGAGCCGACGACCAGAACCGTTGTAAAAAGCCGTTTGACACTCCTCTCCCCCCCCTCTCCCCGAAGCGGGGAGAGGTTTCGAACTCCCCCTTCCCGCGTCGAGAAGGGGGTCGGGGGGTAAGGTATGGTCCTTTTTCCTTCACCCTCTTACGGCTGCTATGGCGCGGGCTGAGGCAGGAACATAGCGATCCTCTGGCGAAGGCTTTGGTGGTGACACGTGTCTGGCAAGTAATCTCGTCGTGAGGAGGCAGTGATGAACGCTCAGGAGATTTTGTCCACAGCCGACAGCCGAATCGAGAAAATCCGTAAGGCGGACGTCACGGTGAAGGTGGTCAACCGACAGGGCAGACCGCTCGCTGGCGTTCAGGTGGACGTGGAGCAGACACGCCACGCCTTTTTGTTCGGCTGTAACATTTTCGGCCTTTTCTCGTATGAGGGGGAACAGCAACGAAAGTACCACGAGCTGTTTTCCTCGCTGTGGAACTTCGCGACGCTCGGTTTCTACTGGGGCGCGTATGAACCGGAACGCGGACGCACACAAGCTGCGCGGGAGCTGCAGGAACGCATTGCCCGGTGGTGCAAGGAACGTAACATCACCACAAAGGGACATCCGCTGGTCTGGCATGAGGTCTACCCGCGTTGGGCGCCGAGTTCTCCCGACGAAGCGAAGCCACTTCTTCGTGACCGCGTCAGAGAGATCGTCTCGCAGTTCAAAGGTCTGATTGACTGCTGGGATGTGGTGAACGAAGCTACCGTTTCGGCGCGGTTTGATAACGGCGTCGGAAACTGGATCAAGCGTGACGGCGCAGGCGCGGTCGTGGCAGAGTGTATTGGGTGGGCACGAGAGGCAAGTCCGAAAGCAACCCTGCTGTACAACGATTACAACATCAGCGCCGACTTCGAGAGGCTCGTGGAGGAACTCATCCGCCGAAGAGCACCCTTCGACGCTGTTGGCATCCAGTCGCACATGCACGGAGGCGAATGGACTTTGGAGCGAGCCTGGCAGGTATGCGAAACCTACAGTCGCTTCGGTAAGCCACTGCACTTCACCGAGACCACTGTCATCTCGGGTGAGCACGGCTTCATGCGTCCGCGACCCTGGCCCACCACCCCGGATGGCGAGGCAAGGCAGGCGGATTACGTGCCGAAGTTCTACACGGTGCTTTTCTCGCATCCGGCGGTGGAAGCGATAACCTGGTGGGACCTGATGGACGGCGCGTGGCAGGGAGCGCCTGCTGGGCTGGTTCGTGCCGATCTCAGTCCCAAGCCAGCCTATCACCGCCTGATGAGCCTCATCAAAGGCAAGTGGTCGACAAAGGACACCGTGCGTACAAACGCCCGCGGCGAGGCAAGCCTGCGCGGCTTTCTGGGCGACTACAGGGTCACCGCCTCTGGCGCTGCAGGAAAGCGCACGCAGAACTTCAACCTCAAGCGTGGCAAGAACGAGTGGGTGATCCGGCTGGGCTAACGCCGTGCTGTACGCGCTGGTGGTGGACAGTCTGACCTGACCTTCTTCCCAGGCCTCGCCACCGGCGCGCCGACCCCATGCCCCTCAATGCGAGTTTCCCTCGCCCCTTTCTATCATCGCTCCTTGCAACAGAAGCGTCCTCCGCACGAAACGTTCCGACGTCCAGACAGACCACACTAACGGCAAAATCTTAGTGTAACTGAGAGTCATTATCAATTTTAGAAAACCATAAAATTTTCTTTAATTGCCCTTGAAAACTCCTTCACTATGCTATATAATATGGATAAACTCGTCCAATACGGGAGGTCAGCAATGCGAAAGAAGCCGGGCACTGCACAAGGTGCCTTTACCCTTATCGAGCTGCTTGTGGTGATCGCGATTATCGCGATACTCGCAGCGATACTCTTCCCTGTCTTCGCACAGGCACGGGAGAAGGCGAGACAATCGGCATGTCTGTCGAACGTGCGCCAGATGGCAGTTGCCATCAGCCTGTACTTGCAGGACTACGAGGCGTTTCCCATGTATGCGGTGGCGGGCAGTGAAAACCGCTGGTGGAATCAGCTCGAGCCGTATATCCGCAATCGGGAGCTATACCGCTGTCCGACCGTTCCGCAGCTGCGCTACGGGCGCAACATGGCGTACGGATACAACTATCAGTATCTCGGAAATTCGAGGGGCAACTGCTGGAACGTGCCGGTGACGGAGGCGCAGATTGACGTGCCCGCAAGCACGCTGGCAGTAGCCGACAGTCAGGGTTCCGGAACACGCTTGTGCGACAACGACGATCCAACCGACCCTGACTACAGAAATCTCGACTGCCTCGGCAACCACGGTTACGCCATAGACCCACCCTTCCTGCCGCCGTGCCGGTCTGGCGGAGGACCGAACCGTTATTCCACCGGCGGTATCCCCGGAGTTCGCGTCCCGCCAGCTGACCGACACCTGGGAGGCACAAACGTGGCGTTCATTGACGGACACGCGAAGTGGATGCGCGCCGATGAGCTGAACATCGACAATCGCTGGTGGAACGGACGATACCCGGACCCGGCTCCCTGAGAAACGCCACAGGCGGGGAGATAACTCCCCGCCTGCCCACATCACTCCCGACGCTTGCGGTGCTTTTTGCCGCCGCGTCGTCTGCGTTTCCTAATGGTGCTGGCGCCAGCAGTTTCAGCCATTGTCTCTCCGGTGCGCTCCGGCAGAGACACTCCCAGCGCGGTCAGCTGCTCGTAGCTGCCCACCACATAGAGACCCGTTTGTCCCGTGCGCATGTTCAGGCGCAGATTCGATGCATCCTCAGCCAGAAGGCGACCTTCCGTGAGGTCGTACACAACCTGACGCTGTGGTAACTGCAGATGCACCACCCCATCCCCCACCGAGTGAACGGCGATGAACGGGGGAGCCACACGAACCGCATCACTGCTCTGCGACCAGACGTGCACCCCTGCGAACCGACATAGCCCGCGCACGAGGTCTACCGTCAACTGTCGCTCTCCGATGAACACCGAGCGCCAGTTACCCATGTCCTTCACCGCGATGGACGGCAGTCCCGTCTGCAGGTATTCGCCCAGCACCGTTACCTTCTCGTCCAGCACGTAGAAAGACGGATTGACCCTCTCGCGCACACCGATCTGCTTATTGCGCAGGCGTTCGGTGATGGGATGCCGGTCGTTGCTGATGATGGAACCCGTCTCGCTGTTCCATGGCTGCGCCTTAATCGCGATGCCAGCCACGTCGCGCGGTCCGTCGGACGTGTAGCCGTTCTCGTCGTATAGCGCCACGGCATACAGCCACACGAGCACTTTGCCGTCGCGATGAAGGCGTTCACGGATCGCCTCGCGCACGTCACCGCTCACTTCGATAGGGTTCAGGAACAGGTACACTTTCGCCTCAGGGAAGGCTTTACGTGTCAGGTCGCTCTGCAGGTAGATGCCGTAGTGAATACCTGCTCGCGCCAGCACTTCCTGTTGTTGCAGAACGAGCGGTTCGAGCAGTGCTGTTGGCGATTGGATGCGCGTCAGGCTGTGTTCGTCCACGATCACAGCCACCTCGGGCGCTTCAGGCAGCCTGCCCCGGATATGCGGTAGATACAGCTCGCGCAGTCGCTGAGCCATCTGCCAGAGCTCGTTGTCCTCTGCCCAACCCTCGCCCCACAGGTCCATCCAGGCGATGCCGGCATGGTGCGTCAGCGCTGTGGTGCAGTTACGCAGGCGGACGTTGCGCGTCGCTTCTGCGTCGCTACAGCGCGGGTTGTAGTCGTCTGGCGTGGTGTTCTGGGAGGTGTGCGGTTTGGTGTCGTCCTCCAGCACGAACAGCTTGCCGCGCAGCCTCACCGAGGCAACTGGCACGGGAACACTGCCGGGCTGTGTGGGGCGACGGTCGCGGTAGGATACCGGCGCGCAAATCAGGTCGATGCTCTGTGCCGAAAGCACCTCCGAAAGCGCGAGGTGCCCGCTGTGAGGCACCGGAAAGTCCAGCAGGTAGCCGTACGAAACCGCCACCAGACGCCGGTTCTCAGAGTTCCTCTTGACCGTGCGAGACAGCGTGATGATGCGCCGGGCAATCACGTCCGAGGCAAATCGCAGGTAGTCCACGTAGCGCTGTCCCCGGCGATACTCGTAAAGCACGGTCGGCGGGTTGCTAACGGCGTGGTAGGTAGGGACGCTGGCGCTCGTGAAGGTGACGGAGCCATCATGCCACGATGCCCTCAGCGCTACGAGGTCGTTCTTGTATCGGGCACGAAGCCACTGCCGAAAAGCCTCCTGTGCCGCGGGGCTGTAGTCGTAGCCACGCTGGAACTCGTAGAACCACTCCTGGCAGTCCAGATGATAGCCGATGATGCTGCGCGCCTCTTCCGACACCTCCAGATGGCGAACCAGCAGGGTGAGTGCCGCCTCCGCCTCCTGCCAGTAGCGTTCCGAGGCAAAGGACGGGTCGCCCGTAGAGCCATCGGCGTAGGTGGTCATTGCTTCTGGATAGAGCTTCTGCCAGTCGGGCGGCGGGCTAAATACGACACGAAACATCAGGTAGCCGTTGGGGTCGTTCTGTCGCACCAGATGCAGGAGGCGCAAGGCTTCGGTCACGCCGTGCGATACCATCGGCACCGATACCGGCAGGTCCAGCAGGAGGCTGTGCAGATGCACGCCGGCGGACGCGGCTTGGCGGATTTGCTCGCACACACGCTTCTCGGAAGCGGCTGTGTCGATGTTGCCGAAAAAGAAGAGAGGCGCAACCGGCTCGTCGTCGATGATGATTTCGGGATGTCCCTGCCGGATACCAAGACGAACCCCTTCGCGCCTCCTCCTGCGTTGATCGGGCTGTTCCTCCTCTGCTAGCGCGGTCTCCTCCACCGGGCCTTCCTCAGCAGTGCGCCGGGCACGCCTCCGGCGCTTCGGTGGTGCTGTCACAGCTTCCTGTACCGTCACCACTGCTTCCGGTTCCTCAGGAACCACCTCCGGCACGGGCGTCTCGGTCAGGTCAACAGCGGACGGCTGTTCCTGAGCCTGTGGAGTCGGTGTTGCCGCTTCCTCTGGAGCCACCACCACGCTTGCTCCGGTCACCGCCGTTTTCGCCCGCCTGCGTGTGCTGCTGCGCCGGCGCCGTGTGGTCTTCGGAGCCTCCTCCACGGCAGCTTCCGGAGGCGATTCGGCAATCGCCATCTCCGCAGGCACCGGAATCTCGGATGGGGAAGTTTCGGCGGGTTCCAGCATGGCAACAGCAACAGACGGAGGTTCTTCTACAGCAGGAGATTCCGCCGCCGTACCCTCCGCGGGCGACCCTGCTTCTTCTGCCTGCTTACGGCGGGTGGTTCGGCGTCGTCTTCGTGGTGTTTCAGCGGCGGAAGGTTCCGCCTGTTCTGACTGACCTGATTCGGCAGGCACGTTCGCCTGCGACTGCCCTTCAGGCTCGGCCAGGGATGAGGGTGATTCGGTCGGAGCGGCGCCTTCAGGCGCCGTGCGTCGTCGACGTGGCGGCATTTTGTCCAGCAGCCTCCTCTATCTCACGGCTATTCGCTTGCCGTGGGGATGCTGACACCTGCCACCTCAGACGGTGCGCGCCGCGCCATACTTCGGAAAAACTCGCGCAGTTGAGCGGGTTCCCTGAACAGCCAGTCGGGTGCTTCCGCGCGCAACATCTCCGTCGGATGCGCTCCCCAACCGACCGCGATGACCCTGACGCCTGCTTCACGCGCACAGTGGATGTCGTACACCGTGTCGCCGACAAATACCGCTTCCTCAGGCAATGCATTCAGACGCTCCAGCGCTACCAGAACCGGGTCGGGCGCCGGTTTGGGACGAGCCACATCGGACGCGCTGACCACCACGTCCACCCAGCCGTTCACGTTGAGCCGTGGCAGGAAAGTTTCCAGCTCCACCCGGTTCTTTGAGGTGACCAGCGCAGTGCGAAGCCCGGCTTCCCTGGCGTGCTTCAGTGCCTGCACCGCTTCGGGGATGATCCGCTCCAGATGCTGATGCGACTCGTAATAGGCGATTTCGTCCGCCTCCATCGCGCGGTGGTCCGGAACAAAGCCCACCAGATGGTCAAACAGACGCACCTGCCGGTGCAGGGGAAGCCCGATAGTGCGACGCAATTCGTCCCGAGAAATCTGCACTCCCAGATGTTTGCGGAAGGTATGGTCTAAGGCACGGACGATCAAGTCCACGGTGTCGACCAGTGTGCCGTCTATATCGAACAGCGCGCAACGAAAAGGTGGCTGTGTCGCTGTCAATGCACTCCTCAATCAGCAAAGGGATAATGATTCAAAGGCTCTATCCGTGTGCATTATACGGGCAAAGGCGCTTCTTTGTCAACGTCGGGTTTGACAACACGACCGCTATCGGGATAGAATATCCCTCGAACCTATCTGCAGGAGGTCGGTGCATTGGTCACGTCGGACGTCTCTCTGAAGCAACTGGAAAGAACAGCACGCAAGCTGCGCCGGCACATCGTGAAGATGCTGGCAATTGCAGGAAGTGGACATCCGGGCGGCTCCCTCTCCGCCATTGATATTCTGACCGCCCTTTTTTTCGGCAACGTTATGCGCTACAACCCCCAGAATCCGCGCTGGGAAGACCGCGACCGCTTCATCCTCAGTAAAGGACATGCTGTGCCCGCACTGTATGCGGTGCTTGCAGAGGCGGGATTCATTCCCGAGGAGTGGCTGTGGCAGCTGCGCAAGATCGACACGCCGATGCAGGGACATCCCTCGGTGAAGGACCTTCCGGCTGTGGAGGCTTCGACGGGCAGCCTGGGACAGGGACTGAGCATCGGTTTGGGAATGGCGCTGGCGGCGCGCATCGACGGCAAGCCCTATCGGGTGTATGTGATGATCGGTGATGGCGAGTCGGAAGAAGGGCAGGTGTGGGAGGCGGCGATGGCAGCATCCCACTTCCACGCAGGCAACCTGACGGCGATACTGGACTACAACCACTATCAGCTGGACGGCGCTATCGGTGAGATTATGAGCATCGAGCCGGTCGTGTCGAAGTGGGAAGCGTTCGGCTGGGCGGTGCGTGAGATCGACGGGCACGATATGAAGCAGATTCTGGACGCTCTGCACTGGGCACGAGAGACGCGGGAACAGCCTTCCATCATTGTAGCGCACACGGTCAAGGGTAAGGGCGTATCTTTCATGGAGGGCAACAACGAATTTCACGGCAAAGCGCCCACACAGTCGGAACTGGAACAGGCGCTGGCGGAACTCGCTGATTGAGGAAGAGGAGGAAGTGACAATGGCAAGACCGCTGGGTGAAGCTACCCGTGAAGCATACGGCAAGGCGCTGGCAGAACTGGGACGTGAGAACCCGAACATCGTGGTGCTGGACGGAGACCTGTCCAAGTCCACGATGACCAAATACTTCGCGCAGGAGTTCCCCGGTCGCTTCTTCAACGTGGGTATCGCCGAAGCAAACATGGTGGGAGTCGCGGCTGGACTGGCTGCGGCAGGCAAGGTTGCATTCGCCTCCAGCTTCGCCTGTTTCGTGATGTGCAAGGGGTTTGATCAGTTGCGGCTGGCGGTTGCGTACAGCGACAACAATGTGAAAATCGTGGGCACGCACGGCGGAATCTCCATCGGAGAGGACGGGGTATCGCAAATGGGACACGAGGACATCGGTCTGGCGCTGTCCCTGCCCGGATTCGTGGTCATGGTTCCTGCCGACGGAGCGCAGACACGCGCGGCGGTGCGCGCAGCAGCCGAGCACATCGGACCAGTGTATATCCGCGTCGGTCGTCCGAAGGCACCAATCGTGTACGAGAACGGCTGTCCAGATTTCCAGATTGGCAAAGCCATCATGCTGCGAGATGGGCGTGACGTGACCCTCATCGCCAACGGACTGATGGTGGCTGCGGCGCTGGACGCTGCCGAAATGCTGGAGCAAGACGGGGTGTCGGCGCGCGTGCTGGATATGCACACGGTACGTCCACTGGACGAAGAGGCGGTGGAAAAGGCAGCTCGTGAGACGGGCGCGATTGTTGTTGCCGAGGAGCACCTGCTTCACACCGGGCTGGCGTCGCAGGTGGCGATGGCTGTCGCGCGACTGCACCCGGTTCCGATGCGGTACGTAGGCTTGACGCAATACGCCGAGTCGGGGGCTCCTGACGCGCTGATGCGCAAATATGGTTTGACTGGCGAGAACATTGCCCGCGAGGCGCTGGAGATTGTCCGCTCGCGCGCCAGCTCGGTTGTCTGAGCACAGATTTCCATAGACAGAGGCAATTCGCTATCGGCGGATTGCCTCTCACTCTTTGCTACGGGCGAAAAAACCGCTAACTTTACCAGATACACCATCTTGCCAAAACTGCAGAAACGTGCGAAAATATACTGCCTCTGATGAGGGGGCGAAGGGAGAGGGTGGCTATGCGACGAAGCGTCATCATACTTATCGCATCGGTCGCGTATCTGGCGGGCGGGGTTTTCGCTCAAGTTGCGCGCCTTCCCGAGCCTTTGCCGTCTCCGCAATCTGTGGTCTGGGTCTTTTTGAAAGAACAACCCATGGCGGAGAGCGCCGAGCGCTGGCAGCCCCTTCTGCGAAGCGGGCTCGAGGAGATCGACCTGACGTTGCGCGCACTCGCCAGTAACCCGATGATAGCGCCCGATGCACTGGCAGGCGCACATCTCGCCGCGCAGATGCAGAGCGCGGAAACGCTGAAGGCGTACCGACAGACGGTGTTTGCGGAGAGCCAGTATCGCCTGACGCTGTCGCAGTGGATCATGAAACTTCGCATGGCGCGCCTTGGCGGTAGCGTGCTCGGACACGTGCCTTTTGTGAACGCCTTCGCGGTGAGCGTTCCGGCGTCACGTGTGCGCGAGTTGCAGTCACTGCCTGAGGTAGCAATCGTCTGGCAGCCTCCTGTGTTGAGAGCGCTTCTGGACGTCTCGACGCCGACGCTGTTTGCCCCTGCCGTCTGGGACGAGGGCTATACCGCCCCCACCTGGGCGGTTGCGATCATGGACACAGGTGTGAATTCCACCCACACCGCCCTGCGCAACCGAACGTGGATTATTCCCAACCGTACCGTGCCGGGTATCGGTAGTGGGATACGCGCTTTTCATGATTACGGCAGACTGGATAAGGACGCCAGCGGCAATCCCGTGTACAACGACGACTACATGAGCGCAGCAGACCTGCACGGACACGGCACACAGGTATCCGGAGCGGCACTGGCGAACAGCACCTCCCGCAAGGGAGTAGCTGCCTTCGCAGGATATGGCATGATACTGAAAGCAGGCTATCGCACCACCACTGGCGGCGGTAGCATGAACGCAGCGGACGCGCTCATTGCGCTGGACTGGGCAGCGCGGCTGGCTCCGCTTCCAACCGGCGTGGGACTGGCTGGCATCAATTTCAGCTTCGGAGGCGCCACCAGCGTGGATGACGATATCCTGACGCAGGCGTTCGACGCGTTCATTTACACCTATCAGATACCGCTGTCTATCGCGGCGGGAAACGGCGGCGGCACCCAGCGGACGTTGTATACCCCCGCGCCCTGTTATAACGGCATTGCGGTGGCTGGTTCCGATGACCGCAACACGTTGACCCGCACTGACGATATCATCGCAGGCTTTAGCAGCCGCGGTCCCACTGTTGCTGGGCGGAAGAAACCGGACGTCACTACGCCGGCTGCAAACATCACCACCACTACCGGCTCGGGCAGCAGCTTCTCAGCGGCCAGCGGCACCAGCATCGCGGCACCGCACGTGACCGGAGCGCTGGCATTGCTGCACGACGTTGGGGTGCACGATCCCCTGCTGCTAAAAGCGGTTCTGATCAACAGCGCGGAGGACCGCGGTGATGCTGGCTGGGACCGCATGTGGGGCTGGGGGTATGTAGACCTGCGCTCTGCGATGCGACACATCATCAACCGACAGTACGCTATCGGGTCGGTCACCCCGGCAGGCACCGGCGGCAGTATTGCCACCTTCCGCACACGTCTGCCAGCGGGCGGCAAGGTCACGCTGGTATGGCACCGGCACGCTGGCTTCTCGGCATCGTCAGGTTACTCCTATCTGCGTGCCCTAGCGAATCTGAAACTGACCCTGATCGATGAGAGCACGGGAGCAACCATCGGTGTGTCCGATTCGACCATAGACAACGTTCAGCAGGTGGTGGCGCCTGTTGCCTATTCGCGGGTGCTTGTGCGAGTGGAAGCGACCAGTGGCTTTGACCAGTACGCCGCCGAGCCTTTCGCTCTCGCAAGCAGTGGCGTTCTGGTGCCGGTTAGCAGCCCTTAATCTGTCGAAAGCACGAATCTTGGACGAACAGATAGGGGGACATCCGTATGGGAGTCTCCCCAACGAAGGAGGAAAGCAGAGAAACATGAGAATCTGGTGGATAGCGTTACTCCTGATAACTATCAACGCGATAGCGTTTGCGCAGGACACCTACCGCATTCAGCGCGACGACGTGTTGCAGATCACGGTAGTGGAAGACCCGAACCTGAGTCGGGAGACTGTGGTGGCTCAGGACGGCACCATCAACCTGCCAGTCATCGGCTCGATCACTGTGCGCGGGCTGACCACCGGTGAGCTGGCGCAGAAAATCCGCGAGGCGCTCATCGAGGCGCAGTACCTGAAGGACCCGCACGTCAGCGTGAGCATCCGCGTGATCAACCGTCCACGGGTGGCGGTGCTGGGCATGGTGCAGCGCCCGGGCACGTACGAGTTCAAAGAGGGCGAGACGGTGATGCACGCCATCTCGATGGCAGGCAGCTTTGACCCGGACCGCGCGCGCCTTCAGGATGCCCTGCTTCGCCGAAAGCGACCGGACGGCACCGAGGAAACCATCCCGCTTGACCTTGAAAAGCTGTTTTTCAAGGGCGACCTCAGCCAGAACTATCGACTGAACCCGGATGACGTTATCTTCATTCCGGAAGATGTGGTCAACCGTGTTTATGTGCTCGGCAGGGTAGCGCGTCCCGGGCTCTACCCGTGGAAGAACAGCACCACCGTGCTGGAGGCTATTAACCGCGCCGGCGGACAGCAGGAACGCGGCACCCTGAGCAAAGTATATATCATCCGCGCGAACCCCGATGCCCCTGATAAGCCTCAGCGCATCGTGGTGAACCTGCTCAAGCTGATTGACAAGGGCGATACCAGTCAGGACATTGCCCTTCAGCCCGGTGACACGGTATACGTTCCCGAAGTGAAGAGACCCGACTGGAACCAGATTTACAGCTTCGTGGCGACCATCGGGTTGACGCGCAACATCCTGCTCAACAGGTCATTCTACAGGTATTAAAGGAGGCGATCTGCAAGTGGAATTCTGGCGTCACTATATGATTTTGCGACGGCGCTGGCGCATCATTGCGCTGGTGGTGGTACTATGTGCGGGTGGGGTAGCGATGTGGTCGCAGAACTCCCCCCAGCAGTACGACGGCGTCGCTGTGCTGCGCGAACAACGACCGGTTGGTGAAACCTCTACCGAAATCTTCCCGATCCGTGCCCTGATCAACGACCCCGTTCTGCGCCAGCAGAACCTCGCTGCCCTGGTTGGGAGCAACACGGTGGTCAGCAACACGCTAACTGAGCTGCGGGTCTTGCGTCCCGGGTTGCTGGGACCTGGCGATCCCGCCGAGCAGCTCTTGCGGTTCAGAAGCAAGCTCGACGTGGATCCCATCCCGAACACCGAATTCCTGCGGGTGCGCGTGCGCGACGAGGATCCGCAGGGCGCGCTGATCGCTCTCAGCGTGCTCGTCGCCAAGGCGACAGACCGCTACAACGATCTCAACCAGAGCTTTATCCGTGCCGAGCGCGAACGATTGGAGAACGACCTTCTTCCCAACGCACGGGCAGACCTCGAAGCCAAGCGTAAGGCGCTGGCAGACTATAAGCTGGCGAACCGCATCAGCGGCGACCTGACTTACCAGACGCAGGTTCTCGTACAGCGGGCTGCGCAGTATCGGGCAAACTACGATCAGTCGATGGTAGAGATGGAAGAGGCTCGGGCGCGCCGTATTGCAGCAGAGGAAGAGCTGAGAAGCCGCTATGCCCGCAACGAGTATGAGGAAATGCAGCGTGTGATGGCAACGAACCCAGTGCTTCAGCAGTTGCGCATCGACCTGTCGCGCGCCCAGGCGGAGCTGCAGAAGGAGCTGCAGACAAAGGCGGAACGCCACCCGGAGGTTGTCTCCCTGCAGGCGCAGATCGCCGAGATCGAGGCGCGAATGCGCGCGGAGAGTGAACAGATACTGAACTCACAGACCCGCTCGCGGAACCCCATTCGCGACGCGGCGCTGCAGGCATACATTAACGCCCGTGTGGCTGAGGAGGCGGCAGCGAAACGGGCACAGGCGTTCGCTTCACCTCTGCGGCGAGCTCTTGCAGATCTGGCAGATATGCCGCGCAAAGAGGCAGGCGTTGCCCGACTGGAGCTGGCGGCGCGTACCGCAGAGCAGACGTACAACCTTTACCTTCAGAAGCTGGAGGAGGCGCGTGCCAAAGAGCGCGGTGCTCAAGCGGCGACGTTGACCCTGCTGGACCCGCCGGTGGTGCTGGCGGTCCCCAAGCAGACCGCGCTGAAAGTGGCTCTGGCTCTCCTGCTGGCGCTGATATTGTCCAGCAGCGTGGTGCTGTTCCTTGGGCAGCTGGATACATCCGTGCGCACACCAGAAGAAGCCGAGCGCCTGTTGAAACTGCCGGTCTTCGCGGTGATACCGCTGATGAAGCCCAACGCACTGGACAAGCAGGATGGGTTCACGCCGATTGGCGCTTCCTACCAGATACTCTCGACCAACCTGTGGTACGCCAGTCGTCAGATGCAGGGATCAGCGGTGGTGATAGCTAGCGCAGAGCCGAACGTCGGACGAAGCACCACTGCGGCGAACCTTGCCATCACGCTGGCGAGGGATGGAGCGCGGGTTCTGCTGGTGGATGCGGACATGCGACAGCCGACATTGCACACTCGCTTCGGCGTCGATAACTCCCTGGGGCTGGCGGACGTGCTTGCGGGCGAGAAGTCCATCGAGGACGTTGCAGTACCAACCACCGTCGAGGGGCTGGTGCTGATACCTGCCGGCGCAACGGGCGACAACCCTGTGAGGCTTTTGCGCTCGCCGATGATGGAGCAGTTCATCGAGCGAACGACCCGGCTCGCCGACTTCGTCATCTTTGACTCGCCAGCTGGTGCTATCTTTGCTGACAGCACGCTGGTCGCTGCTCACGTGAAGAACGTGATCATCGTTCACGCTGCAGGACAGCCGTCGCGTGGAGCGGAAACCGAATTCCACGCCCGTCTGGAGCAGGTCGGCGCGAACCTGATCGGCGCAGTATTGAACAAGGTACGTCCGGAGGACAGCAGGGGTGTGTATTACTATCGTCGCGCCTACCGAGAGCTGGCGTTGCGCCAGCCGACGTCACGAGCCCTACCCCGAGGATGAGAAGGTTGAACTCGGTTCGCTTCGGCTCGCGTAATATAAGAAGGGGGATTCCTTCGTTTGCATTTGCTGAGTTTGCTTATCTTTGGTTGAAGGGAGTATCGAGCCATGGCACACGCGCAGACGCCGTTGCCGGGTATCGTGCCCCCGGCGGCGGGGGACGTCAGCATTGCGGAGTGGCAGGTACACGTGCCTGAGATAGAACTGCCCAGGGGTTACCGGTTCGCGAAGCGCCTTCTGGACATTACGGTGGCGAGCGTTGCACTGATGCTACTCGCTCCGCTGATGCTCCTGATTGCGCTGGCGGTCAAGCTGGACTCGCCAGGTCCGGTGCTCTTCCGACAGATACGGATCGGAAAGGGAGGCAGACCGTTCTGGTTTATCAAGTTCCGCTCGATGGTCCGGAACGCGGACCAAATGAAGCATCAGCTCGTCACGCGAAACGAAGTGAAAGACGGCCCGGTTTTCAAGATGCGAAACGACCCGCGCATCACACGAGTGGGGCGGATACTGCGCCGGTACAGCCTGGATGAACTACCACAGCTGATGCACGTGCTGCAGGGACACATGAGCCTCGTGGGACCGCGCCCCCCACTTCCGTCGGAGGTGGTGAACTACGGCGAGTGGGAGAAGCGCCGTCTGAGCGTTACCCCCGGTCTCACCTGTCTGTGGCAGATAAGCGGACGCAGTGATATCGGTTTTCGTGAGTGGATTGAGCTTGACCATATTTACATCGATACCATGAGTTTCTGGACCGACCTGAAAATCCTGCTGTTCACCGTTCCTGCGGTGATTTCTGGCAAAGGAGCCTGCTGACAATACTACAGGGTGAGATGACCGAATGAAGGCTGTGCCATCGGAGGGGACATCTGCCGTACAGTCTACTCCGATCGAATGGATAAAGTGGGGCGTGGTGGCAATGCGACCACGCCAGTGGACAAAGAACCTTCTGCTGTTTGCAGGTCTGCTCTTCGCCGATAAGCTCGGAGACAGCGCGAGGGTCTGGTTGAATGTGCTGGCGTTCGTCAGTTTCTGCCTCATCTCGGGGGCGCTGTACATCTATAATGACCTGCGAGATGTCGAGCACGATCGGCTGCACCCGCGCAAGCGGCTGCGCCCGATTGCTTCCGGCAAACTGCCTGTCGGCGTCGCCATGTGGTTTCTGGCAGTAGCCCTGATGGCTGGACTGACGATGGCGTTCTGGATAGGTCCGGCTTTCGGAGCGCTGGCAGTTCTGTACATGGTGCTTTCGCTAAGCTACTCACTTGGCGGCAAGTATATCGTCATTCTGGACGTTTTCCTGATTGCCCTCGGGTTCGTGCTGCGTGCGCTGGCGGGAGCGGTGGCTATTGATGTCAGCATATCCGGATGGTTGCTGGCGTGTACCACTCTGCTCTCGCTATTTCTCGGCTTTTGTAAGCGGAGACATGAGCTGGTGATGCTGGGTGAGGAGGCGTCCAACCACCGTGCCACGCTGGGTGAATACAGCGTTGGTCTGCTCGACCAGTTTATCTCCATTGTTGCCTCGGCGACCATCATCACCTACGCTCTGTACACGATTCAGAGCGCGACCGCGCAACAGCATGAGGGATTGAAGTACACTATACCCATGGTGATGTATGGGGTGTTCCGGTACCTGTATCTGGTGCATCGCAAGGAATTGGGAGGAGCGCCAGAACAGGTATTGCTGGAAGATCGCTGGATTCAAGCCACAATATTGATGTGGGTAGGCGTCGCTGTCTGGGCGATTCTGCACTGAGAGGTATTGGATGGACGGTATTTCAGTAAGCAACTGGCTGGTAGGGCAGCTGCAACGCAAGGGCATACGGCAATTTATCAAGTTCTGCATCGTGGGCGCGAGCAGCACGCTGATCGACTTCACGGTGGCGAATATCGCGTATTACGTCCTGCACGTTCGCCCAGCAGCGCTGGCAAGCGTGATGGGCTTCTGCGTCGCGGTGGTGAACGGCTACACATGGAATAGCCGCTGGACTTTCCGCGACCGAAAGCGCAAAGCCGTGCACAAGGAGTTTCTTGGCTTCGTCACGGTTAACGTGGTGGGCGCGATGCTGAACTACAGCATTGTAAGCCTCATCCTGATGTTTGACCACCAGGACCCGCACCCGAAGTGGGTGTTCAACGGGGCAAAAGTGCTCGCAACCGGTATTGTGGTCTTCTGGAACTTTTTTGCCAATCGGCGGTGGACGTTTGGCCAGAAAGGAGCGGTGAGAACACCATGAGTCAGGCACGTGCCGAGCGCATGTTCGGCGTTCCAGTATCGCGCATCCTGAAGAATCCTTTGACGTGGGTGAGTACTCTTACCCTGGCGGCGATATGCGTCGCCTACCTGAATGTGTTCGCCTACTGGAAGTACTACTGGTTCTTACGAGACGGATACTACTCACACGGGGTACTGGTGCCGTTCCTGGCGCTATACATGGTGTGGATGCGACGGGAGGAGATTCGACAGACCGCCATCCGCCCCAGCATGTGGGGGATTCCCGTTGTCGCTCTGGCGCTGGCGCTCCGTGTGCTGGGGCATCTGACGCAGTCGTCCACCATCGCCTCGATATCGTTCATCATCCTGGTGTACGGCATCGTGGGTTTGCTGGCGGGATGGAGACACGCGCGCCTCGTCTGGTTCCCTATCCTCTTCCTCGGGTTCATGATGCCCGTTCCGGCTACTATTTTTGACGAAATATCTCAGCCGGCTCAGGAATGGTCCACCATTATCGCTAACGGCATTCTGAAAACTATCGGCTATGAGACGCGACGCATCGGCAACGTGATACTCATCCCCGGCGGGTTCGACCTCGATGTGGGTGTGCCCTGCAGTGGCTTCAAGATGCTGGTATCGATGGCGACCTTCGCCTTTTTCTTTGCGTATTATATTGGTGTAGCACTCTGGCGCCAGGCGCTGCTGGTGCTGCTGGCTCTTCCGCTTGCTCTGGTCATTAACGGCTTGCGCATCGCGCTGATAGGCATCGTCGGCACCAAGTACGGCGAGCAGGCTGGCTACACTTTCCACGACTGGAGCGGCTATCTGGTGCTGGTGGTGGCGTTTGCTGTACTCTTTCAACTGGGAAGGTGGTTAGGATGGCAACGGTAGCTCCTGCGGAATCTCAGGTGAACATCTCCGCTCTGCGGCGGAACCTGCTGTTACTGCTAGTGCTGAGCACGGTAACGGCGGCACTGGTTCTCGTTTTGCAGCCGCTTCGCGGCAAGGTGCTCCGTGATATCGACGACTCCCTGATACCCTTCCAGCTGGGCAACTGGACGGGGCAGCGCTACGATATGGGCGCGGTGGTGTTTCAGGTCTTAAAGCCCGACGCGATCGTATCTCGTCACTACTTCAATGAAAAAGGCGACCAGCTGGATTTTGTGTTGCTGGCTGGCACTCACTCAGAAACATTCCACAACCCTCACACCTGCTTCCCCAGTCAGGGCTGGCGACTGGAGGACAACGCGAAGATTGAGTTCACCGTGCCGGGCGTAGAACATGCCGTCGACGCGCGTATGTTCCAGGTGAACAACGAGGGCAAGAAAGCGACGGTCATCTACTGGTATCGGACGCCTTTCGGCACGACAGGCTCGATGGGCATCGCGCGAGTGTCCACGTTCACGGCGCGTATCATCGGGATGGAACGACAGCAAACCTTCTTCTTCCGGTTCATCGTGCCTTCGTCTGGAGACGTGAATCAGGACGTGGAGACGATCAGGCAGTTTGCCGGGGAGCTGTTCAGAGCCCTCAAACAGACCCTTCCGGAAGTGATTTGAAAGGCAGGAGGTATTATCCTCCTGCCTTGCCAGCCTACTCTCACCGCATGAGCATCTCAATGGCACGGTCAAGCTGCGGGTCGCGCTCCTGCAGCCACTCGTCCGGGGTCATCCAGACCTGCACGTCGGGTTTCTCGCCGAGGTTCTCCATCGGGCTGCCGTCCAGCCGGTACACTCCGCTCTGGGGCATTCGCGCCCCTGTGCCGTCCACCAGCTGCAGCCCCCACGTCCAGATGACGTATCCCGGCGTCGGCATACCCACCAGCTTTGCCAGGCCCTTAGCGCGCATGGCGTAAGGAAACATCTCGGCATTGGAGTAGCTGTGCTCGTTCATCAGCACAATGATGGGCTTGTCCCATGCGCGGCTGGGAGCGGGCTCGATTGCCCCATCCCGCGGTCGGTAGAAGCCGTGCGGTTTGCGCTCAAGCCAGTCAACCAGCGTGTCGGAGATGTTGCCTCCGCCGTTGAAGCGCACGTCGATAATCATCGCCTGCTTACCGACTACCTGCTCGTACACCTCGCGCTCGAACTGCACCTGATTGCCGAAGCCCATTCCCGAGATATGCACGTAGCCGATCTTGCCGTTGCTTTTCTCGTCGGTGTACTTGCGCAGCCGCTCGATGCGGTTGCGATAGTTCAGGTCGCTCCATTCGCCCGAGCTCATCACGCGGTACTTCACCACCCGCGCGCCGTCCTTACTCGGCTTGGAGTTCACCAGGAACTCGAATTCACGCCCCTGTTTATCGTTGATGAGCCGCCACAGGTTCTCATCCAGCGTCACGTCCTGCCCATTGATTGCCAGCACGTATTCGCCCTCACGGATTCGTGTCTGAGGATACGAGCCGGGCGCGCCCTGTGGCACCTTCCCCACCCTGATGCCGGGACCTTCGTAGCTGTAATCGAAATTGAACCCCAGATGCGGTGTGACAGGACCGGGATTGCCGCCCGGCGCAGGCGAAACCTCTGCGTGTGACGCTTCCAGCTCGCCCACCATCATGCTGAGCAGGGTGGCGAACTCCTCGCGCGTCTCCACGGCGTCCAGCAGAGGCTCATAGCGCTTGCGTATCGCTTCCCAATCCCTGCCATGGAAGTTGGAGTCGTAGAAACCGCGGTGATAGCTGCGCCAGAACTGGGTGAATGCCGCACGCCGCTCCGCCCGCACGTCTCGCTCCCAGTCCGCGGTGAAAGTGACCTTCTCCTGCGGATTGTTGCCCTCGAGCCGCATCGTCCACAGCTCACCGCCACGGATGAAAAACACCTTCTTCCCATCCTGTGACACGCGCAGGCTGGAAATACCGCCACCCGTTGTCAGCCGCTTCGTCTCCTTGCCGTCGTAGGACACCGACCATACGTCGCCCTCGGACACGAAGAGGATAAGCCCTTCACTGGTTAAGGTGAGGTCTGCCTGCGGGTTCTGGTTAACCAGTTTTCGGATGCGCCGCTGGATGTCCTGAAAGTCGATTTCCACCAGCACTTTATCCTTGGGCTTTTCAAACTTCAGGTCTGTGTCTACAACACGGGCTGGCTCCTGCTGAAGCGGCAGCACATACAAGCCGTTTCCATCGCGGTCACTCTGGAAAAACAGGTACTTGCCATCGGGCGACCATGCTGGCTGGCTATGATAGGCGTTCAACCGCGTGACGTTGATCGCCTCACCGCCTGCCGCCGGCATGATCCAGATATTCCACGCAAGGTCCTCGCCGCGGTAGGTGAAGGCGAGCCAGCGCATATCAGGTGACCAGGCAAACTGCCCGCCACCCAGACCATACCAGTGTGTGCCCGGCACCTTCGCCAGCCGCTTGATCTCCCCGGTCTCCAGCGTGAGCACGTACAATCCGCCCTCCGCGCCGGAGACCCAGAAGCCCAGTAGTTTGCCGTCGGGCGATAGTCGGGGCGAAGTGACGTCTTCGGTGCGGTTCCAGAGTGGCTTCACCTGCAGGGTCTCAACGTCCAGCTCGTAGAGGCGGGTGTTGAACTCGCGGTCGGAGGTAAAGTACAGCTTCTTGCCGTCCGCCGACCACACGAAGTCCGAGTCATCCCCTACCCAGTCCGTCAGGCGGCGTGCAATCTCGGCGCTGCGCGCGGCAACGCCCTTGGGTTTGTCGATGAGCACCGTCCAGATGTCGCCGCGCAAACCGAACGCAAAGGTCTTGCCGTCGGGAGACGGCTCTGCTTCCGTCACGCCGGATGTCAGCACCTCGCGGCGGCGAGAGTTTTGCTTCTCATCCTCGGTGGCATACAGCACAATCTTTTGCGGGTTGCGCGACCCTGCAGGCAGAAGCCACAGGTCATGCTCATATTCGAGGGCGATGTCGCCGCTGCGCAGTGCCACTGTGGGAAAGCGCACGGAGCCCCCCACAAAGAAGGTGATCTGCCTGCCGCGACCTCCGAGGTCATAGACCCACAGGTTCGGTGTGCGGCCGGGGTTGTCCACGATTTTCTGCGGCGGGGCGCCCAGCTTACTGCTGGACGGCGTTTCCTCTCCAATCGTGACCGTCAGCAGGCTTTTGCCATCGGGCAGGAACTTGGTCCAGAGATGCTGACGGTTGTCGTTTGTGAGGGGTCGTCTCTTGTCGGTGTCCACCTCTAACAGCCATATCTGAGCGGCTGCAGACCCCACATAGCGTGGGCGTGTCCAGTGGAAGCCGTATCGTCCATACACCACCATCTTGCCGTCAGGTGAGAAGGATGCATAGTTGATGGAGGCGTAATCTTCGGTCAGCTTCCTGAAACGCAGAGTGCGCACGTCCAGCGCGTAAAGGGTGTTGTTGGTGCTGTCTCTCACCGACGAGAACAGTAGGTACTTGCCATCGGGGCTCCAGCCAGTCGCAATCTCGCTGTTCGCATGGTAAGTAAGCTGTCGCACCTCCCCTCCATCTGCGGGAACCACAAAGATGTCCCAGTTTCCGTTGCGCAGGCTGGAAAAAGCAATCCATCGTCCGTCCGGCGAAAAGAGTGGAAAGGCATCCATCTCCACGTGGCGCGTTAACGGGGTCGCCTGCCCGCCTGTTGCGGAGGCAATCCATACGTCTCCTCGGTAGACGAACGCCAGCCGCTTGCCGTCTGGGCTCAGCGCCGGCATTCGGGCTCCGATAATGGGCCTCTGTGAGGGCACAGGAAGCTGTGCCCAGACAACACCATGCGCCACGAGCATCAGCACTGTGGCGCACAACGAGATCCACCATGTTCGTCTCATGCTACAACAGTTAGAACATGCCTTCAGCAAATCCTCTTGTGGGCATTCCTCAGCCCGGTTCCCAAATCTCTGCTATCGGGCGACGGTCATGGAAGTCAGCGCTCTTGACATTATCGCCCGAAAGCGGTATGATGACATGTGAAAATAGGAACGAATACTATTCCTGCTTTCCGGGGTGAATAGAGCTCGATGCGCAACACAAAGCAACGACAGGTCGTGCTGGATATTCTGCGTAATACCGACACCCACCCAACGGCGGATTGGGTGTACGAGCAGGCGCGTAAAGTCCTGCCTAACATCAGCCTGGGAACGGTGTACCGAGTGCTGGGACGGCTTCAGGAAGAGGGCTTGGTGGTGCAGCTGGACGTGGGTTCCCGAAAGAGTCGTTTTGACGGCAAGCCGGGTCAGCACCAGCACATCGTCTGCGAGAGGTGTGGTCGTGTGGCAGACGTACCCGACGTCATCGACCACATTGCCTCGGAACGTGTCCAGAATCTGACTGGTTATCGCGTGCACGCGCACCGCGTCGAGTGGATTGGTGTTTGCCCTGAGTGTCACAATGCTCAACCCTGACGCCCTGCCGAAGGGACCACCGTCAGCACTCCGGGGGCGACAACGCCCCCTGCCGTTTCTGTGATATAATCCCTTTGTAGAAAGCACCATGATGACTCCCGAGCGGGTTTCCGTATACGTTCATATACCCTTCTGCGCGAAGCGCTGTGCCTACTGTGATTTCAATACCTACGCATGGCGCGGGGCTATCGTGCGCGACACGCTGGAGGCAATCCGGCTGTCCATTGAGCGCACCGAGGAAGCCGATGTCGTCGTGCCAACCATCTTCTTCGGCGGCGGCACTCCCTCCTTCCCTGCTCCCGAGCTCATCGTGCGCATTCTGGAAACAATCCGCGAGCGTTTTCAGGTGCTGCCGGACGCGGAAATCAGCATCGAGGTGAACCCTGGATCGGCAGACAGAGCGCGCTACGCACTGTTCCGGCAGGCGGGTTTCAACCGCTTGAGCATGGGGGTGCAATCCTTCGACGACCGGTTGCTTGTGGCGCTTGGGCGTGTTCACACCGCCAATGAAGCTTTTCGGTCGTACGACGCCGCGCGTCAGGCAGGGTTCGGGAACATCAACCTGGACCTGATGTTCGCACTGCCCGACCACTCGTTGCGACAGTGGCAACATACTCTGCGCACAGCCGTCAGTCTGCAACCCGAACACATCTCCTGCTACGCACTCACCGTCGAGCCAAACACCCCCTTCTTTCGTCTGAACCAGCGTGGATTGCTGAACCTGCCAGACGAGGACACCGACCTGAAGATGTACCTGTATACCATTCGCGCGCTGACCCGCGCAGGCTACGAGCACTATGAAATCTCGAACTTCGCGAGGAGAGGTCATCGCTGTCAGCACAACATGGTCTACTGGCGCAACGAGCAGTATCTGGGTTTCGGTCCGGGCGCGGTTTCTTACCGAAGGGGCGTGCGCTGGAAGGCTATCCGCAACCCGCGCCGATTCGTTCAGGCGGTACACAGCGGCGCACCGCTGGTGCAGGAAGAGGAACGCCTCGACGCAACAGCGTCGCTGGGTGAGACGCTCATGCTGATGCTTCGCCTGCGCGATGGGGTGGACGTGAAGGCAGTCGAGCAACGCTACGGCGTCAACCTGCCACAGCGATACGCTCACCAGCTCAACCGTCTGAGACGTTTGCGTCTGCTGGAGGTTACACGCGATCGCTGGCGCATCACCACCAAAGGACTTCCCGTGGCGAACTCTGTTTGCGCGGAGTTTCTGGCATGACCGACGGGTCGCATCCAGAACTGCAGGAAGGGCTGGCACGCTTTATTGTACCGGAAACGCTTTTCTTCAACCCGCGGGCGCGACTGGCACGCGACTTCGGTGTGATTGCTCTGCGCGCCGAGGCGGATTTGCAGGAGCGCTGGCTTCGCGTCATTGACCTGATGGCGGGTGTGGGTACACGCGGCATCCGCTACGCGCTGGAAGCGCCCGTCGAGCGCATTGTGCTGAACGATGGCAATCCCGCCGCTGTGGAAACCATCCGCCGCAACATCGAGATTAACGCCATCCCCGACGATGTGCAGGTAGACGTGACCTGCGAGCAGGTTCACCGGCTGTGCTATGCCCTCCGCATCCGCGATGAGCGGTTCGACTGGGTGGACATGGACGCCTTCGGCAGTCCGTCCGTTTACTGGCACGCAGCGTCGCTGGTGCCGCGCTGGGACGGCGTGCTATATCTCACTGCAACCGACATGGCGGCTCTGTGCGGCAAACTGCGCGAACCGGCAATTCGGCACTATGGCGCCGTCACCCGACCATGGGAATGCGGCGACGAAATCGGTGCAAGAGTTCTCATTGGTGCGATGCAGCAGAGCGCCGGCGAGCGTGGGCTGTACTATCAGCCACTGTTCGTGCTGGACGAAGGCTACGCGATGCGACTGGCGGTGCGCCTGCGTTACGGCCTGGCGGACTTCCCTTCTCAGCATATCGGCTGGCTCGTCAAGTGCATGGGATGTTTTACTCACACCACACTTCCCCTGCACGTGACCGTAGGATGCTGTCGGGTGTGCGGCAGCGAGGACGTACAGTGGGCGGGACCGCTTTGGACGGGCAGTCTGTTCGACGCCGAGTTCCTGCACCTGATGAGCATGGAGGCGCGCAAGGCAGGACATCAGGCAGTGCTTCGTCTGTTGCGTCTGATGACCGACGAGACCGACTCGCCCGCCGGTTATTATGCCGCCCCCGACCTTGGCAAACGCACACACCTGAGCCGTCTTCCTCCCGTGGATGCCCTCGTTCAGCGTCTCCGTCAGGAGGGCTACGTGGCGTCGCGCACGCACTTCGAGACCTCCGCGTTCAAAACCAGCGCCCCGTATCCACTCATCCAGCAAATCGCTCTGCAAATGCAATAGCAGGGCTGGTTGAATTGGCAGGTTTTTGCCTGCGCTATTGACATTGCCATCCTCAGGCACTATGATAGTCCTGATAGAATTCGCAGGAGGTGGCACGCGAATGCGTCCTCGGCTGAAATGGTATCTCTGGTTACTGGTCTTCTCAACAGCACTGAGTGTGCATTCCGCTCCGCTGAACGTGCCCGTCACTCCTGTCCCTGCGCAGGACAAAAACCTGGCACCTCCGGAGTACAGGGATGGACAGGTGCTGGTGAAGCTGCGACCACAGGTACTTCAGACGTTCCCGAATCGACTTGAACCGGCTGTCTCCTCGTCGGTGCTGGTCGCGGCGCTGCATCCCGTGCTGGCGCAGATACCGGAGCTGGCAGGGGCGCGTGTGGAGCGTACCATCGAGCGGATCGGTTGGGCAGTGGTGCGTCTCCCACAGGGGGTGTCGGTCACGCAAGCGGTGGAATTGCTGAAAAGGCATCCGAATGTGCTGTATGCCGAGCCAAACTATATTGTACGTCCTCTCATCCCTGAGCCAAACGATCCTCGTTTCCACGAGTACGACTACGAGCACTCGCTTTCAGGCATTCCGTGGCCCTACCTCTGGGACATGCTGATTATCGAGGCGTTCGAGGGCTGGCAGATCTATCCGAACCGGTATTACACGGCTGCCACCAAACCGCGTGACGCCATCCGCATTGCAGTCATCGATAGCGGCATCGACCCGTGGCACCCCGACTTCATGAACGCCGGCGGCACTAGCACCGACTCCCGTTACGGTGGGCAGATCGACTGGACGCTGGGGTGCAGTATTTTCAGCGGCGTGTACGACGACGATTTTACCGATGAAAACGGACACGGCACGCACGTCGCGGGTATCGCTGCTGCCGCAGCTAACAACGGCGAAGGGGTGTTTGGTGTCGCGTACAACGCCCAGATTGTGCCCATCAAGATTATCACCGCGGCGGGCGAAGGTGAGGACGCCGACCTGGTGGAGGCGATTATCTACTGTGCGGACCTTGGCATTCCAGTCATCAACATGAGCCTGGGCACCACCAGCTACCCGCAGATTCTCGCCGACGCAGTGAACTACGCCTACTACAAAGGCTGCTTGCTAATCGCTGCGGCAAACGAGTCGGGCATGGGTGGAGGCAACATCGGCAACATCTACCCCGCGGCGCACAGTAAAGTGTTGGCGGTTTCGCCAACCGGCATCGCAGATGATTTTCCCAGCGCCCTGTATGCCGGCACGGGCGATTACATTGGCGTCAGTGCCCCCGGAGGCAGCGTGGTGTTCGTGTTGGATGACGACGGGATTCTCTGGCCCGAGTTTGTCTTCATCTACTCCACGGCGCCCACTTACCCGGTCACCCTGACCGATGCCTTCGGGGAGGAGTTCTACATGTACGGCTACCAGATCGGCACATCGATGGCGTGTCCGCATGTCTCCGGGCTTGCTGCACTGTATGCAGAGTACAGACGACTCACGGTGGACACACCAGGAGGCAATCTTGCCATCTGGAGAGCCATCCAGCGAGGAGCGGACAACACCCAGATGCGCGGAGATGGAGGCTGGGACCCACGTTATGGGTTCGGGCGCATCAACGTGCGTAAAACCCTTCTGGGACTCAACTCCCGCAATGCCACCGTTGGCTGTTTATCCGGTCAGGTATACTACAACGGAACGCCCGTGCAGGGCGCCCAGATCGAGGCGCGCGCGATGGTAGGCTCTGCGCGAAAGGTGACCACCGCGCAGCACTTCGGACTGTGGCGCATCCCCAACCTGCCTCCGGGATACTATCGGGTGAAAGCCACCGTTTTCGGTACCAGCAAGGAGTTCGAGTGGGTGGAGGTGGTCGCAGGTGCTGATACACCGGGCGTGGACTTCTACCTCGGCACCCTCCAGCCCGACACGACCCCGCCCGAAACGCCACAGGTGTGGGACGACGGAGCCACACAGACCAGCACCACCACCCTCCACGCGCGCTGGTGGAGCCGGGATTTGGAGACGGGTATCTTCGCCTACAGTGTCGCGGTCGGCACCGCGCCTGGCACCGCCGATGTGATGGGCTGGACGAGCGTTGGTTCCCGCACCGAAGCGACCTTCAACCTCACGCTGAGTGTGGGACAAACCTACTTCGTCTCGGTGCGTGCAGTGAACGGCGCTGGGCTGGTGAGTCCGGTGGGCGTATCGGATGGGATACGGGTGGTCGTGCCCATTGATCCGCCGCTACAGCGCCCCGGTAGTGGTGGACGACGACCGGTCAACGTGCGATAGGAGGTTTGACATTTCGGCGCCAAAATGCGTATACTACGATAGCAGCAACCGGAAGGAGTAACGTCCCCATGAGAACAAGCTTTTTTGTGAGCCTGCTAGCGGGGGTGATGCTGCTTGCAGGCGCGCCGGGCTACGCGCAGGATGTGCAGACCATTCTGAACAGGGTGGCAGCCGCCTACAAGAACGCGAAGAGCTATCAGGCGCAGACGACAATCACGGAAACCCGTCAAGTGGGCGGACAGCAACAGAAGCGGTCCAGCACGATCTCCACCAGATTCAAAGCCCCGAACAAGGTGGTCACAATCGTTCAAGGCAGCGATAACCTGCACGTCTACAGCGACGGGAAAACCATGTACATCTACTCGCCGAAAGAGAAGCAGTACATGAAGATGCCCGCGCCCGCATCGATGGCGCAGCCCGGGGCGAGCCCCGTGGGAGCCGGAGACCCGTCACAGATCGGTGCGCAACTGCAGATGATTTTCGGTGCCGACGCGAAGAAACTGTCCGACCGAAACGTGGACGGCAGACCGATGCACGTGCTGCAGTCGACGCGAACGGAACAGTCGGAGGACGGCAAGAGCGGGTTCAAGGTGACAGCGACCGCGTACGTCGACAAGGCAACCTTCATGCTGCGTCAGCTCACCCTCGACGCCACTCAGAGCCAGGGCACGCAAAAGATGACGCAGACGATCGTGGTTAGCTTCGCCTCCCAGCAGATCAACCCGAACCTGCCTGACTCGGTGTTCGTGTTCAAGCCGCCGGCAGGCGCCACGGAACGGCAGATGCCAGCCCCGCCATCCGGACCGCCGGCGCCGCGCTAAAGGCGAGTTCCTGTTACATCGGACGTGGGGCAATCGAGGCGGATTGCCCCACCGCTGTTGTCAGGATGCGAGTGCTACTCTTCTCTAAGGCAGCCGTTCGCTCCGTCTACCACAGACAATATGAGCACATCGCTGAGCACGAAGCCATCAGCGAGCTGCTTGTGGTGGTGCCGCCCTTCTGGTGCGAGCCGCGCGTGGGCAGGTTGCCACTGGAGCAAGTGCACCCTGAGCGCTACTGGCTGGAGGTCACGCCCCTGCGCTGGAACGGGCGCTACCACGTCTACTATGCGCCTTATCTGCCATCGATCCTGCGCCGTTTTCAGCCCGACGTGGTCCATATCGATGAGGAGGTGTACAACTTCGCCACTTTCCACGCGGCGCTGGCTGCACGCCGACACGGTGCCCGGTCGGTTGCTTTCTGCTGGCAAAACATCTACCGGCGCTATCCCCCACCCTTCCGCTGGTTCGAGGTCGCTCTGGCGCGATGCCTGTCCGGGGCGGTGGCTGGCAACGCCGACGCGAAGGAGGTTCTCCGACGCAAAGGGTTCCGCCTGCCCATCGTGGTTATCCCGCAGTACGGAGTTGACACCAACCTTTTCACCCCGTCAGTGCGCCCAGCATCTCCGCCTTTCCGGGTGGGCTTTCTGGGGCGATTGGTGCCCGCGAAAGGCATCGACACCCTTCTGGAGAGTCTGCAGTACCTGCCAGAGGAGTGCGAGGCATGGATTGCTGGCGAAGGAGACCAGCGCCGATGGCAGGTGGTCGCTGAGGAGATGGGGGTGGCGATGCGTGTGCGCTGGATAGGCGCAGTGCCTTCCGGTCAGGTACCGAACCTCATGCACCAGCTGCACGTGCTGGCACTGCCTTCGCGCACCACGCCTCGCTGGAAAGAACAGTTCGGGCGCGTGCTGGTGGAGGCGATGGCTTGCGGGGTGCCTGTCATCGGTTCGGATAGTGGCGAAATCCCCCAAGTGGTGGGGACTGGTGGGCTGGTGTTTCCGGAGGGAGAAGCCAGACAGCTGGCAGCGTGTATTCGCCGCCTGCTGGACGACCCGCTACTCAGGCAGGGTCTGTCAGAGAAGGCTCGACAGCGAGCCTGCCAGCACTTCAGTATGGAACACGTCGCCGGGGAGTATGTGAGATTCTGGCAAAGCACCTGTCGGGTCGACGCGGTAAACCGTGAGGGTGTGTGATAATCCGTCGCCGTCGAGGAATCGAAGACCAGAACCGTTGGTAAAAGCCCTTTCACACCCGTTTCCCTGCCTCTCCTGGAAACGGAGAGAGGTTCCGAACTCCCCCGTTGCCGCGTTGCGAAGGGGGATAGGCTGATAGGTTTGGACTTTTTCCAGCACCCTCGCAGACCGTTGACGTGACCTGTCCAAAGCGGGTACCCTAGACGAGCAAATCAGTCGTCGGGGGTCAGGATGATAGAAGTCGGGCAAGTGGTTTCCCTGCCGGATGTCGCCAACCAGGAGGATCAACGTCAGGTATTCATCCCGCAGGTGGGGGTTCGCGGTGTGCAACTGCCCGTGCGGGTTGCAGACGGAAGCGGTAATGACTTTCACACGGTGGCTTCGGTCGACTTCGCCGTCTCCCTTCAGCATAACCGCAAAGGCACACACATGAGTCGCCTGATGCAGATTCTGGATGAAACGGCGCAGTTACCTCTCTCGCTCGCGGAGGTGCAGCGAATGCTGGACCGCGCCCGAGACATGCTCGATGCCGACCGCGCCGAGGTCACCATGCGTTTCAAATACTTCCTCCGCAAGCGTGCTCCGATTACCGGCGCATCGGGCTGGCTGGACGCCGACGCCGAGTGGTCGGTAACGCTGAATAACGGCACCTCTACCCGTATCGTGCGCCTGGCGGTGCCGGTCAAATCGCTCTGCCCGTGCAGTAAGCAGATTGCCGTGTATGGCGCACACAATCAGCGGGCTTATGTGCGTGTGGAGCTGGAGTTGTTGCCATCAGCGCCGGAATTAGACATGGACAGGCTGTTCCGTCTGCTGGAGGAACAGGGCAGCAGCCCGTTGTATCCTGTACTGAAACGACCGGACGAGAAGTTTGTTACCGAATCCGCTTATGATAATGCGAAATTCGTGGAGGACATCCTGCGCGATACAGTACTTGCTCTCAGGCAGATGCCAGGTCTACGGCGGTTCAGAGCGGAATGCGAATCGGTAGAATCGATACACAATCACAACGCCTTTGCCGCTACCGAGGAGTGGCTTTCGCCCTTGTAATCGGACTGCTGTGCGTTCCTCCGGGGAGGGCGCGCGAGGAGACCGCCCTCCCCACTCCCCCGCGCTCTATCAGCGTTCCCTATCAGACCGGCGTTTACGAAGTGCAGTTGCTACCAGCCCTTTTTCCCAACAACGATGCGGTCATCCTGACCCCAAGGCTCGGCACGCTCTCCGGTGCGCAAAGCGACCCGAAGCATGGCTGGCGTTTCACCGTCGCCTGCTACGGTTACTTCCGCAACGACCACCTCTCTCAGCCGGAGCTGCGCTTTCGCGTGTACGCGCAGGCGGTGGATGACCTCCCGCAAGCACAAAGGGTGTGCCGATTGCTTCTGCGTCTTCAGCAAATCGCATGGCAAAGAGTGCGCCTGCAGGTGAACCTTCAGGGCGAACGAGTGTTGAACGTGTGGCTGTGTCGGCAGGGTAATGCTGGCGGTGAGCAGTGGCGTAACAACCTCTATATCTACTCGGTGCAGGAGCTTCACTCCCCCGTCGAGTGGGTGCGCGAAGTGGCCCACGAGTTCTCACACGCGCTCTTTCCGGGCATCACCGGCTATACGCTTCCCGAGCCGTGGGCGAACGGCTATCTGGGCGAACGACTTCTCATGACGTGGATCGCGCCGCTGGCAGAGAGCGGCAGTCTGACCACCGACGACCTGTGCGGAGCCTCCGCACCGGATGTCCGCAACTTCGTCGCTCAGCGCTGTCTGCCACTGCGCAATCGCTGGCTGACGGAGGGTTTTCCGAAAGAGGGCTTCACCAGAACGGACGCCTCCGGGATGGCTACTCTGATCGGCTTCGTCCTGTATCTGGATAGCGTGTACGGTAGCAGCACCCTGCGCGCCACCTTCGCGAGGCTGGCTGAACCGCACGCAACGGCGCTATGGAAAGCGTTTACCGAATCTGTGAAGGAAGCTGACGAGGTCACCATCCTTCCTCCTGACAGGGCATCTGCTCTGTGGTTGCCTGCAGGCACCTGGCAGGTAGACAGCACCGACAGGAAGGCGCTTCTGGAGCAGGGCAAGCATCGCTGGCAGGTGTCGCAACCGCGCTGGCGGCTGCCCGGTGATGGGTGGTACAGGCTGACCAGTAACGCGCCGGTGCGCCTGCGCCGCCAGAACCCCTAGTTGCCCGGCTGTGAGGGGTTGATGGATGGCGGAGTGGAAACAGGCGGAGTGCTGGTAACGGTTACCTTTACGCTCTTCGTAACCACCTGTCCAAGGTCATTGGTGGCGGTAAGCGTGTAGGTGGTGTCCTGCGTTGGCGAGACGGTGGCTTCGCCCTGCGGACTGACCTCCCCCACACCGTTGTCTATGGTCACCCGAGACGCTGCTTGCGCCCTCCACTTCAGCACCACGTTCCCGCCAGCGGTGATCACCGACGGCTCCGCGCGGAACTCCAGCACCTCCAGCGCGTTGGGGTCGCGCACCTTCACCGTCACACTCTTCTCCACCTTGCGCCCGGCGGTGTTAATCGCCACCAGCGTGTAAGTGGTGGTCACAGCAGGCGTGTCGCGAACGGAATTGAGCAGTGGGTCCAGCTCGCCGACCGGGCTGAGCAGAAGTTTGGTCGCGTTTTGAACCTGCCAGCTGAGAATGACCGGTTCTCCCTTTGTCACCTGCGCAGGCTCTGCTTTGAACGACACAATGGCAGGCGGTGGAGGCTCCGGGGCTGGTTGCACGGTCAATACCACTTCCGACTCCTGCACCCCGCCTCGTCCTCGCGCCACCAAGCGGTAGGTGGTGGTCTGTGATGGCACGACCTGCCTGCTGCCCGCGTTTTCCTTCACCACGCCGATATCCGGCGTGATGCTGATCTCCGAGGCGTTCGTCACATGCCAGCGCAGGATGGCGGTACCGCCCTGCTGGATGTTAGATGGCTCGACCGAGAACTCCAGCACTTCCACGGGCTTCGGACGTGTGAAAGCCCACGCCGCGAGCATCAGCGCGAATATGCCCACCAGGCTCAACGTCATCGGGGATAGCAATGGGCGTGTGTACAGCTGCCCCTGCGTATGTGCCGCCACATAGCCGTTATCCACACAGCGCGCGGTGACGGTGAACGATGCCAGCTGACTGCGCCCTATCATCGCCCGGCGCGAGGGTTCCGCGCTGAGCATCACCGACGCTGAACCTCCAGCCTGCAGATTCAGCACCTCGCGGTCAAAGGTGTACACGCCGATGTCGTCCGTATCGCTCGCGTACAGGCGTACGTCCAGCGGCGTATTGCCCAGGTTGTGCACGGTCACCTCGAACTCGGTTACGGGACGCCAGTACGTGCACACTCCGCGGCGAGGATATATCTCCACCGAAAGCGCCGAGAACGGCTCGACCATCAGTGTTACGGGTGCCACCGCCGTATCGCCTGTCTCCAACGAGCGCGCTCGCACCACGAACGGATAGGCGCCGGCCGTGCTCTCACTGCGTCGGGGTACCTTTAGAAGGATTTTCTCGGTGCGGCGGGCGCCCGGGTCCAGAGTCACAGAAGGAACGGGAATCGCCACCCATTCGTAATCAAGACCCTCCACCTCCAGCCCAATAGTGTCCGGCTGGTTCGAGCCGTTCACGACCTGAACCTGTAGTGTCGCTGTGCCTCCGGGGTCTATATGAATCTGGTCTTCCGAGAGATTCAGCTCTATTGTGGCATTGGCAGGCATAAGTGGCTACCCCTCGCGTTCCCGTTTGAACGAAAAGACAGAAAAAAGCGGTACACGCGCCGCCCTCCACCGCAATTATACGGGACTGCAGGTGAAAAATCAAGCACGTTAGAAACCGACCGGCAGGGAGAAACCGCCACCGCTACCCGAGCGGAACAGCGCCTCCACCACTGCGTGAAGCGCCCCAGTACCCACAAACAGGGCGACACCGAGAGCAACGCCCACGATAACGGCTAGCGCATACCACCCTGCGCCGCCTGCCCGCTTCCCGAAACCCGCTGCGGATAGTGGCGCAAAGGGAAACGCCAGCAGGTATACAATGGCACTCTGCTGGTTCAACACCTTCAGGGGCAGAGCCAGCAAGTATATCGGCAGGCAGAACACGAACGTGACCAGCGCGGTGTATACCGTGAGCAGCAGGAACGCCACCGCCGCCGCCATCACGGGATGCGACCGGAAGAAGGCAACGTCGCGCAACTGCTCGGGAATGTTGACAGGGGTTACCTGAGGTTCGATGCCGGAGACAGCCTTTAGCCCCCGCGACGCCATCTCCTCCAGAATGGCGTGGTATCTCTCCGGATACTGCAGGACGTCAATATGGAAATACACATCCTGCAGCTCCTCGTCGGTGCACGAGGCGAGCATCCGGCGATACTCCCTCAGCACACGCCATGATTCCTTTTGACGCGCACCGACTGCCGACATTTCATCCCCATTCTACGCGAAACGGGCACATCAGGTCAACTCATCACGCCCCACACAGGATTCCTTCCGGTTCCGGCGAAAACGTCTCGTGAAACGTTTAAGAGGAGGCTGGGCAATGAAGTGCATGGTGATGTTGGGACTGCTGGCGGTAGCATTGCCTCTCCTCGCAGCGCCCAACATGCTTCTCGATGGAGGCTTCGAGGCGGGCGGACGCGGCTGGTCGCTCTCCGCCGAGGCTCAAATCGTCAGCGATGGCGCCCGGGAGGGACGAAACTGTCTTCGTATATCGGCTCAAACCCGCGGATGGACCACCTCCGCGCAGGACTGCGTGCTGCCGAGGGGCGCTCGGAGGGTGCGACTCTCTGGCTGGATGCGCACTCAGGACGTGAAGGCTGGCGACAATCCGTGGGAAAAGGCACGCCTGCAGGTCATCTTCTACAGCCCAGACGGCGAGCTCGTTGGAGGCTATCCGCCTGGCATCGACGTCGATGGCACCACCGGCTGGACCTTTCACGCCCGGGATTACGAGGTGCCAGCAGGTGCTGCGCGCGTGTCGTTCATTGCGGGTTTACATAACGCCACTGGTAGCGTATGGTTCGACGACCTGCGATTGGAGGCGCTCGATATGGAGGCAAACCCGATTCAGCCTGTTACCGAGTCCAGAACCGACACCAGCAGGTGGTATCCGCTGGACACCACTCGCGATGACTACACGAAACCGGCGGTGGTAAACCTCTCTCGCTACCTGCATCGCCCCGCTGGCAAACACGGTTTCCTGACGGTCCGCGGTGGCGGGTTCGTCTTCCGAGATGGCACCCCGGTGCGCTTCTGGGGAGTGAATATCGTGGCAGGTAACGTGTTCATGGACAGGACTACGGCCGAGCGAACCGCCGCTCGCCTTGCCAAGTTCGGCTGTAACATGGTGCGTCTGCACCACATGGACGCCAGCTGGGCTCAGCCCAACATCTTCGGCAACCATCCAACCAGCACGCTCAATCTGTCGCCCGAGATGCTGGACCGGCTGGACTATTTCATCTATCAGTGCAAGCGCCACGGCATCTATATCTACATGGACCTGCTGGTACACCGCAAATTCCTGCGCGACGACGGCGTGCGCGATTGGGAGCGGCTGGAGAACGGCGCCAAAATCGCGGCACACTACAACCGCCGACTGATCGAACTGCAGAAGAAATACGCACACGACCTGCTTACCCATTACAACCCCTACACCAAGACCCGCTACGTGGACGAACCGACCATCGCCATGATGGAGATTATCAACGAGAGCACGCTGTTCTGGGCAGGCGGATACAACACCCTGCCACCCTCTTACATTCAGGAGATCAACAACCTTTTCACGGAATGGTGCGACAGGCGCGGAATCAGCCGTCCGACAGGCAGTGTGCCCGACCTGCTGCGCGCCCGCAACACCACTGTCGGGCGATTCCTGTATGAGCTTCAGACGAGCACCTACAGGGAGATTTACGACTACCTGCGCTCGATCGGGGTGAAGGTGCCCATCGCCGGCAGTAACCACTGGGAGAACTGGGTCGGCGATGTGCTATCGAACGCGCAGCTGGACTACATCGACCGGCACGCCTACTGGGACCACCCGCAGGGCGGCTACTCCCCCACCAATCGGTTCAACAACAGCCCCATGATCAAACAGCCCTCCGGCTCCATCATCACCTGGATGGGGCGCCAGCAAATAGAGGACATGCCCTTCATCGTTACCGAGTGGAACAACTGCTGGATGAACGAGTGGATTTCGGAGGCGCCCCTGCCGATGTCGGCATACGGTGCTCTGCAGGACTGGGACGGTATCCTGCAGTTCGACTACTCGGGCGCAGACTGGGCCCCGCGCATGGAGGGCAGTTTCAATTTCGGTAACAAACCGCACGTGATGGCTGCATGGGTGCCCGCGGCGCTGGTCTTTCATCGCGGCGATGTACCCACGACATCCAGCACCTTCATCTACGGCTTCAAGGACGCCGATGACTGGCTCCTGCGTCCAATGGGTGACATTATCCCCGGCGGACTAATGCTGATGCAGCGCGTCGCCTGCAGGAAAGATGCGCCACAGTCGCCCCTGCCAACGGTGCCGAATGACACCTTCGTGAGCCAGCACGGGCTATTACGCTGGACGCGCGAGGGGGTGTTCACCATCAACGCGCCGCGCACACAGGGGGCGGTCGGCTTCATCGGCGGCAAGCCGGTGGACTGCGACAACGCGCGTATCGAGGCGCAGACACCCTTCTGCCAGGTGGTGCTGACCAGCCTTGACGACCAGCCGTTGACTCGTTCACGGCGCATCCTGCTGACCGCTGTGGCGCGTGCTGAGAACACCGGGCAGGTGTACAATCCATCGCGCACCACACTGCTCGACGAAGGCAGGAGCCCCATCCTGATGGAACCGGTGGAGGCGAAAGTCACGCTGAAGGGCGTCCGTGCCACAAGGGTTCACGTGCTGGACCATCGCGGGCGACGCACGGGCAGGACATTGCCAATCACGAACGGCGCCTTTACCATCGGCAACGAGCGCACATTTTGGTACGAGATCGAGACGTCGCCCACAGTGAGACGCTGACAACCGTTTCGTGCAGGTAACCAGAGCGGTCCCCCCACAGGGACCGCTTCTTTCCGCCATACGTCGCCACCGCCAGCGGTGGTGTTGACAGTGCCCCATCCCCTCCACTACAATGAGAATCACCAGCGATAAACAGTCTTGAAGCCGAGAGGATAAAACAGTGATGAAACCAATCCTTGGCAGCCTGCTGCTGACCGCTGCACTGCTCACGTCCGCCAACGCCAGCCCCGACCTTGCCCGCCTCGAGGAGTTACTGAACGGTGCACGCATGGGGGCGCACACCACCGCGCGTCACCAGCAACGGTTCGCGGAGATACGCCCCGACACACCTGTTGGGCAGACGTTCGTGGTGAGCGAACACGCAACCCACGTTTTCCGGGTGGCTATCTGGCAGGCGTTCTGGCATGAGTCGTGGCAGCCGGACGAAAAGCTGGTGATGACCCTCTGGGATAGCCCGCAGAAGCGCCTGTCGTATGGGCGCTACACGATACCTTACAGCCGGCGCATGTGGGAAGGCGCGGTGCCCATGTTCACTCTCGAGGCAAAGCTTCCACCCAGCCGAACATACTACCTGGAGTTGACCGTGGAGGTTGAGCGCGTCCGCCCCGCTGTCAGCACCGCCGCGGAAAGGCTGGAAGGTGAGCAGCTGCCCCCTATAGCATCGGGCGATGGGGTGCTGATGGGAATCGGCACAGCAGAGGACGACTATCCGCACGGTACCGCCATCGTGGGCGGTGAACCACAGCCATACGACCTGTGGTTTGAGGTGCACGAGATACACCGGGTATCGCGTGAGACGCTGTTCGTGGAGGCGTTCCGACACTTCAATCTGGACTATCCGCCCCTCCAGCCCCTGCGCGAAGCGGTAGAACGCAAAGACTGGGAGACGGCAATCCGCCTGATGGTGGCACACTTCGAAAGCCGGCCCGACCTCGTTTCGCCCAGCACGCCGGCGGATAATGCCAACCCCGAATTCGATACGCGCGAGGCAGACCTCGCCTGCGAGGGCAAGGTGCTTGTTACACCCGACGGACTGATCGCCGACCTCGGACCGGAGTGGAACCACTACACCCTCTGGCCCGAGCGGGGCGGCGTGGGACTAACACGGGCAGGCTTGCGCAAACCGCTTGCTGGTGCCTACGCCAGCACCGGCAATGGGAAGTACGCCCGCGCCTTCAGCGAGATGCTGTATCACTTCTTCCGGCAGTGTCCGTCGCCGCTGAAGGCAGGGGTATGGAAACGCGAGCAGAAGATACCCGGCGCTCTGCCGCCCGGGCTGGCTGGCGGCTCGATCTGGTCAGGGCTGTCCATCGGTGCGCGGATGGGGCATGGATTCGCGTATTATAGCCGGTTTATGCACTCGCCGTGGTTCCCTCTGTGGCTGCGAGCCGCCTTCATCTTCAACCTTGCCGAGATGGCGGAGGTACTGGAGCGCATGGAGGCGGGCGGAAACTGGGAAGCACAGATCGCCACGACCCTGTACGAGTTTGGACTGGCCTACCCCGAATTCGCCGGGGCTAAACGCTGGATCGAGCAGGGTGTGCAGGTGACCATCGAGAACGCGCGCGGCAGTGTGTTCCGCGACGGAGTGCTCCGCGAGCCGACCACTGGATACCACCTGCTGGTCATGGCACGCTACCGCAACCTGATCAAACGGGCTGGCGAGCTGGGCATCACCGTGCCCGAGGACATCCGCGCACTCACCGAGCGAATGCACGAATATGTGATGTACTCGACTCTGCCAGACGGCACTCTGCCCATCTGGGGCGACGGCAACCCGCCCATGCGACCGGATGTGTTGCGCGAGGCGGCGGACATTTTCCGTCGAGAGGACTTCCGTTTCATCGGTAGTGCGGGCGCTGAGGGGCGACCACCTCAGCGCACCTCGGTGGGATTCCCAGACGGTGGCTTCTATTACATGCGAAACTCCTGGCGTCCCGATTCGCACTACATGGGCATCCGATGCGGTCCGTTCGGTAGTCACGGGCACTACGATGCCCTCAGCATCATCGTCGCTCCGTTTGGCAGGACGCTATTGATAGACCCTGGCGTGTACATATATGGCACGACGGAGGCGGCGGAGCTCTCCCATACCCGCTCTCACAACACCGTCACCGTGGACGGGGCGAGAACGGCACGGAATGGTATCCCCGACCTGTGGGTGACCGCCGAGGGATTTGACTTCTTCGCCGGTCACAACGACGGCTTTCAAGGTGTTCCCGACGCTCGCCACCACCGACGCATCTGGTTTCTCAAACCGCGACGGGGCTTCGAAGGCTTCTGGCTGATTGTCGATGACGTTCTCGGCTCGGGGGAGCGCGAGGCGCGTGCGCATTTCCGCTTTCACCGGGTGAACATGCAGGCGGACGGCTTCGTGCGAACTGCGGAAGACGACGCGAACCTGATGATCCAGGAGGTGGCATCCGTTCCGGCTCGACTACAGCTCAGTAAGGGCATTGCGGTGGTGGACGAGAGTGGACTGACGCAGGTGCCCACCGCCGACTTCGTGCGTCGCGGGTCGCTACCACTCTCGTTCACGTTCCTCATGACACCATTCCGCCAGAAGACGCCGCCTGCCGTGCGGTCAGTTGCTTTGCGCCTGGAGCCCTCGGCTCCCGACGCGCGCGCCGTGTGGATCGAACAGGCACAGCGAGGCTGGTTGATTGTGCTCGATGGCGTCTCTTCCCTGCATGCGGAACCGCAGTTGCGCAAAACGACCCTGCCGGATGGAACGACCGTGAGCGTGCGCGGTGCGGGCAACATCATCGAGTTTGCTCGTGAGCGCAATCGCTGGAGGGCGGTGAGATTGATGGGCGTTCGCCTGCAGGAGGCGACGCTTGGCGGCAAGACGCTTTTCCGCATGGAGAAGCCCGAAGAGAGCGTGGAAACACTCGTTCGCTGACAGATTGCGGAAGGATTCTCCTCTGGAACGCGCGAAAGTTGCAGAGGTTACTGGAGGAGGTCAAGTGCCCGGATGGCGTCACCGCCGGAGACCCCGAAGACCTTTCACTGGCGTACGCTGATACTTGGCGCGGTGCTGTCTGCCGCAGTTGCCTACGTCACCACCTATTCCGATATGGTGGTCAAGGGCATGCAGTTGGGTGTGCTGCAGTTTGCGCCGGGCGCCGTCGGTTCGTTCCTGCTGGTGTACGGCGCGGTTCGGCTGCTGAAGGCGTTCGGCAGGCTGCGCTGGATGACTGCCTCCGATATGCTCATCATCTACCTCATGCTGTTTGCCGCGGTGTTTGTCAGCACGCGCGGCTTCACCGAGAAGCTGATGCCCGCTCCGGTCTATCTGAATTACTACGCCGACCCGGTGAATCAGTTCGCGCAACGGTTCATCCCCCACGTCAATCCGGCTCTTGTGGCGTTTGACCCGGAGGGCGAACTGAAGCAACCCGTCGCCGTCGAATTCTACGAGAGCTTGCGCAGTGGCAGTATCCCGTGGATGAAGTGGGTGCGACCGTTGACCGCCTGGTTCCTGCTATACTGCCTGCTAGCATGGAGCCTGTTCTGCATCGGCGCGATTCTCCGCAAGCAGTGGGCAGACCACGAACGACTGACCTTCCCGCACACCATTCTGCCCACGCGCCTGCTCGACGAAAGCCTGTCGCGACAGTTCCTGCGTTCCCCGTTGACGTGGATGGGTTTCACGCTCGCCTTCGTGCCGTTTCTCATCAACGGCATCCATCTGGCAGTGCCCACCTTTCCGGAGATTCCCCTGCTGTTCTGGAATGTGCAGAACCTGTTCACCAGCCCGCCGTGGAACCAGATGTTCGGCACCAGTATCTTTGTGTCGTTCGCGGCGATGGGTTTCGCCTACTTCCTGCCGAATGACCTGCTGTTCAGCCTGTGGTTCTTCTTTGCGCTCACCCGTCTGGCGGATGTGTTTGCAGCCTCTTACGGCATTGAACTGCAAAACATGCCTTCCTACCCTACACGGCATTACATCGGCTACCAGGTGGCGGGGGCGTATGTGGTGATCGCTATCGTGTTTGTGCGCAGCGGGTGGGGCTACTACCGGCAGGTGGTGCAGTCCGCTTTTCAGAAGCACTCTCCTTCAGCGGCGGGGGAAGCGTTGAGCAGTCGCTGGGCGGTGTGGGGACTGATAGCCGGGTTCGTGGGTATCATGGCGTGGTGTCTGTGGGCGGGCATCAGTCTGTGGCTGGCGGTTGCGCTCTGGGCAATATTCCTTTTCGTTACCTGCACGGTGATGGCGCGCAGCGTCGCCGAGGCAGGCTTCCTGATGACCGAGACCTCGTTCAAGCCCAGTGACATCGTAGGTATCTTCAGCGCCAAGCAGCTCTGGGGGAACACCAGCTGGACGCACCTTGCTTTTCTGGACGCCATCTTCTTCCGCGACCTGCGCGGAATGCTCCTGTCGCTGTTTCTGGACAGTCAGCAGCTGGCTCCCCGTCACGGTCTCCGACGGGCGGTGCTGCCGGTGGTGTTCGGCATCGCCATCGTGGTCGGCTTTCTCTCTGCCGCCGTGAGCGAGCTGTGGCTTCACTACACTCGTGGCGGCGTGAACCTGTATGGCTATCCCAATGCAAATGTCTCGTGGGCGTTCACCGATGCCAGCAACGCACTCACCGGAGCCGACAAACTCACTCCTCCATCACCGCTATGGTTCAGCGTGGGCATCGGGGTAACGGGACTGCTCTACTACCTGCGCAATACGTTTGTGGGATTTCCCCTGCACCCGCTGGGTTACGCACTGTGCCCCTCCTGGACGATGTATGTCATCTGGTTCCCCGTGCTGGTGACGTGGATACTGAAGTCGCTCATCCAGCGCTACGGCGGCTACAACCTGTATCTTCGCTGGATGCCCTTCTTTCTGGGGATGATACTGGGTGAGTTCAGTTGCGCGGCGATGTGGGCGGTGCTCGCCAGCACCACCGGTCTGCTGGCGCCCTCGTTTCCCTGGCCCTGACAAGCGATCACGCCACCACGTTCTGGGGTGCCCCCTGAAGAAACGCCTTCAGGTTCTCCAGCGTGACGTCCAGAATGCGCTGCACCGCTTCCTGACTGTTAAACGCGATATGGGGCGTGAACACCACATTTTCGCGCCTCAGCAACAGGTGCGCCTGAACCAGCTGACGAAGCGTCTGCTCTGCGACCGGCATCTTCAACAGCGCGGTTTCATCGGTGATATACTCCTCGCCCTCGATCACGTCCAGCCCGGCGCCGCCCAGAATGCCTTCCTCCAGCGCCCACAACAGCGCCTCCGTGTCCACCACCGACCCCCGCGCTGTGTTGATCAGCAGAGCGCCGCGCTTCATTTTGCTCAGCGTCTCCCGGTTAATCAGGTGGTGGGTGGCAGGCGTCGCGGGCACGTGCAGGGTCACGATGTCCGAGTCGGCGAGCAGGGTGTCGAGGTCGGTGTAGGTGAAACCCAGCACGTCTGCCAGCAGGCGCTGAGGGCGAGCATCGTATGCCAGCACGCGCATCCCAAACCCTCGCGCAATGCGTATCACGTGCAGACCGATACTGCCCGCTCCGACCACGCCGATAGTCTTGCCGTAAAGGTCGAAGCCGCGCAGCGAACCGATGTGATACTCACCACGCAGTCCCTGAAAGTACGCCGCGTGCAGCTTGCGCGATAGCGACAGAATCAGCGCAAAAGTGTGTTCCGCCACAGTGTTTTCACCGTAGTGCGGCACGTTGCACACGGTGATGCCCCGCTCACGACAGGCTTCCAGGTCGATATGGTCGTAGCCTGTGGACATCGTGAGGATAAGGCGAACGCGCGGCAGAACCTCCAGCGTCTTGCGGCTTACCTTCGTGCCGATGAACACCGCCAGAACGTCGTACTGTGTGCAGCGCTCACAACCATCGGGCGTGAGCTGGTGGGGCAGAAACTCCGCCTCTACCAATTCGTCAAGGCTCAGGCGACGCAGTCCCTCTGCAATGTACTGCGCCTGCCAGTCTTTTATTTCGAAGAAGCCTGCATGCAAAGTCTCCATAGCGTCTCTATTTTACCCCGCCAAACGCCCCTTTTTCACCGGTGAACGGTGCAGGAGGAGAACAGCAGCGCAGGGAATCCAAAACAAAGCAACTCAAACGAAGGTGCAAAGCGAACCGAGGAGGCATTGTGTCGGACAGAACGATCCGTCTGGGCATTGTGGGTGCTGGGGGACGCGGAGCGAGTTTCAAAGCGGTCTGCGACCTCGTGCCAGACGTAACGATCCACGCGGTCTGCGATACCGATTCCCACCGCCTGGACTCGGCAGCAGAACAGCTGGGCGCACAGGAACGCTATACCGACTTTCGGCAGATGCTGGACAGGTCGGAGATTGACGCTGTGTTTATCGCCACCCCCATGCCTCTGCACGCGCCGCAGTCCATTGAGGCATTGCGCTCTGGCAGGCACGTGCTGTGTGAAGTGCCCGCTGCCGTCTCGGTGGAGGAGTGTCGGGAACTGGTGCAGGCGGTGCGTGAGAGCAGCGCCGTGTACATGATGGCGGAAAACTACATCTACGCCAAGCCCATTGTCGTCGTCACCGAGATGGTCCGGCGAGGGCTTTTCGGTACCACCTACTACGCCGAGGGCGAATACGTGCATGAGCTGAAAGAGCTGAACGAGCAAACCCCATGGCGCCGACGCTGGCAGACCGGCATCAACGGCAACACCTACCCCACTCACAGCCTCGGTCCGATCCTGCAGTGGATGCCCGGCGACCGCGTGGTGGCGGTATCGTGCGCGGGAAGTGGACACCACTATCGCGACCCCCGTGGCGACCTGTACGAAAACGAGGACACCACCATCACCCTGTGCAGGATGAAGTCTGGCGGATTGGTGAAACTGCGCCTGGACATGCTATCCGACCGACCCCACGCCATGAACGTTTATCAGCTGCAGGGCACTGATGGCTGTTACGAATCGGCGCAGGCGCGCGGTGAGGCAGACCGGGTTTGGGTGCGCTCGCTCTGCCCCGATATGAACACCTGGCTAGCCCTGCACGAACTCGAAGAGCAGTTTCTGCCGGAGGACTGGAAGGCGCGCAGCGAGATGGCTCTGCGCACCGGGCATGGTGGCGGCGATTACCACGTGCTGATGGACTTCCTTCAGGCGATACGTGGTGAAAAGCCGCCCGCAGTGGACGTGCACTTCGCTCTGGACATGACCCTTCCCGGTCTGCTCAGCCAGATATCCATTGCACAGGGTGGGCGCTGGGTGGAGGTGCCAGACTCGGGAGTGTGGGGTACGGACGCGGAACCCAAGCCGCAGTTGCAGATGCTCTATCCGCCCGCGCGATTCGCCTCCATTCCCGAGCCAGAGCTGCCGGGCGGTTATTCTCTGCGCCACATCCGCCCGGGTGAAGAGGAGCAGTACCTGGCGCTGATGCGGTCGGTGGGCTTCGCCGAAAACTGGACGGTAGCCGATGTTCAGCGGTTCATGCGCAACGTGCTGCCCGGAGGCTTCTTTGTGGTGGAACATACAGCCACAGGACGTCTTGTTGCCACCGCGATGGCGAACCACTCGCCCAGCGAACAGCACCCCAACGCAGGCGTGCTGGATTGGGTGGCAGCAGACCCCGAGCATCGCGGTAAAGGACTGGGCAAGGTGGTCGTGTATGCAGTGCTGCGGCTGCTGATACAGCGCGGCTACCAGCGCATCTACCTGCTTACCGACGACTGGCGCCTGCCCGCAATCGCCACCTATCTGTCGCTTGGCTGGGAACCTTTGATCGATAACGAGGAAATGCGCCTGCGGTGGGATAAGGTATTAAAGGAGTTGAAACAAGCTGGCAACTAGTACGGGAGGGGTTCATGCGTGAAGAATCATTCCAGTTTCTGCGCCAGATAGTCAATACGCCAAGCCCGTCTGGTTACGAGTGGAAGGCTCAAGCCATCTTCAGAGATTACGCCGGTCGTTACGCGGATGAGGTTCACACAGATGTACTTGGCAACGCATACGCCGCCATCAACCCTGAAGGTTATCCCCGTGTGATGCTGTCCGGGCATGTGGACGAGATCGGGTTCGTGGTGCACTACATCAGCGACGAGGGCTTCATCTTCTTCAGCCCGGTGGGCGGACACGACTCCATTGTGCCCGTCGGTCATCGGGTGCGCATCCACACCAAACACGGTCCGGTACTGGGCGTTATCGGGCGCAAGGCAGTACACCTGCTATCGGATGAGGAGCGGCGCAAGAAGCCGGAGCTCAGTGACCTGTGGATCGACATCGGCGCTACCAGTAAGGCGGAGGCACAGGAGCAGGTACGACTCGGCGACCCCATCACCTACGTAGATGAACTGCAGACACTGCGCAGCGACTTCGTGACCGCCAGAGGCTTTGACAACAAAATGGGTAGTTTCGTGGTGGCAGAGGCATTGCGACTGCTGAGCGAGCACCGATCCGAACTGAAGTGCGCCGTGTATGCCGTCTCGACGGTTCAGGAGGAAGTGGGACTGCGTGGTGCGCGAACGGTCGCCTACGAGGTAGACCCGCAGGTGGCGATCACTGTGGATGTCGGACACAGCATCGACTATCCGGGCGTGGACAAAAAGAAGCATGGGGAGCAAGTCATCTCGAAGGGACCCGTCGTGTGCAGAGGGTCGCACATCAACCCGCTGGTGTTCGAGATGCTGGTAAACACCGCGGAAGAGAAGCAGATTCCATACCAGATAGAGGTGGCAGGAGGAGGCACAGGCACCGACACCGACGTTATCCAGCTTTCACGCTCTGGCGTGGCAACAGGTCTGGTATCGGTACCGATACGCTACATGCACACACCCTGCGAGATACTGCATCTGGGTGACCTGGAGAACACGGTTCGCCTGCTGGCAGAGTTCACCCTGAAGGTTCATGCAGGTATCAACTGGACACCAACCGGATAGCTGAGGGAGCGCCATGATACCACCCCAAGTGCCAACCCGACGTGGGATGAGTTGCTGGACAATCGGAGTGCTGTCCTGCCTGGGGGCGATTGCGCTGCTGGTGATTGGCATGGCTGTGCTCTTCATCTACGTCTCGCGCCAGCCGGAGTTCAAACAGGCGATGTCGACAGGTGTGCAGGTAGCCCAGTGCCAGGCGAACATGCAGGAAATCTATCAGGCGATTGGACGCTACCGACAGCGCAACAATGACAGCTATCCCCAGAGCCTGAACGAACTGGTGCCGCGCTACCTCGCCGAGGCGGGGAAATTGAAGTGTCCTGCAGACACCTCGGACGTCCCCACCAGCTACCGATACCTGCGCCCGACGAAGGACAGCCCGGAGACCGCTCCCCTCCTGCAGTGCGACCACCACAAGGTGATGAATCAGTCTCTGCCGGTCATCCTGCTGAAGAACGGACAGATAATCAGCGGCAGCGCAGGTCGGGCTCCGGGCGGCGCCCGCGACAGCCAGTTGCCCGTCCCAGGCGCGAGGTGATCAGACCGATGACACGTCCGCCACGTTCTGGTGTCCGTCGTTTGATTAACCGCATCACTGCGCTTTGCGTGATGCTGGCTGTGGCTTCGCTTGGCGTGCTGCTGCCTGCGTGTCGGCGCAGTCCCAGCGAATCGGGCGTGGTTCACCTGCGTGCGTGGACGATGTGGGGTGGCGACGAGTCGGAGGCGTTTCAGGTGGTCGTGGACGAGTTCAACCGCACGCATCCGCATATCAAGGTGCACAACCTCGCAGCAGTGGAGGACACCAAGATTATACGTGCCATCGTCGCCAACGACCCCCCGGAGATATTCACCCTGCGCGACCCGGGCTATCTGGGTTCACT
>OGCI01000428.1_pt1 | contig 49662 bp, 40 predicted proteins | sample 1570021 | NCBI WGS metagenome assembly OGCI01 (sample SAMN06264664, study PRJEB24512) | hot springs metagenome | isolation source: Hot spring water | place: South Africa: Tshipise | collected 2015-06-21
CGAGCACTGAGCGTTTCGTGGTGATACAGGTCACGCATCATCGACCACTTCCTTTCATCAGATACATGGTGATATTTACCAGACTTGAAAACATTTTATCACGACATTGATAAAAGTCAACATGTAAATTGGTTAATATTACCATTTAATTGAATATTCACGACCTCTCATCGATTACATGTCATTAGCTCCATGCAAGCGTCTCTGTTCGTTCTCACCCCATCGGCATACAATTGCAATCTACAGCGGCGGCACGCGGCGATCCACTGGTTCACACCATCCCAACCGGATTTGGTATGATAGCGGCTATGAACACATCTCCTTCACACCACAACCAGCCGGCGGCATGGGCCGGCAATCTGGCTCTGGCGCTCATCTGTTTGCTCGGCGCAATTGCGTTTCTCTATCCTTTTGCCATGGGGCGCGCCGAGACCGGATTTGAGCAAGCGCATGCCACAACTGCGCCAATCTTCTTTGCGATACTCGGCCCTGCGTTGCTGATCCTGCTGATTGCCGAACTGAGTGCCGGTCGGCTCAACACGCGCGCACTGGCTACGCTTGGCGTACTCGCCGGTGTGGTCGCATTGTTGCGCCTGCCAGCCGGGCCTGGTGACTCGCCAACCTTTTTCTTTTTGATCATCCTGGCCGGTTATGTGTACGGCGCTCGTTTCGGTTTTTTGCTCGGCGCGTTGGGATTGCTCGTCTCAGCGCTCCTCACCGGTGGAATAGGGCCATGGCTACCCTTTCAGATGTTTGTCAGCGGCTGGATGGGTATGAGTGCCGGATTGCTGACACCGCTCGGTCGCAGTCTAAAACCGGGGGGATGGGGCGAGCTGACCATGCTGGCAGGTTTCGGCTATCTGTGGGGATTCCTCTTCGGAGCGCTGATGAACCTCTGGTTTTGGCCGTTTGCGCCAGCCGGCTCGCTCGGCTGGACGCCAGGCTCTGGGCTGACGGCCACGATCCAGCAATACTTCATCTTCTACACGGTGACTTCGCTGGCATGGGACGCCACGCGCGCGTTGGGGAATGCGCTGTTGATTGCGCTGCTAGGGCGATTAGCTCTCAAAGAATTACGCCGTTTTCGCAACCGATTCTGGTTTGCAGTGGATGCTCATTGACAGGCTGCGCTTAAGCGCAAAAGAAAACCCCTCCTCCATTCAGGAGGAGGGGGCGCAAGGAGGAGGGGAAATATTCTATTACTTGGCCAGCGCGCCGCTCACGCCACTGCCCGCCGGAGTGCCCGCCAGATCGGGGTAAGCAACCATGCCGTGCTCGCCGATGTCGAGGCCAGCCTCTTCTTCCTCTTTGCTCACGCGCAGACCGATCGTCGCCTTGATAGCGAAGAACATCAGCGCCGCAGTCGCTACCGTCCATAAACCGATTACCACCACACCAACCAATTGCGAGATGAGCAGGGTCGCGCCACCGCCGTAGAACAAACCAGTCGTGCCGGTATTGCCAGGAACTGAAGCGAAGAGACCGACCGCCAGCGTTCCCCAGATGCCACTGAACAGGTGAACCGGAACTGCGCCGACCGGATCATCGATCTTGAGCTTCTCGAGCAGCTCAGCCGAGAAGACAACGACCGGACCAGCGATGAAGCCGATAATAATTGCTGAAAGCGGATCGACGTAGGCGCAACCAGCCGTGATCGCCACCAGGCCACCCAGAACACCGTTGAGGGTCTGGCCCAGATCGGGCTTGCCATAGCGCAGCCACGCGGTGAAGAGGGCGCCTAATGCGCCAGCCGCCGCTGCCAGGTTCGTCGTCACCGCCACCAGCGCCACCGCATCGGCATCACCTTGCGACGCAATCGCCAGTTGTGAACCGGGGTTGAAGCCGAACCAGCCCAGCCAGAGGATGAATGTGCCCAGCGCAGCCAGCGACATGTTGTGGCCAGGAATGACACGCGGCTTGCCATCAGGGCCGAAGCGACCGAGGCGCGGGCCAAGGATCATAGCGCCTACCAGCGAGGCCCAGCCGCCAACGCTGTGTACCACCGTGCTGCCAGCGAAATCGGTAAAGCCCCAGTTCCCTTCAGTGCTACCACTGTAGGTATTCAACCAGCCGGCGCCACTCCAGACCCAGTGAACAACAACCGGGTAGATGAAGAGTGAGATGATGAAGCTGTAGACGAGATAAGCGACAAACTTTGTGCGTTCGGCCATCGCGCCAGCCACGATGGTTGCCGCTGTGCCAGCGAACACGACCTGGAAGAACCAGCTTGCCAGCACTGGAATCTCACCCTCTGCCGTAACATTGGCGAGGAAGAACTGGTCGGTGCCGATGAAGCCATTCGCTGAAGTGCCGTAAGCGATGCCCCAACCGACTGCCCAGAAGGCGATTGAGCACATCACGAAATCCATCAGGTTCTTAAACAGAATGTTGGTTGTGTTTTTCGAGCGGGTCAGACCGGCGGTCAACATCGCAAAACCGGCCTGCATAAAGAAGACCAGCGCAGCAGCAATGAAGAGGAAGAACGTATTCATGGCTACTGCAAGTTCTGTCGTTGTTGGCCCTTCCTGCGCAAATGCCCGTCCGCTACCCACCAGCCAGAGACCGAGGCCAATACCAAGACCGAGACCGATCTTTGTGCGCCATGCAAGCTTCATGAGAAAAACTCCTTAAACCGTAGTGCTGCTCAGCGATTGCATGCAATCCATGGTTTCAGACACCATGAGATTTTAGAAAAAATGCACAAACCATCTGCCTCTGCCTCGTCGCAGGCCAAATCAGCTTCATCGCGCGCGCAAGCGACCAGTGGCCCTTGCTATGAACTTGTGAAAAGAGAAGGCAATTCCGAACAGTTATGCACCCCTGAAACGATTCCTCGCTCTGGCGCGCGTGGTTCATACTGCAACGCCGCAGATGATGCTCACGCAGCGCGTGTTCACCCCCTTGCAATCTACGCATCCTGGCGATCACCAATTTGTGCAGTCATTAGACATCGGTATGATAACAAGCTTGCTTCAGTCTGCCAATGGATAGGTTTGCCAATGTTTGCAAGTAGCGGATTGGATCTTTTGCATAAGCAGGTCATCACGAGACACAACATCCTTCTACCCCTAGCGCCGGCAGAATATGAACAACGCGACAGAGCCCGGTTTCAAACCACCCCCCAATCGCTCACGTTTGGTCAGACGCTTCTGTCCGATCGGATAGCAAAACCGTTTTGCGCGTTAGTAAAAATTTGGTATAATCAACATTCAAGAGTGGTTCGGATTTGGTACGCGCTAGCGCTCCCCCGCTGAGACTCCCCTCGGTCGAGTACGGACGCAACGCAGCCTTACGCACCGGCCCAATAAACCCTTCGTTGTTCTGCTAGAGGAGTAGCGAGCCATGAGCTTCGCAGACAAGACCCTTACCTGTCGGGATTGTGGGATGGATTTCGTTTTCACAGCGGGAGAGCAGCAATTTTACGCTGCCAAAGGCTTCACCAATGAGCCGGTGCGTTGCCCATCGTGTCGCAAAGCGCGCAAGACTCAAATGAGTGCCCCGGCAGAGCGTCATCGTGTTGCTCATACTGCGCCAGTTGGGCGTGAGCGAGTAAATTACCAGGTGACGTGCGCCAGTTGTGGACAAGAAACGACCGTTCCATTCGTTCCCCGCGGCACCAAGCCGGTCTACTGTAGCTCGTGTTTTAACCGAATGCGGGGCAGTCAACGCTCGATGTTCTGACAGGCGATGGTGACCGCGCTGCGATACCACAGCTTGTGCCATCGTCAGTTGCGCATCAGATAGAAACCTGGCAAGCAGTGTCCTGATACCTGTAACCCACTCTCGGCTCTGGAGTGGGTTCGGTGTTTTTTGTTGAGCTATATCAGGTGGTTTGCATGCGCGCAGAGCGGATGGGTATCCCTCTATCCGGTTCAATCGCCGATCCGTCATCATGGACGCTCTTCCCTGCATCTTCCCCGTCGATGAACGGTTGCGCTTGCCGGTGTGACTGGTCTCTCAACAACCAGCTACAATTCCCCTACGCTGCAAGCTGCGCGCCCTCTATACGCCAACCCAGCCCGGTTGACCGGTCTGATCCCTTCCCGCATCGCATCATGACAGCTCACAATGCGCCCACTCTGCGCGGCAAGCCGCGCGCTCTATACGCCAACCCAGCCCGGTTGACCGGTCTGATCCCTTCCCGCATCGCATCATGACAGCTCACAATGCGCCCACTCTGCGCGGCAAGCCGCGCGTCCTCTACGCGCCAAGCCCGCCCGGTTGACCAGATCGAACCTCGCCAATGCTTCCCATGAAATGCTTTCCATGACAAAATCTGTGCAAGATATTGACAAATCTTCGACAATCATGCTATATTACTTACCGGTCGGTAAGAATAGATGAGATTGGTCTTTTGAAATGACAGAGTTCAACCTGACGCTCGATCCGCGGATCATTGATAGCCCCACTGCGCTACGCATTCTCGACGTGGCTGGCCACCTTTTTATGCAGCGTGGTTATCGAGCGGTTTCGATTAATGACATCATCAATGCCGCCGGTGTCACTAAACCCACGCTTTACTACTACTTCAGTGACAAAGAGGAACTGTTTGTACAGATGGGATTGCGCGTCCTCATAACAATGAGTGAACCGCTGGCCGAATTGGTCAGCGCAGATCTTCCGCTCGTCGAGCGGTTGCGCGCCATCGCGACCTTGCTGATTAACGGGTACGAAGGCGATATGCGGGTGATGCGCCATGAGATGATGGAACACCTGGGTGAAGCGGCTCGCGCCCGGCTGAGCGCTGCGTTCTACCAGCATCTGTTTGAGCCGCTGATCCGACTCATGCGTGAAGCCGGCGCTGCCGGTCTCATCCGCAACGATCTCGCGCCAACGATGCTCGCGACCCTCTTTCTCAGTCTGTGCGAGACATTTCACGAATTGACGCCCACCAATCCGTTCACGCGCTGGGTTGGTGAGGTATCACCGGCTTTACTGGTCGATCTTTTTCTCAATGGCGCTGGCAGACGGGCCACGCCCAATCCGTTGACAGGAGCAGCATAACTTATGAGTACGATACCCCAGTCTCGCCCCCGTTTCGGTCTTCCACGTCTTTCCTGGCCGGTCTTGATTGCCGCTGGCTTGCTACTGGCCGTTATCGTGACAGTCATTGTTCGATTGACTACCGCTTCTACGACCGATCCACTTGCCGGTGTCACGCTAGCGCCGGTTGTGCGCGGCGATCTGCGTCTGACCGTCAACGCCACTGGATCGATTGAACCGAATCAGACGGCAGCGTTGAGCCTGACCATTCCTGGCCGGGTGCAAGAGGTATTGGTAACGGTCGGGCAGCAGGTGACTGCTGGCGATCCATTGTTACGGCTCGATGATCGCCAACTGCGGGCCGATGTGGCCGCAGCGCAGGCGGCAGTGGCGCTCGCCCAGGCCGATTTGCAGGCGCTGCGCGAACGGGCGACACCGGAGCAGCAGGCGGAAGCTGCGGCGCTGGTGGCGGCGGCGCAAGCTGGTTTGGCCCAGACCCAGGCGAGTGTGACTCCGGCGGATGTAGCCGCAGCGCAGGCAGCGGTAGAAGAGGCCCGCGCGCGGTTGCAGGAGTTGCTTAATGGGCCAACCCCAGAGCAGCGCGCGCGCGCTGAGGCGGCGCTCACGCAGGCCAAAGCCGAACTTGAGCGCCAGCGCGAGCTGTTGTCAGCAGCCAAATCTGAAGCGCAAGCCCGGATTGAAGCGCAGGCTAATGTGGTTCGCAATGCGCAGAGCGCGTATAGTGATGCCTACTGGAATTGGGAACACGTCAAAGCCAAAGGAACCGATCCGCGCAGCGGACGCTCGCTCAATGAAGCTGAGCAGCGCGATTTCGAGCGCGCATTTGAGCGCGCCGCCCGCGCATTGGCCGACGCAGAAGCAGGGCTGGCACAGGCGCAGATCGCCTATCAGACGGCAGTGCAGAATGAGATTAGCGGTCTGGCTGCCGCTGAGGCGCGGGTCGCCAGCGCGCAAGCCGATCTCGATGCGCTGCTGGCCGGGCCGAATACCGACACCGTAGCCGCTGCGCGCGCCCAATTGGCCCGCGCCGAAGCTGAATTGGCCCGCTTGACCGGCGCGGCTCGCCAGAGCGCGATTGTCGTTCAGCAGGCGCAGCTTGAAGCGGCTCAGGCGCGTCTGGCTCAACTCACCGCCGATCCACGCGCCAGCGATCTAGCCCGCGCTGAAGCCCGTCTCGCCCAGGCTCAGGCCCAGCTCGAAGCTGCGCGCATCCGGCTTGATGAAGCGACTCTGCGCGCGCCCTTCGCCGGCGTGGTCGCTGCAGTTGATGTTGCGCCCGGTGAAGCCGTTGGCAATCAGGCGCCCATCATCTTGATCGATGTGAGCCGGTATCTGATCAAAGTGACGGTTGACGAAGTTGACATTAGCCGCGTTACGACCGGTCAACCGGTTGAGGTGACAGTTGACGCCCTCGATGCTCCGCCGTTCCGCGGGCAAGTGGTCAATGTTGAGCCGTTGCCTGCCGGCAACAGCGGGGTGACTGCGTACCAGGTCACCATCGCCTTCGATCCCGCCGGTCAACCGGTGCGCCCAGGCATGACAACCACAACCGCGATTATTGCCGCAACTCGAAGCAACGTATTGCAGATCCCGGTCACCGCGATTCGCAATGTCGGCGCAAAGACACTGGTTGATGTGGTGACAGTGGCAGAAAACGGACAGCGCGCCTTGAGCGAACGGTCGGTGCTGGTCGGGCTGCGCGCCAATGGTATGGTCGAAATCCAGAGTGGCCTGGCCGAGGGTGAGCAGGTAGTGGTGCGTTGATGCGCATGCCATCGCGCTCTATGACTGATGTCGTCGTGTTGTGTATCGATCTTAAACACCTGAACTTACCAATAGACGGGGAGTGACACGTTCACTTCGACCGGTCACTTCCCCCACAAGCAAGGAGTCTACTGTGACAACGGAATACCTTGGCCGACCAATTGTCGAACTTCGCAACATCCGCAAGACCTTTCCTACCGGCGACGGCGAGTTCCTGGCGCTTGACGATATTAGCCTGACGATTAGCGAAGGCGAGATGGTGGCAATTATGGGACCATCAGGGAGCGGCAAGAGCACATTGATGACCCTGATCGGATTGCTCGACAGTCCGACCTCTGGTCAGTATCTGCTCGACGGCATCGATGTCTCGCGCTTGAACCGACAGGAACAGGCTCGCATCCGCAACCGCAAACTGGGCTTTGTGTTTCAGAACTTTAACTTGCTCCCGCGCCTGACAGCGCAGAAGAATGTGGAGCTGCCGCTGGTGTATGGGCGGATCGGAGCGCGCGAGCGCGCTGCGCGGGCCCGCGCAGCGCTAGAGGCGGTCGGGCTTGGACACAAACTTGACAGTCTGCCCAATACGCTGTCAGGCGGGCAGAAGCAGCGGGTTGCGATTGCGCGCGCGCTGGTACATGATCCGGCGATCATCCTGGCCGACGAGCCAACCGGCGCGCTCGATACGCGCACCGGCGCCGAGATTCTGGCCCTCTTTCGCGAATTGAACCGCGATCAGGGGCGCACGATTATCATCGTTACTCATGACCCTGAAATTGGCCGCCATATGGATCGGGTGATCGGACTGCGCGATGGACGGCTGGTCGATAACATTCTCAGCGAGTATTACGGTGTCGAGGTGCTGGAAGAGGTTGAGCGCGCGCGCGGCCTCGAGCCGGTTCCAGTGCCGGTGCGCCGCCCAACCGACGAGGCAGCCTGATTAGCGCCCTGCCTTGCGCGACGAGCGCAGATCGTTGCGCGCGAACGCTGGCAGTGCGCTCGACATCTGCGGCGCATCAAGATAGACAAGAACGTGTAAAGAGGAAGATGGTATGTTCAACGAACTGATCGCAATGGCTTTCGACAGCCTGCGCGCCAATAAATTTCGTTCGTTGCTGACGATGCTCGGCGTGATCATCGGCGCTGGCACACTGGTGGCAGTGTTGTCGTTAGGCAATGCCCTGCAAGGCCAGGTTTTTGAGCAGTTCATCGATCTGGGTACGCGCCGGATCGCGGTAACACCCGGCGATCCGCAAGCAAAAGGCGCGCGCGACGTGCCCGGTTATGGCCTGCTCTCGGTCAAAGACTATCAGATACTGGAGTCGATGGTTGCCGGGCGGCCCGATCTGTTCCGCGCTATTGCGCCAGAGATCACGGTCAGTACGCAAGCACGCGCCGGCACAGTCGCGCTACAAGCCTTACTAGTCGGCACCAGTGCTGATTACCCGCAAGTGCAACGCGCGCCGATGCTCTACGGTCGGTTTCTAACCGCGGCTGACGAGGCAGAGGGAGCGCGCGTCGGTGTACTGGGCTGGCTGGTCGCGCGCGATCTGTTTGGCGCTGACAAAGAGGCGTTGCGTAACGTGATTGGGCAGACGATTGAAGTCAACGGCCAGCCGATTGAGATCATCGGGATCATCGGCGAGAATGGCGGACCCTTTTCGACTGATAGCCGCATCTTTACTCCGGTGAGCACGATGCGTCTGCGCCTGATCGGCGATCTCGATTTGCCCGGACGTGGTTTGCGCATGAGCAGTATCCTGCTCGGCATCCAGAGCGAACAGCAAGTCAATGAAGCGGTTGCGGTGATCGAGCGCACCTTGCGCGCAGCGCGCAACGTTCCAGCAGAGGCGATCAACGATTTCAATTTACAGACGCCAACGCAGGCCTTGACTGTTCTATCTGCAATCAGCACAGCGATCACCGGTTTCATCGCAGTTGTGGCCGGAATCAGTCTGGTGGTCGGCGGGATTGGGATTATGAACATCATGCTGGTCGCCGTGACTGAGCGCACTCGCGAGATTGGCGTGCGCAAAGCGCTTGGCGCCAGTGACGGCGATGTGTTGGGCCAGTTTGTGATGGAAGCAGTGGCTCTGAGTCTGGTCGGCAGCCTGATCGGTGTGATGGGAGCAATCGGGATCGTCTGGATCATCGGGGCAGTCAGCGGAATTAATACCGGCGTGTCGTGGATCGGGATTGCGCTGGCACTGACGTTCGCTTCGGCTATCGGTATTGGGTTTGGATATTACCCGGCCCGGCGCGCGGCGTTGTTGCCACCGATTGAGGCATTGCGGTACGAATAACGGCGCGATCCCTGATGGCCAGAAATACTGGGGGGCGCAGCATTGCGCCCCTCAATCACTTTCCCACCGAACGAGAGATTTGCTATTACCCACCGGATAAGAAACGTTGCCCTTGCGCGCTCAGCTCAGCCAAACCGGGGATGCGCGAACCCGACTGTTCCGTCGCAGGAAGAAGCCGATCAATCCTCAGGTTCTGTCACCAGCTCAGTGCCGGCTACCCATCCTTCTCGGCCATCACTGGTACGGATGTGCCACCATGGGTAGCCATCCTTCTCTTGCGGGCCGGCAAGCAGTGTCAACTGCGTGCCGGGAGGAAGGCAATCAAGCACTGTCGAGTCGAGACCGGGCGCTTGACGCCGGCGCAGGTTTTTACCACCCGCCTTCTGCACATACGCCACGCCGCCGATCTGCAAGCCACCGTCAGTCGATGGAGACGCAGTCGGGGTCGCCGGGCCGATCTTTACTGCGCCACTCCCACCCAAAGCGCCGGCGATTGCGCCAGCGATACCGCCACTCTCACCCGACCCGGCAACGCTCTTGCCACCGCTACTTTCAGTCGGAGCGGAAGCTGTGGCGGCAGCAAGCTGGGCCTGCAACCGCTTTAGTTCGGCTTCCATTTGCGCCATCCGCGCCTCGGCTTCCGCCAGCGACGCGCGCGCTTTCTCTGCCGCGGCAGCATCTTGTTGCGCCGCTTCGAGTGCCTCTTGCAGCCGTTTGATCTCCTGGGCCTGCCGACCAATCTGCTCGCTCATCGAGCGCATTGCTACGCCAATTCCCTCACTCGCGCCGCCCTCTTCCTTTTTGCTGCCGTAGTTGATCATACGCGCCGCTCCTTCCAGGCTGAAAACCATTGCAGGTAGATGCATTATATCCCGTCAACCGGCTCTCGTCATCGGGGAAGATCGACCTGGATCGCCTCAGCGCAGCGCTCGCCGCTGAGAATTGCCGCATTGATGCTGCTGGCTTCAGTCAATTCACCTGCCAGATAGAGTCCTCGCCGCGCCGAGCGGTTATCGGGCAGATTGGGATGCAGGCCGGGTGGCTGCGGGAATTGGGCAAATGGGATGCGATCAACTCGCAAGATGCGAGCATTGGCCAGCGTGGTCATAGCTGCGGCTTCGTTGACGAAGATGCGATGAAGATCAACCATCACGCGGGCCATCATCGTGCTGTCGTCGATTTCGGGAACGCTGAGGATGGCAGCGGCGTAGAGGTGCCAGCCGGAGGGCGCATACGTGGGCGCAACTGCGCTGAGCGGCGCCAGAGTATTGACAAAAGCGTTATCCTCAGCGTTGAGAAGCAACTTTTTACCGCGATAGAGAGGGTGACGGGTAGCCAGCCAGACGCACGAAGAACCAAGGCTTCCCTCTGGCATCGGCAATCCGCTCAGGCGCGCAGTTTCAGGCGCCGGGGTCGCCAATACAACCGCATCGGCGAGCAGTTCACTGCCATCATCCAATCGAGCGCCGGTCACCCGGTCGGCGTTGTTGAGCAGCGCGACCGCGCGCGTGTTGAGCCGCACCTTGCCGGCTCGCAGTAACTCGGCTCCGAGCTGATCGGCAATGGCACCCATGCCGCGCGCCGGAACGACGGTTTCGCCATCACTCATCATTTTAAAATTGAAACGGAAGCACTTGGCGCTGGTCTGTAGCGAGCGGTCGAGAAAGATGCCACCGAAAAAGGGACGGAAGAAGCGATCGATCATCTGGTCACTGAAACCGAGCGCCTTGAGTTCCGTCAGTGTGGCGCGGTCGGGGCCGGCCAGAATCTCATCGACCGTTTGCCGGCGCAGGCGCAGCGCCAGTTGCAGCGTGCGCAGTTTGTCGGCAGGCGACACGATACCGGTAAGCGCCGCTCCAATTAACGCTGCCGGATCACGATCGCGCAACGGGTCGGTTAACACCTCGCGCCGACCACGCCAGGCCACAATCGCGCCCGGATCGAAAGCGCGCAGATCGAGGGCAGCCAGATTGAGCTGGCGCCGCGCCGCCGGATAGGCGGTGAAAAGCACTTGAAAGCCTCGATCGAGGATGAAGCCGTCCACGCAATCAGAACGCACTCGCCCACCAATACCATCACTCGCCTCGATCAGCGTGACATCGTAACCGGCGCGATGCAAAGCGCGAGCACAGACCAACCCGGCCACTCCGCCACCGATAATCAGTATGCGCATAGAGCTGTCCTTCTAGCATCACCAGGAGCGCATGCAGTATCTGCAATTCAGCTCCACACTGACAGACACGTTACCTCTTCGAGTATACTATGTGCTACAACCAGCCTGCACGCAAGGTTAAAGGGGGCGATCAATGATTCACAACTTCAATCCCGGCCCGGCAGCATTGCCGCCTGAGGTGATTGCGCGCGCGCAAGCCGAACTGGCCGATTATCACGGCACAGGGATGTCGATCCTGGAGATGAGCCACCGCAGTAAGGAGTACGAAGCCATTAACGCCGCCGCCGAGGCCAATCTCAAGGCGCTGCTAGGTCTTGGCGATGATTACCGGGTGCTCTTTATGCAGGGTGGCGCCTCGATGCAGTTTGCCCTGATCCCGCTCAATTTCTTGCCCACCGGTGGCTTCGCCGAATATATCGTGACTGGCTCGTGGGGCGAAAAGGCATTTGAAGAGGCGCAACGCCTCGGTCAGGCTCGTTTGCTGGCGAGCACAGCCGACCAGGGTTACCGTAGCTTGCCAGAGTCAGACTCATTCACGCCTGATCCACAGGCGGCTTACCTGCACATCACGACGAATGAGACTATTCAGGGTGTGCAGTGGCCAGCCGAACTGCCGCAACTCGGCCCGGCGCCGCTGGTCGCTGATATGAGCAGCGATTTCCTCTCCCGGCCCTTCAATGCCGGTCAGTTTGCCCTCATCTATGCCGGCGCGCAGAAGAATCTCGGCCCCGCCGGTGTAACGGTTGTCGTCATTCGCCAGGATCTGATCGAGCGCGGACGCAAAGATTTGCCGGTTATTATGCGTTATGCCACGTTCGCCAAGAACAATTCGCTCTACAACACCCCACCGGTCTTTGCCGTCTATATGGTCAATCTGGTGCTGGAATGGATCAAGGATCAGGGTGGACTAACGGCAATGGCCGAACGCAATGCGCGCAAGGCAGCAATGGTCTACGCCGCGATTGATGAAAGTAATGGGTTTTACGCCGGTCATGCGGCGCCGGCAGCGCGCTCCCTTATGAATATTACTTTCCGCCTGCCATCGCCAGAACTGGAAAAGAAGTTCCTGAGTGAAGCGCAGTCTGCCGGCATGGTAGGTCTGGCCGGACACCGCTCGGTTGGCGGGATTCGAGCCTCGCTATATAATGCAGTGTCGGTTGAGTCGGCAACAGCGCTGGCTCAGTTTATGCAGGAGTTTGCCCAGCGGTATGGATGAGCAGCCTTACGCCGCCGCGATCACGTTCGTGCCGGTGACCGACTTGCAGGTGAGCGCGACCTGTTACGGCGTTGCCCTCGGTCTGCCACTGGCGCTCGATCAAGGCGGCATTCACATCTATCGGGTGGCGCGCGGTGGCTATCTCGGTCTGTGTCAACAGGCTCAACCGCCCATTGTCGATGATCGGTTGATTTTGACTATCGTTACCGCCGATGTCGATGCAGTTTATCGGCGCTTAGTTGCCGCCGGGATCGCCACCGATGGCGAGCCGCGCGAGAATCCGCGCTACCGCATTTACCATTTCTTTGCGCGCGATCCCGACGGCTATCGCCTAGAAGTGCAGCGATTTCTACACCCGTTCGACGCGGATTGACCAGAAGCGCGCAATTGCCCGGAATATCCCCGTATGCGTGTTGTCATGCTCTCAAAGGCCGTGGTCGCCGGCGCATACCAGCGCAAGCTGGAGGAGATTGCGCGCCTCGGCGTGGAACTGACGGTGCTGGCGCCATCTGGCTGGCGCGAACCACGGGTAGGGTTGATTCCACTGGAACGGCGCTTTACCGCGGGATACACGCTCTTGACCTTGCCGATGGTCTTCAACGGTCATCATCACATCCATTTTTATCGCGGTTTGCGCCCGCTCATTCACCGACTGCGACCACACGTTTTTCACATCGATGAAGAAAGTTTTAATCTGGCCACCTTTCAAGCAATGCGGATCGGCGTAGAGGTAGGCGCGCGCTGCTGCTTCTATAACTGGGCGAATATCGACCGCCGCTACCCGCCACCATTCGGTTGGTTTGAACGCTACAACCTGCGTCACGCCACCCACGCCATTGCCGGCAATCAAGAGGCCGCGACTATCATTCGCCGGCACGGTTATCGCGGTCCCATCAGCGTCATTCCACAGTTTGGAGTTGACCCCGATCTCTTTTCACCGGCGGCTACGCCACGTCAGTCAGAACAGTTCATTATCGGCTACCTGGGCCGACTGGTACCCGAAAAGGGGGTAGCCGATCTGGTGACTGCCCTGGCTGGCTTACCTGACCATACCCGCCTGCGCCTGATCGGGGACGGTATTGAGGGGCCGCGGCTGCGCCATCTGGCAGCCAGACTGGGGCTTGAGCAACGTGTCGAATTGAGGCCTGCCGTGAGCAGCACCGCAGTGCCAGCGGCACTGCGTGAGCTAGATGTACTGGTCTTGCCATCACGCGCGCAGTCAAACTGGAAAGAGCAATTTGGTCGCGTGTTGATTGAAGCGATGAGTTGTGGCGTGCCGGTTATTGGTTCAACCTGCGGCGAGATCCCGCATGTGATCGGTGAGGCCGGGATCGTCTTTCCCGAAGGCGATGTCGTCGCCTTGCGCGCGGCGCTCACCCGCCTGATTGAACAGCCGGAACTGCGCATCGAACTGGCTCAACGCGGGCGGGCGCGCGTCTTGAACGAATTTACCCAAGCGGCCATTGCCCGCCGTCACGTCGCAGTCTATCGGGCAATGCTGGATCGCGCTGAAGGCAGCGTGAATCGATCTGACTAAAAGCCGTCGGTGTATGCGTTCAACCAGACAACAACCCTTTGTACTCTGGCAGGAGGAGGTATAACCCAATGCCGGTCAAATCTGATCGCTGGATACGGCGGATGGCCCTTGAACACGGGATGATCGAGCCGTTCGTGGATCATCAAGTGCGACGAGGCGTAATCTCGTATGGCCTGACCTCGTATGGATACGACATGCGGGTCACCGATCACTTCAAAGTCTTCACCAACGTTTACAATGCCCTGGTTGATCCCAAGCAATTCGACCCGCGCTCATTTGTCGATATTCAGGCTGACTACGTTGACATTCCACCCAACTCGTTTGCGCTGGCCCAATCGCTGGAATATTTTCGCATTCCGCGCAATGTGTGTTGTATCGTGATCGGGAAATCGTCCTATGCGCGGTGCGGGATTATCATCAACGTGACGCCACTCGAACCGGAATGGGAAGGGCACGTCACCATCGAAATCAGCAACACCACGCCGCTACCGGCGCGGATCTATGCCAACGAGGGGATCGGACAAGTATTATTTTTGGAGAGCGATGAGGTGTGCGAAGTATCGTATGCCGACAAGAAAGGAAAATACCAGAAGCAGACCGGCATCGTCTTGCCACGGATCGATCCGTAGCGGCACGGCGCTGGCCCAACGAGCAATCGACCTGTCATCACCGTGCCGATCATGCGGCAATGCGGCGCCGGATGGCGCCGCATTGTTGTTGCTGTTTACACCTCCATTACCATCGGTAGCACCATAGGCCGCCGGCGCGTCTCGCGGTAGAGAAACTCGCTCACCACATCGCGAATCTTGCGGCTGATGTAGGCAGCGTCAACAGTCGAGCCGGCGCCATTCTTGCTGTTAAGGGCAGCGCGCACCGTCTCTTTGGTTGCCTCGATCAGATCCTGGCTCTGACGCATATAGACAAAGCCGCGCGAAACGACATCTGGCCCGGCGACCAGTTCGCCGGTAGCGCTATCGATGCTTACCACGACAATCAGCATGCCGTCTTTCGCCAGCAACTGCCGATCACGCACCACAACATTGCCCACATCACCGACCGTTGTGCCATCGACGTAGATATAGCCGACCGGCGCTTTACCGGTAATCTTGCCAAAACCAGGCGCAAACTCCATGATGGTGCCGCCTTCGGCCAGCAACACCCGCTCGCTGTCGGCAACTGCGCCAATGCCGGTAGCCAGCTTGCGGTAGAGCATCAGATGGCGGTAATCGCCGTGGAATGGCACGATGAAGCTGGGACGCAACAAAGCCAGCACTAGCTTCAATTCCTCTTGAGCGGCGTGCCCGGATACATGCACTCGCGCTTCCGGCCCGTAGATCACCTCGGCACCCAGCTTAAACAGATTGTTGATCACTTTATTGACGCTGACCTCATTGCCGGGGATGGGGGTGGCCGAAAGCACAACCGTATCGCCGGGTTTGATCTTGACGTTAGGGTAATCGCGGTTTGCCATCCGGTTGAGGGCAGCCATTGGCTCACCCTGACTGCCGGTGCAGACGATGGCAATCGCGTCATCGGGATAGGCCGACATCTCGTGTGGCCGAATGATCGTTCCCTCATCGGCGCGCAGATAGCCTAGCTCAAACGCAATGCGAGCGTTGGTCTCCATACTCCGCCCGGCGAGCATCACCTTGCGCCCGTAGGCTTCGGCTGAGTCAATCACCTGCTGCACGCGACTGATATTCGAGGCAAAGGTTGCGACAATGATCCGGCCAGGAGCAGTCGCAAAGATGTTATCGAACGCCTCGCCAACGGTTGCCTCGCTCGGCGTGTAACCGCGCGACTCTACCCGCACACAGTCGGTGATCAGCACCAGCGGTTTGCGATTACCAAGTTCGGCAATCTTTTCGAGATCGGTGGGACGACCATCAACCGGAGTATGGTCGAGCTTCCAATCGGTCAGGTAGATAAGCAGACCGGCGGGTGTTGTGATCGCAAAACCAACTGCATCGGGAATCGAGTGGGCAATGTGAAATGCTTCAACCGTAAAGCAACCCACCTGAAACGGCTCGCGCTCGGTAATCTGCACAGTGGTGACTTTATCCTGCAACCGATGCTCTTTCAGCCGATTGCTGAGCAGACCAAGCGTTAACCGCGTCGCGTAAACTGGCGGAAATCCCAAATCGGCGATCAAATGTGGCACTGCGCCGATATGATCTTCGTGACCGTGGGTAATTAAAATCCCCTTGATATGATCCGTCTTCTCGCGCAAATAGGTAATGTCGGGCAACACGAGATCAACGCCGAGCATGTCGGCATCGGGAAACATGACGCCGCAGTCGAGAATGACAATATCATCGCCATACTCAACCACCCACATGTTCCGACCGACCTCACCGGCGCCACCGAGTGGAATCACACGGAGACGTTGTTTGGCCATAGGTTTCAGTTAGGGCCGGCACGTAATCGACCCTTGCTCCTTTCTAATCGGTTCAACAATAACCAGCGGGCATCGTCCTGACCCGCACAAACGTATGATGACAGGGCATCACGCCGCCCTGACTAGCCCAGACCTGCCAGCGACAGGTTTAACCAACCGGCGCGCGCTCCAACTGTCCGGCTTCAGCCGACGTGTGGGCAATTGCTTGCTCAATCATCGAGACCAATTCAGCACGCCGTTCGACACCTGTACCGATCACCAATCGTTGCCGACCGTGCGCCATCCGATGCAACCAGCGCCGCGCCGGATTGACAATCGCGTCTGCCGGATCGATCCGGCAAGAGATGACGATCACCTCATCATCGACTGCCGGAAGCGGACGCGCGCCGAGCACATCATTCCAGCGACAGAGCAGTCGGACACCGATTGCCTCGTAGCGCAAGCCTTCATCATCGATTGTAAACGCAGCCCCCCACTCGACAATCAGGTTCCAAACCAGCAATGGCGTTGCAACAATCAACACGAGCAGGAACAACGCCGGCACAACCTGCTCGATGACGGGAGGTTGCGCCGATATGCGAAGCAGATCATGCCAAAATTGAAGCGGATGGAGGCTAAGCTGGAGCGTGTTAGAAAAGCTCCACAGGGCCAGCAGCCACAAGAGCATTGCAGCGACGATCATCAATAGATTGTCACGCCGACCGACAGGCGAGAGGAGATACACTCGAGACATTGGTTCAATTGCATCACCGGTAACTGGCGACCAATGATCAGAAGAGACGGAGCTGTTCAGGTGGCTCGTCAACCGTTGGCCTGGCCGGCGCAGCCTTGCTACGCTGACGCTCGGCTTCGGCCAGAATTGCGGGCAAGCGGCTAAAATCGGCTTCCAGCAGCGGACGATTCTGGGGCTGGTGCAGAGCGGATGCCGGATGCAACATCGGCACAATCAATCGCCCATTCACATAGCGTGGTTGGCCGTGGATGCGCGAAATGCGTTCGCCGGGCAGAAAGAGATTCATGGAATAACGGCCCAACGTAACAATCACAGCCGGATCAATCGCCGCAATCTGTCGCATCAAAAACAATTTGGTGCAGGTATCAATTTCAGCAGGCTCAGGATCGCGATTTTGCGGTGGCCGGCACTTGACAACGTTTGCAATAAATACTTCGTCGCGACTCAACCCGGCCAGCGCCAACAGATCGGTCAGGAATTGACCTGACGGGCCGACAAACGGGCGGCCCTGCCGATCTTCGTGATAGCCAGGGCCTTCACCGATCAGCATAATGCGCGCATCTGCCGGCCCCTCACCGGGAACGGCGCGCGTGCGCCCACGATGGAGATTACAAGCGGTGCAGCGCTGCACCTCCTGAGCAATGGCAAATAGAGTATCACTGGCTGTCACACGCCCATCCTTGCATGTTTCAGCTTTACCTTTGTTTATTATAACACACCCAAAAGTGTACAGCAGACTTTGTGTGCAACTGCGCAGGTCGCATATCATACGAGAACGGATCAATCCCTTCCGTTGGTAGACTGCGCCATGCTTTCACCCAGACAGTGCCAGATCGGCATACCTTTCCCTGGCGAGTCGAGGAATGTTCGCTCTCGCGGCCCAGCGAGTATCGGCGAGCGGTCGCGCGAACCTGGCGGTTTTCGCAAATCTTCGTCACGCGATCGCCGGAACCGAATCATGCTATCCAGAAGCTGCACAATGACATGACAAACATCTTGTGCTACACTAACCATGATAACGTCTCGCCGACAGGAATACTTCCGATGACCGGACACGCGCCCTCGGCCCAGTTGCCGCCCAATGCTGATTCGCCGCAGTGGCAGATTGACCGCGCCACCTTTGCCGCGGCGCTCGATGCGCTGCTAGACATGCCGACTCTGGCTGATCTGCGCATCGGTGTAGCCAAACTGCGCCGGCGACTGGCCGATCCAGATGACCGGCTACGCCAGTCTGGCGATGATGCGATCCACTTTACGCCGGAAGTATTGCAGGCCGAACTGGATCAAATTGCCGCTGCCCGGACCCTCGAACGCGCCCGCTATTACCTCAGCCGCCTGCGCCGTTCACTGACTGCGCAGCGGTTTGCGCCGGCCAGCGACATTGATCTCTATCGCTGGAAAGAGTACGATGACATTCTGACTGATAGCCTCTGGCTGATCGAACGACGCGACAACTCCGGCGTTCATCGTGCCGATTACTGGGGGAACTTCGTTCCACAAATCCCGCGCCAGTTTATCCGTCGCTACACCCGGCCCGGTGAATGGGTGATCGATCCCTTCGCCGGCTCAGGCACAACTCTGATCGAAGCGCGCCGTCTCGGTCGCCATGCGATCGGGATTGAGCTTCAGGCGCAGATGGTAGATCACGTTCATCAGCTCCTCGCTGCTGAGCCACCAACGCACCCAACGATTGCCGCCATTGAGCAGGGCGATAGCCTCGAGACCGATTTTCAGGCGCTGCTGGCTCGCTATGGCGCCACGAGTGCGCAACTGGTGTTACTTCACCCACCGTACCACGACATCATTCGTTTCAGCAGTGATCCGCGCGATCTCTCCAATGCGCCTACGATTACCGACTTTCTCAACCGCCTGAAACTGCTTACCGAACGATTAGCGGCAGCGCTCGACCGCGGTCGCTATCTGGCGCTGGTCATTGGCGACACATATCGTCGGGGTGAATGGTATCCGCTCGGCTTTCAGGCGATGGAAACGATCCGCGCCTGCGGTTTTAGTCTCAAGAGTATCATCGTCAAGAATTTCACTGATACCCTGGGCAAGCGCGGCAGCGCCGAACTCTGGCGCTATCGAGCGCTGGCCGGTGGTTTTTATGTCTTCAAACACGAGTATATCTTTCTGCTGCGCAGACGGTGAGAAAGGAGGAACTTTGCCAGCATTTAGCGTCATTATTCCTGCCCTCAATGAGGCTGACCACATCGGCGCCTGTGTGCAATCGGTCATTCGGCTCGATCCTGATCTCGAAGTGATCGTTGCCGATGGCGGTAGCACTGACAATACGCCTGCTCTGGCGCGCGCTGCCGGCGCGCAGGTCGTAGCGGCGCCGCGTGGCCGCGGCCCACAACTCAATACCGGAGCCTCCGTCGCGACCGGTGACATCTTTGTGTTTCTTCACGCCGATACCCGCCTGCCTGCTCACGCCTTCCGTCTGCTGCGTTACCTATTCGCCGATCCGCAGGTTCAGGTAGCCAAATTCCGGCTCTCGTTCGACGATCCTGATTGGTTACTGGCACTGGCAGCTCGCTTGATGTGGTTTGACTCGCTGCTCACCAGCTATGGCGACCAGTGTATGGTGATACGACGCACTCTCTTCGAGCGGCTCGGCGGTTTCCCTGACTGGCCACTCTTTGAGGATGTCGAACTTTTCCGTCGCGCCCGCGCCTATACCCGCGTCCACGTTGTGCCGGCGGAGGTGGTCACGTCGGCGCGGCGCTTTCGCGCCAATGGTATTCTGCGCCAACTGTTGCGCGATTTCTGGCTCTGGTTGCAATATCTGATCGGCGTGTCACCCCACCAGATCGCTCGTCAATACCGGTAAACCAATGCCCTGCCGCGCTGTTCATTCGCAAAGGCGAGTCGGTGTACAATACAACAGGAATTATCTTTCGCCGTGGAGCGCCCACGTATGACGTATACTTCATTTGCTTCGATCGACGAATTGCAGGCGGCTCTCGCCGAATACGCTTACATCGCCGATCGCGCCCTGACCACCGCCATCTTTCTGGCGCTGAAGCTGAACAAGCCGTTGTTGCTCGAAGGTGAGGCCGGCGTCGGCAAGACAGAGATTGCCAAAACACTGGCCCGCATGCAGGGTCGCGAGCTGATCCGACTGCAATGTTACGAAGGGCTGGATGTTAACACAACCATCTACGAGTGGAACTATGCCCGTCAGATGCTGCAAATTCGCCTGTTAGAGGCGCAAGGAGCCGCGCAAAACACTGCGGCGCAACAGAGCATCTTTGGGCCAGAGTTTCTGATCAAGCGTCCACTCTTACAGGCGATTGAGGCCAGAGGTGACCAGCCACCGATTCTGCTGATCGACGAACTTGACCGCGCTGATGAAGAGTTTGAAGCCTTTCTGCTTGAACTTCTCTCTGACTGGCAAATTTCGATCCCCGAAATCGGGACGATTCGGGCCGAGACACCGCCAACCGTGATTATCACCTCTAATCGCACGCGCGAAGTACACGATGCGCTGAAGCGGCGCTGCCTCTTCTACTGGGTCGATTATCCTGCGCTGGATAAAGAGATTCAGATCGTCAAGGCGCGCGTTCCCGGCGCGAGTGAGCGCCTTGCTCGACAGGTCGTGCTGGTCGTGCAAGAGTTGCGACGGATGGATCTCTACAAGTTGCCCGGCGTCGCCGAGACCCTCGATTGGGTGACGGCGCTGGTTGCGCTTGATCAGACCGAGTTGACACCGCAGGCCGTCGAAGATACACTAGGCGCGATCTTGAAGTATCAGGACGATATTGCGCAGGTGCGTGGACAGCGGCTCAACGAATTGTTGAAACGGGCGAGTGTGGGGGTGTCATGAGCGGAGAGATCGATGTCGCGGCAACGCTGGCCGCTTTGCGCGCCGAAGTGCGCGCCCAACGCGCTGCGCTGCCCGCTGTCGAGCCAACGCCAACCGAACGCGAGTTGCAGCGGGTGGTGGAAGAGCTGGAATATACCCGCGTGGTGAGCGCTCACTGGCCGCTTGAGGGGCGTAATCCGCTGGAAAAGGTGATCGCGTTCGTCAATAAAGTGGTGCGACGTTATCTGCGCTGGTATATCAACCCGATTGTTGAGCAGCAGAACGCCTTTAACGACACAACTGCCCGCGCTATCCGCTTGCTGGTCGCCGAGAACGCTGCCTTGCGCGCCGAACTGTCCGCCTTGCGCGCTCAATTGCAACAATCTGTGCCACCCTCATGAGCCGCATTCTAATCTGCGCGACGCAGGTGCCGTTTACGCGCGGCGGCGCCGAGTATCTGGTTGAAAGCCTGCGCGATGAGTTGCGCCGCCGTGGCCATACCGTCGATGTAGTTGCCCTCCCTTTTCAATGGCATCCAGTCGAACGGATTATCGATAGCGCGCTGGCGTGGCGCCTGCTCGACATCAGTCACGTGAACGGCGAACCGGTCGATCTGGTCATTGCGACCAAGTTCCCTTCGTACCTGATCCGTCACCCGCGCAAGATTCTCTGGCTGGTGCATCAGCATCGGCAGGCCTACGATTGGTATGGCACGCCGCTCAGCGACTTCGACGGATCACCATCTCATCGCGCCGTGCGCGAACAGATCTTTCGCATTGATAACCGCGCCATTGGTGAATGTCGCGCGCGCTATACCATCTCACGCAACGTTAGCCATCGCCTGGAACGGTTTAACGGCCTGAGCAGTACGCCACTCTACCCGCCGAGCCGCTACGCCGAGCGGCTGTGGGCCGGGCCATACGACGACTACATCCTCTCGCCTTCTCGCCTCGACCGGGCCAAGCGAATTGAGTTGCTGCTAGCAGCTCTGGCGCGCACAACTACGCCAGTGCGCGCGATTATCGCCGGTACCGGCCCTGACCGTGAGCGATTGCAGCGACTCGCTGCCGAATTCGGCCTCGGTCAACGAGTCGAGTTTCGCGGGTTTGTTCCCGATGATGAACTGATCAATCTGTATGCTCACGCTCGCGCCGTCTACTATGCGCCGGTCGATGAGGACTACGGATTTGCGACGGTGGAAGCCTTTGGCGCGAGCCGACCGGTCATTACCACCGACGACGCCGGCGGAGTGCTTGAGTTTGTGCGTCACGGTGAGAACGGTCTTATCTCGCCGCCTGATCCGACAGCGATTGCCCGCCATCTCGACCGATTAGCAAGCGATGCGACCGAAGCGGCGCGGCTGGGCAGCGCTGGCCGTCCACTTGTTGCCGAAATCTCCTGGGATCGCGTGATCGCGGCTCTGACAGGGCAGACGCCGTAAGCTCGCAGCGCTGGTACGCGACCGGGCAGTTCCACCGATTGATCATTGCTCGTGATCCAGGCATCTATGCAACCCTCGCGCGACCGCCAGCAGTGCGAGCAAGTTGACGCGAATACCGTCTGCGCGGAAAACGGGGAGGTTCGCAGGATGCGCGTGAACTCTTGCGTCACCCGTCGCCTTATGGTAATATCGCGTATGGCGCGGGCAGGTCGCATAGTTGGTCTAGTGCGCGGCACTGGAAATGCCGTACAGCGGCAACGCTGTCGTGGGTTCGAATCCCACCCTGCCCGCCATCTACTATTCCCTACCTGCCTATCACTCCCAAACTCCAGATCAGGTATCCGATCAATCCAACCAGATGGGCGATAATGATCGTCCAGAAGATCGACACATAACGATCTTTAATGCGTTTGTGACGAAAGACCTGCTGCGCGATGATAGCGCCGGGCCAGCCGCCGATCAACTCCCATAGATGCAGGGTGTTTTCGCGGATCCGTCGCACAGCTTGCCGGGCTCGTTGCTTGTCTTCCGCATAGAGCATGATGGTCACAACGCTGGTCGCCAGATACCAGCCGATTACCCAGATGGGCAACGCTGCGATGAAGGTTGCCATTCCGAGCAAGATCAGAAAGGGCAACAAACACCAGAACGGCCAGCACAGCGTCGAAGCCAATACCAGGAGGGGGCAAAAATTGCGGATTGCTGGTGAGCGACCTGACCTCAACCGCGCGCCACCGACCGTCGGTATCAGGCTTTAGCTCAAAACTGACCGGTTCGCCGACTTGTGGCAACCAATCCCGACTAAAAGAGTCGTTCACGTGGAAGAAGATGTCACCTTCATTATTTGCCAAACTGATGAATCCGTACCCTCTCTCGCCTTTCCACGAGACAACCCGACCAACGTATCGTTGCTGTTTCATAATTCCCTGGATGAAAATGACCCATCGTAACGCAATCCGTGGATATTTCTCGCCATACTAGCATATTTCCACCCAATTGTCATCGACCGAATGCCACCTCACCTGACCATAACCGCACTTCGTTGTATAATCAGTCAGCGCCGTGCGGGGCGCGCTCGATAGCCCCGCGCCAGAGGAGCCAGAAACGAAGATGCCGAAGCGCACCGATTTACATACTATTCTCATCATCGGCTCTGGCCCGATTGTGATCGGGCAGGCCTGCGAATTCGACTATTCCGGGACGCAAGCCTGTAAGGCGTTGCGTGAAGAAGGTTACCGGGTCGTCCTGGTTAATTCTAACCCGGCCACTATCATGACCGATCCCAGTCTTGCCGACGCCACGTACATCGAACCGCTCACCGTCCCCAGTCTCGAACGCATTATTGCCCGCGAGCGGCCTGATGCCATCTTACCCACTGTTGGCGGTCAAACGGCACTCAATCTGGCCGTAGCGCTGCATGAGGCCGGCATCCTGGCAAAGTATGGCGTCGAGCTGATTGGGGCATCGGTCGAAGCTGTGCGCATCGCCGAGGATCGGCAGCGGTTCAAGGATAAGATGATCGAAATCGGCTTACAGGTGCCACGATCAGGCACGGCCACTACAATCGATGAAGCGTTGGCCGTCGTGGCTCAAACCGGTTTCCCGGCCATCATTCGCCCTTCGTTCACCCTCGGCGGTGAAGGTGGCGGCATCGCCTACAACATGGAGGAATTCCGCTCGATTGTCGAACGCGGTCTCGATGCTTCGCCGGTATCGCAGGTGTTGATCGAAGAGAGTGTGCTGGGCTGGAAGGAGTTTGAGCTAGAGGTGATGCGCGACCGGAACGACAACGGTGTCATCATCTGTTCGATTGAAAACATCGATCCAATGGGAGTTCATACCGGCGATAGCATCACTGTCGCTCCGGCGATGACTCTTACCGACCGTGAATACGAGCGGATGCGAGATATGGGTCTGGCCGTGCTGCGCGCCGTTGGCGTCGAGACCGGCGGCTCTAATGTGCAGTTTGCCGTCTCTCCCACTGATGGTCGGATCTACGTGATTGAGATGAATCCGCGCGTGTCGCGTTCATCGGCGCTGGCCTCGAAGGCGACCGGCTTCCCGATTGCCAAGATTGCCGCCAAACTGGCTGTTGGCTATACGCTCGATGAATTGCCCAACGACATTACCCGCGAGACACCGGCATCGTTTGAGCCGACACTTGACTATGTGGTTGTCAAGATTCCGCGCTTCACCTTCGAGAAGTTCCCGCAGGCCGATCAGACGTTGACCACCTCGATGAAGTCGGTCGGCGAGGTGATGGCGATTGGCCGCACCTTCCCCGAAGCCTTCCAGAAGGCATGGCGCTCGCTCGAACAGGGACGGGCCGGTTGGGGCGCTGATGGTCGCGATGCGATTGAACCGGAGCGGTTGCGCGAGCGGCTGATTACTCCTCACCCTGACCGCATGTTTTACATTCGCTACGCGCTCCAGAGTGGGATGTCGGTTGAACAGATCAGCGCTCTCACCAAAATTGATCCGTGGTTTATCCGCCAGCTCGAACAGCTTGTGAATCTCGAAGGCCGCTTGCGCGCCTTTGACCTCGATACCATTCCGCCCGATCTGTTGCGACAGGCCAAGCGGATGGGATTCAGCGACGCCCAACTGGCCCATCTCTTGCGCGTGCCCCCCGGCCCAGAGCGCTGGTCAGCCGAACTGGCCGCGCGTCGGCGACGGCTTGAACTCGGCATCCGTCCCACGTACCATCGCGTTGACACCTGTGCCGCCGAGTTTCCAGCCTACACGCCCTACCTCTACTCGTCATACGAGAGCGAAGATGAATCGGAGCCGACCAACCGCAAGAAGGTGGTGATTCTCGGCTCTGGGCCCAATCGGATCGGTCAAGGGATCGAGTTTGACTACTGCTGTAGTCATGCGGTCTTTGGTTTGCGCGCGCTTGGCTATGAGACGATCATGGTCAACTGCAACCCGGAGACGGTCTCAACCGACTACGACACGGCTGATCGGCTCTACTTCGAGCCATTGACCCTGGAAGACGTGCTCAACGTGGTAGAAAAAGAACGGCCCGATGGCGTCATTATCCAGTTTGGCGGTCAGACACCGCTCAAGCTAGCGCGAGCGCTCGAAGCCGTTGGCGTGCCGATCTGGGGCACTGCGCCTGAAGCAATCGATCTGGCTGAGGATCGCGACCGATTTGGCGCATTGCTGAAGGAGCTAAACATTCCTGCTCCCGAACACGGCAGCGCTACCTCGTGGGAAGAGGCGCTGACTGTGGCTCGCCAGATCGGTTATCCGGTAGTAGTGCGCCCCAGTTATGTGCTCGGCGGGCGGGCAATGGCGATTGTCTACGACGATGCCGCTCTCGAACGTTATATGCGGGAAGCAGTCGCTGCTTCCCCTGAACACCCGGTGTTGATCGATCGCTTCCTCGAAGATGCCTTTGAAATGGATGTCGATGCGGTCTGTGACGGCGAGACAGTGGTTATCGCGGGCATCATGGAGCAGATCGAGCTGGCTGGCGTTCACTCCGGCGACAGCGCCTGCGTGATTCCCACCTACATGGTGGCAGAAGAGCATGTCGCGACGATGCGCCGCTACACTGAGCAACTGGCCCACGCGCTCGGCGTTGTTGGCCTGATGAACATCCAGTACGCGATGAAAGATGGTATCGTCTACGTGCTCGAAGTCAACCCGCGCGCTTCGCGCACCGTGCCGTTCGTCGCCAAAGCGACTGGAATCCCGTGGGCGCAATTAGCGGTGCAGTGCGCGGCTGGCGCGCGGCTGCGGATGCACAACGAACGAGTGTCCGTTGTGCATCCGGCGCTGGTCAACCCACCGCGCTACCGGCTAGAAGTAGCGAGCGAGCAACGTTTTCACGTGAAAGAAGTAGTGCTACCATGGTCGCGCTTCAGTGGTGTAGACACCCTGCTCGGCCCTGAGATGAAATCAACCGGCGAGGGGATGGGGAGCGGCGCAACTTTTGGCGAAGCGTTCGCCAAGGCGCAGATGGCATGCAACAATCATCTACCTACCAGCGGTAACGCCTTCCTGAGTGTCAACGACCGCGACAAGGCGACCCTCTTGCCGATTGCGCGCAATCTGGCTGCGCTCGGCTTCAAGCTACTGGCGACCAGCGGCACTGCCGCATTCCTCCAGCAACACGGGCTGGAAGTAAAGGCCATTTATAAAGTAAACGAGGGACGGCCCAACGCGGTTGACTACATCAAGAATGGTGAGATTGCCCTGATCGTAAATACACCGCTCGGCAAGACGAGCTTCTTCGATGAAGGCGCTATCCGTCGCGCCGCAATCACCTACGGCGTCCCAACGCTGACCACGCTCTCCGGCGCGGCTGCGGCAGTGCAGGCGATCCAGGCAATGCGCAGTGGTCACTGGACATTGCAATCATTGCAAGAGCGGTCAGCCGCAGATTAGGCTCCGATTACGACCCGGTTTAGTGGCAACGTGGTCGCTCTGAATGCGACCACGTTGCTCTTTTTTGCCTGAAACCGCCTTGCTGAAGCGCCGGCCTGCACCTGACCACAATACCCTTTACACTTTGACCCTTCCCGCCGCTTCGATATATTCGAGACTCTGATGGCGGAAGTAGGTGTTGTACAACTCAGCGTAGTGCCCACCGGCAGCCAGCAACTCATCGTGTGTCCCCTGCTCGATAATCTCGCCGCGGCGGAGCACAATGATCCGATCAACTTCGCGCACTGTACTGAGCCGATGCGCAATGATGATAGCCGTTCGTCCACGCATCGCCTCGTCAAGCCCCTCTTGAATCAACGCTTCGGTGAGCGGGTCGATGCTAGCCGTTGCTTCGTCGAGGATCAAGATAGCCGGGTCCTGCAATAGCACCCGCGCCAGCGCCACCAGTTGCCGCTGACCCATACTCAGGCTGCTACCACGTTCCCCTACCGGCGTATCGAGGCCTGCCGGCAGCGTTGCCAGCCAGTCACCGTGACCAACCCGTCGCGCCGCTGCCAGCACTGCTTCATCATCGGCGTCGGGTCGTCCGTAGCGAATATTCTCGCGCGCGGTACCGTCAAACAAAAACGGTGTTTGCGTCACCATACCGAGCTGACTGCGATAGGCATTCAGATCGAGGCAACGAATATCGTGACCATCGATTCGGATCTGACCACCCTGAAACTCGTAGAAACGGGCAATGAGTTTCGCAATACTACTCTTGCCAGAACCGGTATGCCCGACCAGCGCCACCCGCTCACCGGGCCTGATATGCAGATTGAACTGACGCAACACCGGCTCGTCCGGCTTGTAAGCGAAATCTACCCGATCAAACACGATCTCGCCGCGCAATCGGCCCGGATCAACTCGATCAAGCTGCACCACTCGCGGTTCGGCATCGATCAGCGCAAAGACCCGCTCGCCAGCGGCCAGACCTAGCTGAAACTGACTCCAGAACGAAGCAATACTGGTCAGCGGGAACCAGAAGCTCTGTAAGCCCTGAATGAACAGGAACCAAGTTCCGGTTGTCAATTCGCCTGCAAAGACCATTTGACCGCCAAGGTAGACTAGCATGGCCGTACCAACCGCAGCCAGCAGGTTGAGGAGTGGAAAGATGCTGCTGAACGTATAGCGTGTATACAGATTGATCCGCCGGCTCTTCTGATTAACATCGAGAAAATCAGCGTAGATCGCCTGCTCCTGGCGAAAGGTCTTGGCCACTCCGATACCGCTAACCGTCTCCTGAATGTGATTGCTCACTTCAGCGTTGACGCGGCGCGAGGCGGTGATCACGCGGCGCGCAATGGAGCGAAACGCCAGGGCTGCGCCGATAATCAGCGGCGCCAACCCGATTAATACCAGCGTGAGTGACCAGCTCACCACCGCAAGATAGCCCACCAGCACGACGACCAGCAACAGGCGACTGAGCAGATCCATCGTCAGTGTCATCACCTGAGCAAATGCTGCCGTGTCAGAATTGACTCGACTGACAATCTTGCCCGATGGAAACTCATCATAGAAACTGAGATCGCGGGCCAGCACTGCGTCGGCAGCATCGCGCCGCAGCGCCAGGACGACCTCCCCGATAGCTCGCGCCGACATGGTTTGCCGGATCAGGTTGAAAACCCACGATAGACAGGCGATCAACGCCAGCGCACCCGCCAGTAACGCCGCCTGATTGAGTGATGTCGCCGTCTGGATCTCATCAATACTGTGTGAAATGAAGATCGGAATGAGCGCTTCGATCAAGGCAGTGGCGCTGATCATCAGAGCAGCGGTGATCATTTTCGCGGCTTGCGGACGAAAATAACGCAGAATCCGCTGCACCAGTTCCTTGTCACTATACTTGCGATCGTAGCCTTCAGCGTCGAGGCCATCAAAGAGAAAACCCATAGGCGTTCAGCCCTTTCTGCCGATCCAGATGTTGGATGTTTCCAGCCATCTACAACTTACACCCTGCGCGACGAAACCAATCGACATCCAACTCGTTACGTCAAGTTGATTGACTTGCCTTCACCGACGCCGGCGTCAGTTCGGCGCGCAGAGCGGGAAGCTCATAACGGGCAAAGATGCGGCGGTAATGGGGCGAAGTTCGCAACAGCTCATCGTGGGTACCCGACGCTACCAAACGTCCACCATCGAGTACAAGAATCTGATCAGCCCACCGGATTTGCGATAGGCGGTGAGTGATCAGCAACACCGTGCGACCCTGTTGCGCCTGCCGGATAGCCCGCTGAATCTCATCTTCGGTTGCGCTATCGATCGCACTAGTACTGTCATCGAGAATGAGAATGCGCGGATTGGCGAGAAAGGCGCGGGCCAGCGCAATTCGCTGCCGTTGGCCACCAGACAACGTTACGCCCCGTTCACCGATGACCGTCTGATAGCCGTCAGGCATTCGGCTGATAAACTCGTGCGCTTGCGCAGCGCGCGCGGCGGCTTCAATCTGCTCTTGCGTTGCGCCGGGTGCGCCAAAGGCGATATTTTCGGCAATCGTGCGCGAAAAGAGAAAGATATCCTGCTCAATCTTACCGATCTGCGAACGGAGCGCATCAAGATTCCAGTCACGCACATCAACCCCATCAATCAAAACCCGCCCTTCAGTTGCGTCATACGTGCGGTTGACCAGTTGGGTCAGAGCACTCTTGCCGCTGCCGGTTTGGCCAACGATTGCCACGGTTTGACCGGCGGCAATCCGAAACGAGATGTCGCGCAACACCTGATGCGGTTCTTCACCGGGATGAGCAGCAAAGCTAAAACTGACCCGTTCAAAGACGATCTCACCCCGGAGCGGCGCGCGATAACCGGTTGGATTCTCGTCGAGGTCGGTCTCAGCGTTGATGATCGAGAGAATTCGGCGCGCGCCGGCCAGTCCGGCCTGAAAGACCGAAAATGCGAAGAGAGAGATGAAGGTCGGGAAACGCAGGACATTCATCAACCCGATCACGGCCACGACCTGCCCCAAACCGACTTCACCTACACTGTAGAGCCAGAGCGCATGGAAGAACTCAGCGCCAAGCGCAATTCCAAACAGTAACAGGGGCAGATAACGCGCCTCGATCTGCCCCTGTTCGACAAACAGATCGCGGAAACGTTGCGCGTTGCGCAAATACTTCGAGCGCTCGAGCGCCTCGCGCGCGCTCGCCTTGACGACTTCGATCCCGCTGATCGTCTCTTCCAGGCCGGCATTCATGACCCCGTACTGCTCACGCTGACGCTGAATCACCGGCATCAATCGGCGCAAATACCAGCGCGCTGTGACGATATAGCCGACAACGAAGACGAATGGCACCACGATCAGACGCGGCTCAGTGAAGAAAATGAAAGTTAGTGGCACCACAATCCCTAACACTGTTTCTGAGATCAGCGTCGCTCCGGGCACAATCATATTCGCTACCAGATTGGTATCATCGGTAGCGCGTGCCATTAGATCGCCGGCGCGCTGGCGATCATGAAACGCTTTGCTCTTCGCGAGCAGGCTCTCGTAAAACTCTTGCCGCACATCAGCCTCAACCCGCGCTGCTACATTCTCGGCTGACAGACTGCCAATCAAAGCAGTGACGCTATCGGTCACCATCACTGCCAGCACAGCCAGCGCCAGCCCGGTGAGCGCGCCATAATCTGGCGGCCCGCTGAGCACATCGGCAGTTCGTCCAATCAACGCCTGCGCTCCAGAGTAGGCGGCCCATGCTGTGATGAAACAGAGATAGAAGCCAAGCACAAATGGCCAGTAGCGGACAACATGCGAGATGAGCCAACGAGCGACGCTGCGCCGATCGTAGGCGTAGGCTGAGGCAACGGTAAACTCACTGCGCTGCACGATGATCGGCTCCTTTGCTATACCTGACTATTTACCTCATTCCGGTCACGTGACGAACTACCGCCTGATCAATCACATCCAACATCTGGGAACCTCCATGCGCCTGCGCTGATAACCTGGCCAATTGAGCGATTTGGCGTTCCTGCCAGAGTATTGCTGCATTGCAAAGCCATATATGCAATGACCGCAGAATAGAACATTATTGCGAGTATACTCTATCCCATATCGCCAGAGATCAGCCGTAAGGTGTAACCTTTTTCCTATGTTCAACGGAGTGATCGCGTGCTACAATTCGATCGTGTTTGTGTCCGGCCACGCATCATGGAGCAGCTATGACGGCACGCATAGTGGCAGTAAGCGGACCATTGGCCGGTCGAGTATTCCAGCTCGGCGACACAATTTTGACCTTTGGCCGCTTGCCCGAGAATACCGTGGTCATTGCCAGCCAGCAAGCTTCTCGTCGCCACGCAGAGATTAGACGCGAAAGCGGCGTATACATCCTGATTGACGTGGGAAGCGCAAACGGAACGCTGGTTAATGGGCAACGAGTGCAACGCCATCTGTTGCGTAACGGCGATACTTTTGTCATCGGCGATGAAGTTTTCCGGTTCGAAGAGATAGTTAGCGCAGCGGTCGAACCAACACTACCAGTTGGCGGCTCACCACCAGGTGTCACCCCGCCAACGCCAGCATGGCCGGCGCAACCACCATCCGTTTCTCCACCAGCAGCCGGCAACCCATTACCGGGTATGCCGTCAGCGCCGCCAGGCTGGCCGCAACCATCGTCGCCTCCTGCTGGCGGTTTCCAATTACCACCTAACCCTGCTCCCGCTCCGCCACCATCAACCTCGTCTCGCCGCTTCCCAATCTGGCTTTTGCTTGGCAGTCTGTTTAGCTGTATTGTGCTTGCGGCAGCCATTGCCGGCGGTATCTTCATCTTCAACCGTAGCGGCGGTGGCAACAACAGCAGCAATAATAACAGTGGCGGCACCTTCAGCTCTACACCCGTTGCGCTATCCACGACACCGACTCGCGAACCACCACCCAACGCCGCCGATTGGACAGTGCTCGTCTATCTGGATGGCGATAACAATCTGGAGTCTGACGCCATCGACGACTTTCTCGAAATGGCGCGGGTCGGCTCCTCTGACCGCGTGCGCATTGTGGTTGAAATGGATCGCATCCGCTCACCGGAAACGTGGGATGACGAGCGCTACGGCAATTGGGAAGGCGCGCTACGCTTTCTGGTCGAAAGCGGGATGGAACCAACTGTCGAAAATGCGCTGGCCAATCTCGGCGAACGCAATATGGGCGATCCGGCCACGTTGACCGATTTTCTAATCTGGGGGATCGAAACCTACCCTGCGCAACGCTATGCGATCATTCTCTGGGATCACGGCGCGTCATGGCTCGGTATCGCCAGCGATGACACCGATGGCGATGCGCTCAATCTGCCTGAGATCAGCTCGGCCTTTGAAACAGCGCTGGCCCGGACTCGTATCGGTGGCTTCGAATTGATCGGCTTTGATGCCTGCCTGATGGCGCAAATCGATGTCTTGCATACAGTCGCGCCTTATGGACGAGTCATGGTCGCTTCGGCTGAACTCGAACCCAACAGCGGTTGGGCGTGGGACGCCTGGCTGGAAAGGCTGGTAGCGGAACCAGAGCAAGACGGCTACGCCATCGCGCCAGTAATTGTCGAGACGTATATGAACTCGTTTCGCGGCAGTCAGGCCGACGATGTTACCCTCTCGGCATTCGATTTGACACGCGCTGATGAGATGATTAACCGGCTCCATAGTCTGGCCCAAGAGCTGCAACGCAGCGCGCGGCAATACTATCTCATCATCGGGCAGGCACGTTCGTTCGTCAATGTCTACGCCCCTGCTTACGCCGAAGAATTCAATGCCATTGACCTGCCACACTTTTTGAACTTGTTGCCACAACAAAACGCAACCAGCGCAATTCGCGATCGCGCCAACGAATTGTTACGAGTCATAGAGGAAGCGCGCATTGCCAACGGCGTTGGCCCGTACCATCGCCAGAGCGGCGGTCTCTCGATCTACTTCCCGCAATTCAGCGATCTCTACGCTGAAGCCTATGATCGCGCGTCACCAATTCCGCGGGCTACGGCGTGGGATGACTTTTTGGCTTCGTATTACGAGGTCGGCAGCGCGGCAATCCAGCGCCCAACCATTCGCGATCTATCGATCAACCGTGATGTCGCGAGCATCGATGCGCCGGTAAACCTGCTCGGCACCGTCGCCGGTAGCGATATTGCCTACGTCTTTCAGTTTATCGGAATTCCCAACAGCACCCGCGATACCGTTGATCTCATCCTGGTCGATTTCATCTATCCGCCGGGCACTGCTCCGGGAGCGCAGGTGCCGGATTGGGATGACGGTGAATACAGCCTTCGACTCAATTGGGATGCCACTAACTGGTATCTGAACAATGGCAACGAATCGATAGAGGTTTTACTCGGCCCAATCAAATATGGTTCAGAGTTCTATGGCGTGGAAGGCGTATATACTTCGAAGACAACCGGCGAGCAAATCAATGCCGGCCTGGTCTTTACCATTCAAGGCAACGAAGCTCAACTGGTGCGCATTTGGGGGTTTCCGCGCGCCGCCGGCAAACAGGAACCGCAGCCGTTCGAATTGACACCACGCGCCGGTGACACATTCACTGGATACTACCGCTCATACACCGATACCGGCAGCGGGCTGGAAGCAAATCGCTTCGAGGGTCAGACTATCACCTTCGGCGATGCGCCCCTCAGAGCGGTGCGCGGCCCCACCCTGAACGGTGATTACGTGATGGGCTTTCTCGTCCGTGACATTGCCGGTAACTATCACTACAACTATGTTGACATTTCGGTTGATAACAGTAACGTCTCAACCAGTCCTGATATTCCGGTGACTCCGCCGTCAACGACAGCGCAAACCGGTTTCCAGCGATATGAGGGTACGCTCGGTTTTTCTATCGACTATCCACAAGACTGGCGCGCGTTTGACTCCGGCAACGATCGGATCATCTTCGCCCATAGCATTGTTGACGATGGAGTCTACGTAGTTGTGGATGTGTACAAGGCCATCGACAACAACCCGGCAGCCGCGACCCGCTTGCTCATGGAAGACCTCAAGCTGGCAGTGACCCAAAATGGCGACTTACGGGTTGATACCAGCGCGATACAACTCGCCGGACTGGACGGCTTGAAGATAGAATATACCTACCAAAACTATCAGGGTGGTGTCAGTTACGTAGTCGCGCTCATTGTGACCAGTCCGAACAGCCTGTGGACCTATCTGGTCATGCTCGAAGCGCCGGAGGAGAGTTTTGACAGTCAACTTGATCTATTTAACACAATGCTCAACAGCCTCGTGATTGGGTAGCATTCGCTACGCAGTGAGGAAGGAACGAACCGTGGGGGGGCAAAAACAACGCGAATTGGGCAAGAAGACGGTTACTAACATGATCCCAGATATTGCCGGCTTAAAAGCGTGTTTGTGCATGGGAGTTGCCGGCGGCTATACCCCGGCCACTCTTATCCAACTGGCTCAGAGCTTGAGCTATGCCACGCTTGCCGAAGGTGGATCGGTGCTAGTAGCCGGAGCAGATGGAGGTCACTGGGCTGATTTAGCGTTACAAGATATTACCTTACCGATTCAGCGCAGTCATGCACTCATTCGGGGCGCTGGCGTAGCGCTCATCGGCGTAGGGCCACGCTATGGCTACGCAATGGTTGCCGTCCCAATTGAACCATTGGAACGTGATCCAGACCTGCAATTGCACGATGCGCATTGGAGTTGCGCGCCTGAAGACCTGTTGCGGATCGGCGAACTGCTCGACGGGTCAATCCCGATGATGCAGCGAGCGGCATTGCTGCGTTTACAATTACCACCGGTCGATCTACTCCTTCATGTCACCAATCAAGCACTCGATTTTGCCGCTCGCCAACACGTCACGCTGGCGCTGTCTAACCGAGCGCTACATGAGCGATTGCGTAATCACGAAGATCAGACCCGGATGATCGTCCATGATATGCGAGCGCCGTTACATACCCTGTTGATCAGTCTCAAAGCGCTACAACGCCAGGGATTTGACGCTAACGCGCGCAACGAGCTCCTCGAGGTGGCGCGCGAGAGCGCAAACTATCTCCTCAGCCTGACTGAAACTGTACTCGATTCGGCCCGGCTGGAAACCAGTAGCTGGACGTTGCAGTTGCATCCGGCTAACCTGATTACACTGATCAAAACAGTGTGTGACCCATACCGCCAGATAACCCATCCTGACCGTCCATCTGTGCGGGTTGAGTTACCGGCTGAGCTGCCCACTGTGATGCTGGATCACCACCTGATCGAACGTGTCATCACAAATCTGGTTTCAAATGCGATCAAATATACCCCTTCCGATGGCGAAGTTGTTGTAAGTGCCCGCGCCACCAGCGATGGTCACAGCATTGAGATTCGGGTCAGCGATACCGGCCAGGGTATACCGGCAGAAGCGCAGGTGCGCATCTTTGACCGGTTTTACCAGGCGCGCAGTTCCGACCGACGTCATGGCGCCGGTCTCGGTCTCTACTTCTGCCGCCTGGCGGTGGAAGCGCACGGCGGTAGCATTGCGCTTGAGAGTGAGATTGGGAAAGGAAGTACCTTTATCGTAAAATTGCCGCTAGGAACGGACTAAACATCACCGCAGGCTGAGAGTGGGTAAACCCTTGCAAATGCCTGCCCCGACGCTGTGACGGGAGAAAGGCATTTGCGCAATTTCCGAACGCACGACCGCTGCATCTCAGGGGAAGGCCACGGCAGCGATCGTCGTGATGAACGCATTCACTGCCCCGGCAGCGCGCAACGCCGCTGCAACCGACTCGGCCTGTTCTGGAACCGTTAACGCCAGCATCACGCCCCCCCAGCCGGCGCCAGCCAGTTTTGCGCCTAGCGCTCCGACAGCGCGCGCCGCTGCTGTCAACCGATCAAGCTCTGGCGATGAGACGCCAATCTCACGCAGCAATTCGTGATTGGCATCGAGCAGTGGACCAAGCTTCAGAGCGTTGCCCTCAGCCAGCGCTACCCGCGCCTGCCTGACCAGCTCGGCCACCTGATCAAACAACACTTCATAGCGATCAGGATCGGCTTGCCACCGCTCTCGCACTGCGCCAACCGGTAGCCTTGTCGGACTGCGCACCCCAGTGTCGCCTACCACCAGCGTCAACGGCGCTCCAATCGGTAATGGTTCGATCAAATGCGGCGGCACTGTTCGACGTTGAAACCAAATCGGCTGCTCGAAGGCCACTACCGTGTTATCGATCCCGCTCGGTGTGCCATGGTAGCCACGCTCACTCTCGTAGACGAGTTCGGAAATGGTAGCGGCAGGCAAACTTTGCCCGCAGTAAGCAAGTAATTCGCGCGTAATCGCAGTCGCAATCGCTGCGCCACTCCCCATTCCACTGGCGATAGGAATCGATGAGCGAATAGTGATCTCGATATTCGCTGGCACCCCAAAACGGTCGATCAGTGCCATGATCAATCCGCTCAGAGGTTCGTCAGGGCGATCGGCAACCCGCCATCGTCCACCCAAATCGGGAGCATTGATGATTGGGCCATTGCCTGCCAGCGCCGGCTTTACCGTGGCCGAAGCGCGCAGATCGGATAACGGCAAAGCAATCGCTGGCCGTCCGTAAACAACGGCATGCTCGCCACACAGGATCAGTTTGGCCGGCGCTGTTGCCATAGATCAGCTACGGATCGTCGCTCCCAGTTCGCGTTCAAGGTTCGTGATGATCTTTTTCCGAATCTTTGCCAGTGTTTCGTCAAGCAACGTGCGATCGGCGGCGCGGAAAACCAGGTGGTACGTCAGGCTGCGCTTGCCGGCGCCCACTTGCGGCCCGCTGTACCGGTCGAATAGCGTCAGACTCTCTAGATACTCGCCAGCGCTACGCTGAATCACGGCTCGAATCTGCGCTTCACTTACCGTTTCATCAGCCACAATCGACAAATCTTGGACACTGGCCGGGAAGCGTGAGATTGGCCGGTAAACCGCCTGACCGGCGCGCTCGAAGAGCGTCTCAAGATCGATTTCCGCCAGCAATATCCGGGGTGCCGACACCTCAAGCCGCGCGCGCACCTGCGGATGCGCCTCCCCCAAAACTCCAACCGACTGTTGGGCAACCGGCTGCCCGCGGCTATCGCGCTTGAGCGTCAACATCAGCGTTGCCGAGCGGCCAGGATGAAACCGCTCATCATCGGTCAGTGGCGCGAAGCTCAACTGATCGGAAAGGCCTAGCCGCTCGCCAAGCAACTCGACAATCCCCTTTAAATCATAAAAATCAAGCCACTCGCGATCGGTACTCAGCCAGCTTTCCGGCTGGCGCGGACCGGCCATTGCAATGGCCAGACGGCGAGGTTCAGCAGGCAGCCAGTGATCATCTTTGCCCGGCTCGGCCATGGGGAGATACACCCGCCCGATCTCGAAAACCAGCGAACGCTCACGTTCGCGCAAATTCATCGCCAGGGCGGAAGCCATCGATGGCAACAACGAACGTCGCAGGTAGACGTGTTCAGGAGTGCTGGGATTGCTCAACTTCAGGTAACGCTCGGCAACGGCCTCTGACGGCTGCACCTGCGCAACCAGTGCCATGTCGATCAACGAATAGGTGATCAATTCCGTCAAACCGGCGCCTACCATCAGATCGCGCACCTGCTCTTCCAGCTCGATAGCCTTGTGCGTCACCGGTGGCGGCAGCTCATCGGCCAGCCGTGTCGATGGAATGCGATCGTAACCGTAGACGCGGGCAATCTCCTCACACAGATCGGCTACCATCGTTACATCCTGGCGGAAGGAGGGTACCCGCACCTGTACAACCTGATCGGTGGTGAGGAGAGCAAAATCACCAACAGTTGATCCACCTTTGATCGAACACTCAAATCCCAGCCGCCGCAACATATCGACAATGCTATAAGCATCAAGATGAATGCCAAGCAAACGATGCACCTCAGCCGGCGGGAGATCGATAGTGACCGTCTGCCACGGACGAGAATAGACATCGATGAAATCGGCGGCAATGGTTGCACCGGCGTAGAGGCGCATCAGTTCAAGACAGCGACGGAGTGCAATCGGTGGCAGCTCATAATCAACACCACGCTCAAACCGACGCGAGGCCTCGCTGGGCAACTTGAGACCGCGCGCCGCGCGCCGAATCTGAACCGGCTCCCAGATTGCTGCTTCGAGCAAAACGTTCGTCGTAGTCGCGCTCACCTCAGAACTGGCGCCACCCATCACTCCCGCCACCGCCAGCGGCCCCGTTGGATCACATACCATTAACGGCGGGTGCGACAAACCACTATCAGGGCCGGGAGTCAGGTCACGATCGCGGTCATCGAGCGTGGTCAAACGTTCACCGGGTTGGGCCAACCGGACAATCAGATGGCGATCGGTTACCCGGTCAGCATCAAATGCATGGGTTGGCTGGCCCCACTCAAGCATGACATAGTTGGAAATATCGACAATGTTGTTGATCGGTCGCATCCCGGCATTGATCAAGCGGCGCTGCATCCAGAACGGCGAAGGCCCGATCTTAACCCTCTCAGCCAGACCAACCATGAAACGCGGACAAAGATCGGGTTCGTGGACAGTCACATTGGCCCGCCCGACTATCGACGGCCCTTCCGCAACGACCTGCGGATCAGGAATGGTCAAGGGCGCGCCGGTCAGGGCAGCCACCTCGCGGGCTACGCCAACAATCGACAGACAACGAGCAAAATTGGGGGTAAGATCGATCTCAAGGATAATCTCACCCAGATAGTCGCGTAGTGGCATACCAACCGGCGCATCATCCGGCAGGATCAGAATACCCTCGTGATCCTCGCTCAGGCCCAGCTCCTTCTCAGAACAGAGCATCGCATCGCTCATCACCCCGCGTACCGGTCGGCCTTTCAGCCTGGTAATCACCCAACCCTCTGCGTGGCCATCGTACAACTGAGCGCCTTCACGAGCGAAAACGGCTTTCAAAGGGCGCGACAACCGGCCTTGATCGCGATAGGGAAAAAGGTTGGGTGCGCCGGTGACAACTGTATGAGGTTGGGGCGCGCCATAATCAACATCGGCCAGCACCAACCGGTCAGCGTTTGGATGCGAGCGCACCTCCAGCACGTTCGCGACCACGATCAGCTCAGGATCCCATGGCAGCGGCGAACCTTCAACGCCAATGCGATGGATCTGAGCAACTTCCATCCCGCCAAACGTCAAGCGGCGAGCCAATTCCTCGACCGGTAGATCTATCGCGACAAACTCGCGCAACCACGACAGCGGAACTCTCATATGGCTCCTCAGCATAGCAATCTGACTATTGCGATTGTAGTCAGCGCTTTGCCGGCTGTCAAATGAGCAAGGCTACCAGGATTTAGACGAAGCCGCGACAGGCTGCAACAACACTGACCTTCGTGCTACAATAGCGGAGTGTTCGCGTCTATGGAAACCAAAACCATATGAGTCAACCCGAAGAATTGCCTCCTGTCCCACATGTACCATCAACCCCACCGGCGCCACGTCCGCGCAGTTGCCTCAGCCGTTTGCTCGGCTTTATCGGCTGGCTACTCACAGTAACCATTGCCGTCGGCCTGGCGCTTGCCGCGTCTGCCGGCATTCTCTATCTCCTTGGGGTAGATCTGACCACACCACAACAGATTCGGCAAGCGAGTATTGAAGTGCAGCGGCTGCAAGCGGCAGCCACTGCGCAGGCCGACACCATTGCGCAACTGCAAACCGCGCAAGCTCAGAACAGTATCGAGACAGGCAATGCGCGGGAACGGATCGACGAGTTAGAGACCCAGGCTAGAGAACTGGCGGCAGCGGCCACTGCGCAAGCCGGACAGGCTATCACCGCAGTTGCATTGGGGCGAACGCTTCAAACCGCTGTGGCTGAGGCAGCGGCGCTACAGGATCAGCTCCGTGAGGGACAGATACTGGTTGCAGTTGTCGCGACAGTGCAGGCCACGCAAAACGAACGGATTCGTGAAATCGAACAGCGGAGTGAACGGTTGATTCGCTTTCTCAACCGGCTGAGCGACATCGCTGCCGACACGGCTGACGATACCAGCCTGCCGACAACCACCCCAACTGCAGCGCCAGCGCCAAACACGACAACACCAACGCCAATAGCGACAACCACGCCCACGCCGACACCATAGCGCAATCATCATCGTGGACAGCGATCCGGTTTGTCACATTAGCAAGGATTAGTCTCGCCCAATTGCGGCCTCAGTCAACAAACGCACCATCTGTTCAATCGAACGGCGAGCGCGAGCGAGGGCCAGCGTCATATCGGCCAGCACTGCTTCGGCCAGAGTAAAATTCGACTGATAACTGTCGCGCAAAGCCTCGAACAGATCTTGAGCCTCTTCGAGGCTTTGCATCGCCTGGATGAGCGCATGTTCGCTATCATCACGCTGACGCGCGGCGGTCATCGGCCAGCGACCGTTAATCTCGGCGCCGCGCACAATAGCCAGATAACGTCGCATTCGCTCAGCGCAAGTCAAGGCATCATACACCGCGCGCTCAGCAGTCACGATCAAGACGCGGGCCAGATGAACATTGCGACCAAGCTCGGCGCGCACCTCATCCAGAGTACTCCTGGCCAGTTGGATATGCTGAACCGCCTCGTCCGCCACGCGGATCAGCTCCACCCTCTCGTTCTCCAATTCGGTTGGCCAGCGGCGTGGAATCGTCGGCATAATCAACAGCGCTCCTTCGTGGTCGGCGCAGATACTCCTCAGCCGCGCGGCGGCGGAGCACATTCTCTCCCAGTTGCCACAAGATAATGGGGATGCCCGCAGCCACAAAACTGCGCCAGACCAGATCTTCATAACGATGCCAGTCGAGACCACCCAAACGACGGGCAGCCAGCGCAACCGGCGCTAGCGATAGAATAACGCCACCCGCGACTTCCGCCCACAAATGATCAGGCAAGACAGTAGGATAACGGCGCTGAAGCAGCTCAAGAGCCGCGGCGTAGACAGTTGACAACCCCATCACTTGTAAAGGCAACTGCACGGCGAGATGATCGGCTTCGGTCACTGCGTTGTACTGAGCATCGTGAGTCGTTGCTTGCATTGCAGGGTTCCTTTCGGGTACCTTTCAGGATTGATTATACTGCAGATGGAAGTTTTTGTCTAGCTTTTCGGGCATTTGTTGGGCGTTTGTTAGCGATTGTCTTAACCTGCTCCTATCCTCCTTTCAGGCGAGCATCGCGCGCAGCGCTGAGTGACGCACTAGTATTCTGACCAGATTTGTTGTCAGCCGGTTCGCATTCATAATACTACAATTTGTAGTAAAGTCAAGACATCGCCCAACAAGCACCCTTGAACCGGCTAGACAGCTCGAATATTATATGCTATAGTGAGAATAGCAAAAAGTTGATAAATCCTAAAAGAAACCCAACAAGTACCCTGAAACACTATCTCTAACCGCCGTTTTGATACCGCGAGGGAGCAATGCTGATCGGCACATGGCAGGTATCGTTAGACGAACATGGCCGCCTGGTTCTTCCTGCGCCGATTCGTCCGGCTTTCACCACCGGTATGGTAATTACCCGCGGCTTTGAACGCTGCTTGCAACTCTGTCCGCAATCGTTCTGGCAAGGTCTGACGCAGCGGGTTAGTCGCCTGAGCCTCGCCGGAACTGACGAGCGCTGGTTGCGCCGACTGCTGTTTGCCGAAGCGAGCGCCGCTTTGCTCGATGACCAGGCCGCAATCGTGATCTCCACCGCTCTGCGGAACTATGCCGGCCTTGACCGTGCCGCCGTGGTGGTGGGAATGGAGCAATACCTCGAAATATGGTCGCCTGAACGCTGGCAAGATTGCCAGACGAATATTCTGGCGCTGGCCGGACGCTGGTCAATCCGTGATTGGGATGTGTCAGTCCCGCCCGATAATGCGCTTTTTTTGTGATGGTGTTTACTACATATTGTAGTAGAAAGGAAATTCGCTCTATGTCCAGCTCCGTACTCTATCAGCCCCGCCCCGCTATCGACCGGCCAACCGGCAGCGCCGCCATCGCCCGGCAGCGCCTTTACCAGACCTTACAACGTGAACGGGTGCTCTTGCGTGAGCGCAATGCCGATCAACTGTTGTTGATCGCTTTGCTACACAGCAATGAGTCGGGGCCATCTTGCGAGGAATGATTCGCTATGGACGTAGCCTGTTGTCACGCTATGAGCACTCTCCAGTCGTGGTGCGCAATTGTGATTGTTGTGATTGTTTTTTGTTATTGTTGCGAGGTGCGATTGCTCGACAACAGCGCGCGTCCTCATTCTCTTACCCAACGCTGTATCTTGCCGTGCCGTCCTCGTTCGAAACCGGTCAGACCTTATGCGATCAACATATCAGCCTGTGTTGCTTTCGATCGATTTCAGTTCGTACCACCGCGGTTTCTTCGCGCGCTGGGAGGCCAACGAGGTCATCGATATTACGCAGAGCCAAATGCCCATGCCTATCGCCGTCACCGATTTGCCGCTGGTCTTGCGCGCGCTCGACGTATTGCAGGATCCGGCCTACCCACATCCCTGGACAGATGCCCAAGAGGCAGCTTTTACCTTTACGTCGGCTGAGAAAGAGCGTCTGCGCGAACTCGATTTCTGGGACGACGGCGATCGCGTCCCGTCCGATTTGCCTCGACGAGTCGGACGGCGACTCTTTCGCGCCCTGACCCACGATCAGCGCGGCGCCGAAGCACTGAAGATCGCGCGCAATTATGCGCTGGCCGTTGATCGACCACTCCTCATCGCATGCCATTTCAATGCCCATGCTCAGGCCGATGTAGCGCTGGCGGCGCTACCCTGGGAGTTGCTCTGGGCCGACGAACCAACCCCACTATTGGCCGAACGACGCCTTTCAGCTTCAATTGAACGTCGCTTGAAACACACCGGTCCGCCGCCTCTACCCACTTCAGGGCAAGGTGCGCTGCGTATCCTGGCCCTTTCGCCACAGGCCGGGATCCCGCCTGAACTGCGCCAGCTTGAACGGAGCGCGCGGATGAGTGCATTGCAACCACTTCTTGAGCGCCATCTGGCCGAAGTGCGCGAACTCAGTCCGGTTTCGCGCCGTGAACTTGAACGGGTCGTGCGTGAGTGGTCTCCCGATGTCATTCATTACTACGGCCATGGACGCTACGAGCAGGGAGCCGGCGCCCTCTTGCTCGACCGCGAGAGCGGCGGTGAAGACTGGACACCACCTGGAGCATTGGCGGCGGCAGCAGGTGGAGTGCGGATGGTACTCCTTCATGCCTGTCAGGGCGCAATGGCCACACCCGGGTCTGCTTTGCTGAGCAGTGTGGCTCCCGCGCTCAGTGTTGCCGGTGTGCCGGTAGTGATTGGCATGCAGTTTACCATTCGCGCCGATGCTGCTACCCGCATTGCCAGTATCGTTTACGCCGGCCTCGCCCAGGGACGCAGCGTCCAAGAGGCGCTGGTCGCTGCCCGCATTGCGCTCTATGTCGGTGAAACCGATCAGGTGTCATGGTTCGTGCCGGCGCTGTATGTGCGTAGTCGCAGCCTTGGACCCATCTACTTACGGCCACCAAGTGATCAACCTCCGGCATTGACGCTCAGTCATCGGAGTTCAGGTCGTGATCCATCACCTGTTATTCGTCGGCTCCGCATTCAAGATGAATGGCTCCGCCGACGGTATGGCATTGAACTGTAACGCTATCGCCTAAACATAGGGACGATGCATGCGTCGTCTATATCTGAGGTGACAATGTATCACATCGAATGGATCGGAATGAGCCGCGCCAATTTCAAGCCGGGAACACCTGATCGCATTCGCATGGTGGTGCTTCACGCCACCGCAGGCTCATATCCAGGCGATCTTAGATGGCTTCGCCAGGGTGGCGCGCCTGGCCGCGAGGTGTCAGTGCATTACTATATCTCCAAGCTTGGCCAGATTTTTCAACTGGTTGCCGATCGGGATATTGCATGGCACGCCGGCACGAGTCGCTGGGAAGTCGATGGCCGTACTGTGTTCAGTTGCAACGATGTATCAATAGGCATCGAGCTGGAGAATCGCAACGATGGCCGCGATCCTTACCCGCCCGAGCAATATGCTGCTGCGCTTTGGCTGACCCGCGAGCTGGTACAGAAGTATCAGATCCCACCTTCACAGGTGGTACGGCATCTGGATATTGCGCCGGGACGCAAGACTGACCCGGCGGGCTTTCCCTGGCAACGCTTTCTCAGTGAAGTCTTTGCCAATCTGCCGGGAACACCTGCTCTGCCGCCGGGAGATCAGTTACGACAGCATATGTTTGATCTTGCCTTCCGGGCTGCCGGCAGCGGTCTGCCGACCGAATGGCCCTTCTTCACTCAGGCTCGCGCCGCCAATCTGGGAATGCCGGTAGCTTCATTAATCGCCCGGCCACTGTCACCACGTCCGGCCTCAGCGCCTAACGATCGTGAACGCGCGCTTGTCCTACCCGACGGCACCCGTTACGTGGTCGAAGTGTACGCCCGTGATGCGCTGTTTGCTGCTGTTGGCCCTGATGATGCGCTCCACCCCGGCGCGCGCATCGAGCGGCTGAGCGCCGTTCCCGCCAGTCCACAACGGATGGCGCTGCTTGAAGCGGTCTTCCGCGCCGCCGATCCGGTAAGCGGCTTTCAGCCTGGTTGGGCTTTTCACCAGTATTTTCTCGCCCATATCGACTCTCTCGGCATGCCGATCAGCCACAATCACCGCCTGGCACTCGCGCCAGGAGTTAGCTTTGCCTGCCAGCATTTTGCGCTCGATAGTCTCTGCTCACCGGCTGGACAATGGCAGGTGATCTATCGCCTGAGTGAGATTCGTCGCGCCGCTACCGGTCAAATAACCCTCACCGGCTTGAGCCGCGCGCGAGCCACTCAACTGGCGCAACTCTTGCTCGATGATCTCTTTGCGCTGCGAACCGGTCGTCGCTACCAGGCTGACGCAGCCCTGATTCGGTATGCGCTGGAAGAAGACCTCGGTGCGCCACTCGGCCCTGCTGAAACAGTAATGATTGATGATACGCCAGTTGCACTTATGCCCTTCGCGCTTGATGTAGTGGCTTGTCGCCTGCCAACACCAGACTGGCCGCTCGACCGTCCGCTGCCTCCGACCAGCTCTTTTGGACGGCTGACCGCACTGCTTGGCAACCATCGACAATTTGCAACCGGTATCCTGCGGCTATCACGTCTCACCAACCAGCGTCTGCCAGCGCCATTGACTACCAGCGATCCTCTGTTGGGACCGATCCGTCAAGGCCGACCACTAATTGATGTCAGTATGTTTGCCGGTGATGGTGAAGTTCGTCGCCGCCCGATTGACACCATCCTGCTGGTGCCAACCAGCGGACCTGCCAGCTTGCACTTAGCCGATGCTCATATCGGCGCGCGATGGCACTACTTCATCGATCATACAGGCACGGTATTCCGTCTTCGGCACGAACGTTACATCGCCCGCGCTGCTCGCGGCGTTGGCCTGCCGGCGGAACGACTCGACCAACGCGCGTTGGTGATTGCAGTAGAAGGATCGCTTAACAACGCGCCGCCGCCATTAAAGCGTGCAACTCAGGCGCTTGTGCAATTGCTGCGGCGTCATTTTCGTATCAACGCTGACCGACTGCGCGTGATCGATCACACTGCGCGCGCGACACTCGTTGAAATCGAGTAAATCTGGCATATCAATGCCTGTGGGAGAAGCAATGCAATCCACAAGCACGACACTTCCATCGCACCCACCGATTAACATTAAACTTGTCGGTCTTGGTGGCTGTGGCGGAAATCTGGTCAGCGCCATCCGGTTACCCTCTGCTCAGGTCGATATGATCGTTGCCAACACCGATCAACAAGACCTGGTCGGACGGGTCAATATTCCGACTCGTATCCTCCTGGGGCCTCAACACACTGCCGGCAAAGGCGCTGGCGGTGTGCCTGAAGTGGGTGCCGCCGCCACCCGCGAGAGCGAACCCGTTCTGGCTAAAGCTCTCACCGGAGCGGATCTCGTGGTACTTGTCGCCGGGATGGGTGGCGGCACCGGCACCGGCGCTGCGCCAATTGTCGCTCGATTAGCGCGCCAGCTCGGTGCGCTCACGCTAGCCTTCGTCACCATGCCTTTCCTGGTCGAAAAAGGCCAGCGCAGTCGCGCTGCTGAACAGGGTCTGGCTGCACTAACAGAGGCTGCCGATGCAGTGGTTGTTGTTTCTAATCAAAAGATTCTCAATTTTGTCGATCCACGTGAAACGTTGACCAAAGCGCTGACCTACAGCAATACCATTTTGAGCGCAGCTATCAGTGGAGTGATTGAACAGCTTTCGTTGCCCTCGCTGATGCAGCTCGATTTCTCTCACGTGCGGCAAACGCTGAGCAATGCCGGACAGACAATGCTCGGTATCGGCAGTGCCAGCGGCAACGATGCCGCTCAGCGCGCAGTGCAGCAGGCGCTCAAATGTGATTTGCTAGAAGGCAATTTAATGAAGGCCAAGCGCATCTTCGTCTCAATTATTGGCGGTAATAACCTGGGATTGCACGACGTGAGTCGCGCTATCGATAACATACACCAGACAATCGACAATGATATCAATCCGGTGATCGGGGTGGCAAATTCACCGGCTCTGAATCATCAGGACCGCGTGCGTGTCACGTTGATCGCCAGCAAAGTTGGCTCATTCCGCCGGCTACACCATACAATGACAACGCAGCCACCATCAGGATCAACTCGCGCAGATCAGCCATCACTTGCGTTCACCCAAGATCAAGAAAACCTTCCACCCTTCTTGAAGTTATACCGAAGAGGGAAAGTATGATCCTGCATCTATGCACGAACGATCCACTTGTTTCACTTGTGCATGATCTATTCGGAGCAAACCCGGTGCGTGTGCCAGACGCCCGCATCCGACCGCTCTCAGTTGTCGTCCATCGCCGCGGACGCAGCATCTTTCGTGGCTCGCTGTTACCATTGCTCACCGATTCCAGCCCGCTCAGCGTACAGCCCTCAGTATCACAATTGATCGACATCAGCGGTCGCCGATCGCGGCGCGTCAATCTTGAGCTGGGCTTAAACATTTTGCGCGGTTTTCTCTACGGTTTTGGTCTGCCCACTGCCACTTTCACAACCTCCGTGCAGGGAGCAACAACCATCACCTTCTCATTCCCCACTGCGATGCGCCTCGCCTATGACGTGAATGCGCTCGGTTGGGCCCTGGCTGGACGCGCCATCGATCGCACCAATCCGGCAGCGGCGATCTTGTTCGAGCAGACACCTTATGAATTGTTGTTGATCGACTCGATTCTGACCAGCCGCCATCTCACGATCACCTTCAGCGGCGCGCAGGGACAACAATTAAATGTCGACATCAATGCGCTTCGCCAAATGCTCGGCGATCTTGGTGGTCATGCCAGTATTAACAACGATGCCGATCTGGAAATCACCCTTGCCAGCCCACACGACTTAACCTTCGCTTTCTCCTGTGTGCGACTTTTCTTCAATGACGAAGGATATATCACTACACTTCCGCCTGATCTCGACCGGCGCGTGCTTAACAGCAGAAATGATGTCAGTGTACGATATAGCCCGGATCGTGTGATGTTAAGCAAACAACCAGGTCTATTGATCTGGGATCGCGCAGAGCAGAGGAGCAAACCGTGACCCGAGTTGACATCCACTTTCAGACGCCTAGAGAGAACCGGTCAGGCGAGGCAGGCAGATTTTACAGCACACCCGCACTCGCCGACCTGAGGTTCACATCTCTCCAATACTTAAGCGCCATCCTCAGATAGTAGTCAGTTCACGCAACACCGTAAGGAAACGTTCTACTTCATCAGCAGTGTTGTAGTGTACCAGCCCCACGCGCACCATACCACCAAGCTTCTCAACACCCAAACGCTCACTCAGGCTGAGCGCATAGTAATTTCCATCCCAGACAAAGATTCCGCGCTCAGCCAGCTTTTCAGCCACGATGCGCGGCGACAGATTCGCCAGCCGGAAGGAGACGGTCGGCGTGCGCCAGGCAAACCGTTCTGGTTCGCGAATACCGTAGAAGGTCAAACCGGGGATGGCAAGCAAACCTTCGATCAACTGCACCGCTAACGAACGCTCATAATGAGCAATTCGCTCCAGCGCTGTCACCAGGGCAGTGCGTCGATCGGGCGCAGGTTGCCCAAGACTGGCCAGATAATTAACCGCAGCAACGACACCGGCCAAACCCTCGTGATTTTGGGTGCCAGTCATCCAGCGCTCTGGCACAGTGTCAGATGCAGGCCGCACTTTGTAAGGCTGCAAGCTCTGCAAGTGCTCACGTTTACCATACATCACACCAACGTGCGGCCCGAAGAATTTGTAGACGCTACAGGCCAGAAAATCACAATCCAGCGCTTTAACGTCAATTGGGCCATGAGGTGCATAGTGAACTGCATCCACGAAAACAATTGCGCCCACTTGATGCGCCCAACTCACCACTTGCCGCACATCATTGATCGTGCCAACAGCATTTGAGGCATAACCGACCGCAACCAGTTTGGTACGAGCACCGATCTTTGTGGCCATATCGGCCATGTCGAGCGTACAGTCTTCTGGATCGATGTCAACCTCACGGATAACAACCCCACGCTCACTCAACACTCGCCATGGCGCAACATTTGCATCGTGATCGAGCCGTGTCACCACGATTTCGTCGCCAGGTTGCAGTTCACGTCCAATCGCGCGACTGAGGGCAAAAGTCAGTGAGGTCATATTCTGGCCGAAGAAGACCTCGTCAGGCGCACAACCAAGCAAATCGGCCATCGCCGCATGGGCAGCAGCAATCGTGGCATCAGTGCGCTGACTGGTTAAAAATGCGCCGTGCGTGTTAGCATTATCGCGCGCCAGATAAGCGCCGATCGCATCAATAACCATCTGCGGTACTTGCGTACCACCAGGGCCATCAAAAAAGATAGCCGGTTGACCGGCAACCTCTTGCGCCAGAGCCGGAAAGAGGGGACGAATGGCATTCGGTTCGAGAGGCATAACTATAACTCCGCAACACATCGCTGTTTCGTCAAATAATACCAGATGTGGCTATCAGGTTGAAAGGCTGGAGTGAATGAAGTTGCGATCAGGTGTATGGCGATACCATGACCGTCCCCAACCACGCTTCGCGGAAGCGACAGATAATCTTCGGGACATAGTGATGCTGTGACTCGGTATACCCGACTAACGAAGGCTGCAGGCATTGCACTAATGCCTGTTCGAGTGCACTGTGTTGGGTTTTATGCGAGCGCACCCTCTTCCCGCCATCCCCCACATACGCAGGAGTGACATCCACGACCAGATCGATAAGCGCTCGTGACGCCGCCATTTCTCACATACGCGGGAGTAACGACATACCAACGTCACGACAACGAGCAGTATGGCCCTCACACGCGCGCGCGATACCCCTGCTCACGACAGCCCGACCAGACACAACGACCTCCCTCCCTCAGGCGGGAGCGATGCACGTTGCGATCAACTACTGCCGGCTCCGTCTCGTATGGCCCTCACACGCGCGCGCGATACCCCTGCTCACGACAACCCGACCAGACACCACGACCTCCCACACCAATGTGGAAGTGATTCTGTTCACGCCGCCCATCCATCTCACGTCGGCACTTTGCTCCACACACATGCGAAAGCGATGAGACAAGATCGTTGCCACACCGAGATTGAGCAAACTTCTCTATCCAAAATGAGGTATCCACGCGCTCCCCACCCCTGGTCGCGCATCCAAACTTCGGCGAGCAGCATTCCCGCTTCAGCCTTATTATCTCTTAGAACTCAGTTTGATGTGAGGCGCAGATCCATTGCATCCACTCATAAATGATTGCATAGACATCTATTTCTTGCGCACAAACACCGCGCAACGTTTACGAATGTCGCGCGGTTTTATATATGACGACTCATTCATCAACGAACCTCAGGAGGCGCTCCAATGCTGCTCTCAGTGCTACCACGCCGCCGCTGCGCACCCCTTGCCCCGCCGCCTGCCGCTCCACCGCCGCCCTCCCCGCCACCGGC
>OGCI01000429.1_pt1 | contig 49636 bp, 36 predicted proteins | sample 1570021 | NCBI WGS metagenome assembly OGCI01 (sample SAMN06264664, study PRJEB24512) | hot springs metagenome | isolation source: Hot spring water | place: South Africa: Tshipise | collected 2015-06-21
AAATCAACCGTGCCCCCAGCAGGGTTTAAGTTTATCCCTATATCCGTCCATGTACCTCCGGCTCCTAATTTGTAATATAGACGATAACTTGCTACTCCGCTCAAATTATCTGTTGCAGAAGTGTAATTTACAGGCACAGGATTTACATTTATATATTGGGACACGTTTATGGTTCCCACAGTTGGATTGGTAGTGTCATAATGAGTATAGGTATGTCCATTTCCCGTGGGACTGTCACTTCGGTTCCCGGCACCATCTACGACTACAATCGCAAAGTAATAGGTATCTTCACCTGTTACTGCACTAAAATTGAAACTACCATCGGGGGCATTAGTAGAACGCAACCCTGTATCTGTCCAGGTTCCACCGGTGCCTTTCTTCACCCAGAGTTCTACATTAGCCACGCCACTGGTAGTGTCACTTGCACCGGTATATGAAATTGTTATGGGTATAGTTTTTACTCCATGGGGTGAAGTCACTGTACTAAAAGTTGGACGTTCGATGAGGATACCGCCACCTGTATGAGTCCCGCTATTCGGTGTTCCTATAAGATTTCCCGCAACATCACGCACACCCGTTACGGTGATAGTTACATTACCTCCCTGCAACATTTCACCTGAAGTCCAGATACAGCGGTAAGTAGTCCCTGAAACAAATTGGACGGAAGAAGGATTCGTCGCTAATGTCCCTTTCCCCGTGCCCGAAATTGTATAGTTCGTAGTAGTGGTTACTCCTGCTCCCATAGATTCACTGAAGGTTACATGCACCCAGCGTGTACCGGTGACTTGAACATTAGTTACGGTTGGAGGAGTAGTATCTACGACTGTAATAGTAAGGTCTTTTTCATAGGAAAGGTTATTTGGACGAGACCCGTTATCTGTCGTCCGTACCCGAATTACATACGGACCCGGGGTCATATTCGCACTAGAGGTTCGCACAACATTCCCATCTAGATAGAACTCGGAACCGGAGACTAATGTATAGGTATGTGTCTGGAGAGGTGTTGCACCTGTTACATTGTCCACATCAAAGGTGGAAAGCGTGCCGACCGCATATCCTGCAGGTAGATTAGAACCAATCGTTGAATTGGATATCATTATATCTGATGGGGCTTCGTTTAGGATAGGATAATAGTTTGAGGAAGGAATCATTTGTTTGGAAATTCCCGGGCCGGACCAACTTACCTGACACACAGCAACGCCTGTGAGTTCATCATATCTTAAATCAAAATAATATTTTCTTCCACCTGTTAGGATAATATTGCCACTATACTCTGTGGGTGCCTGAGCCTGTCCAAGACGATTTATTAATCTTGTCCCATTTACATATAAATCTGCTCCATCATCACTGTAAACATAAAAAGTATATGTCCCATCTGTGGGCACATATACTTTACCACGCCACCAAGCACTGAAATTGTCGGCAACAACGCCGAATTCAGGACTGCCTGTGCCGAAATCATGCCAGATATCAAATTCATATCGTTCTGTGGCAAAATTTGCAGGTTCATTTCCCGACCAGTTCGCATTGTAATACCTTGCGATAACACATCCTTGAACGAGACTAAAATAAGATTGAGGGATAACCTGCTTAGATACGCCCGGACCTTCCCATCTCAGTTCTGCTACTGCTCCACCGCTATTTTCATAATATTCCATTACAACATTGTGTAAGCCTGCGTCTAAATAGATTGCACCACTACTCACCTCCGTAGGTCCTTGATCTTGCCACTGATTGATTCTTTGAGTTCCATTTATCCACAACCTCGCTCCATCATCCGTATAGGTATAAAAAGTCCAATTTCCTGAGGTGGGAATATAAATATTAGAATGCCAACGGACAGCGAAACCATCTGATTGGACCCAGTTATCGACACCGGGATGTCCTGTTCCCCAATTAAAGTTTACTCCTGGGTCCAAGCGGTTCATCGACCAATTGGTATAATTAAATGGATTTGGTTGTGGGCCTCCTGCGCGGTAATATCGACCATGAATTGCATTCCACTGCGTTACACCTCTGTCCAAATCAAAAGCACTGGCTGGAATAACTTGTTTTATGACTCCTGGTCCTTCATATAAAAGACGAGCCATCGCCCTTCCGGTATTTTCATAATAATCCATATCTACCTTATTCCAACCTGCACTGATATTTATGGAACCGGACCATTCCGTCGCTCCCTGGTCTTGCCATCTGTCTATAATGAGGTTACCATTAACACGCAACCTCACTCCATCATCTGTAATTGTATAAAAGGTCCATGAGCCCGAAGCCGGTATATAAACCCATCCACGGAAAAGAACACTAAAAGAATCGTTTCCTATCCCTGGGACTCCAGGGCTACCCGTGCCCCAATCAAAATTAATATTCTGCTCAAGCCGTTTCGCTCTATAATTCCCCAATACCCCTCCCCCTGTGCCTGTGTAATATTCTGCTAAAATATAGGCAAGGGCAGACTCATGAAAGGCAAATAAAATAATAAAAATAATTGATGTAATAAAGACTTTTTTCATTGTTCATCTCCTTCTTTTCTTAAAAATATTATAAGAAATCATAAATTGAATTTCAATCTGTTTTTTATAAAACCTGACATAAGGAACAGACATAAAACTTTAACTCTTAATTACTTAATTATTAATTATTTATTTAAAAAATTTACATTATGAAGAAAAGTTTTTATTTTGATATAAGCAAATGGATTTCTTTAAACTATTCTTACTTTATTGTAAGAGTCATAATTTGTTAACAAACATTTTGTATAAAAACAACATTAACATAACTAATATGAAAAGGTGAGGAATATGCACACAGCGATGGTTTTTGCACCGCATGCAGATGATGCTTCTGCATTTTGTGGAGGGACTTTAGCGAAATGGAGTTCACAAGGTTGGAAGATTGTTCTGGTACGGGTAACGGATGATGCAAGAGACTCCGTCGGATTGACGATAGAAGAGACAAAAAAACGAAATCGTGAGGATTTGGAGAAATCATGCGAAATATTGGGGATAAAAGAAATAATACATCTGGACTTCGCGACGGATACATTAGCGGATGTTCCGTTAACAAAATTACGAGAACGGTCTGTATATCTAATTCGCAAATATAGGCCGTATGCGATTTTTTCATTTGACCCGTATGCACATTTTGAGCCGAATATGGACCATGTCCGGGTTGCACGAGCGGTTGAGGAGGCGTTATGGGTATCTTGTTTTGACCTTCATCATCCGGAACATTTCAAAGAAGGGCTGGAACCTTTTTCCGTTTGTGAACGGTGGTATTTTGCGAGGTACCTGGAAAAGATTACCTATGCGGAGGATATAACCGAATTTTTTGACAAGAAAGTTTCGGCCCTTTCTGCTCATGAAACAATGATGCGGAACATATTAAATCAATTTCGTCTTCAGTTGAAAACATGGGGATACCGTGTGCCTATTATTGATGAGGCGTTTTCCGGGGATTATAGGGGTCTCCTTGAGCAGGTTTTATATCTGCAGTGTTCGCAAATTGCGGAAGAGTGCGGAATGTCTGAGGGGACACTAGCAGAAGGTTTTCGTATAGACCGTTTTGGGGATATGGAGGCCTTTTTCCAGCAGTTTGCAGAACCCATAAAAGATGTTTCACAGGGACCAAAGAGACTTTTTTTTGATAAATACTGGCCCGACAAATAATATTCAAGAATCGTCGTCGAAAAAGGGAGGTTATTCGTTTTGATAGTGTCCTTTGTTATCCATTTTTTATAACTTGCAACAGTGTTTGATAAAATGTATGGAGCAAGATTATTCGTTAAGGATTATTAATAAATGCCTAAATCGCATATAAAAAAGTTACCTATTTTGTTTTTCGTATTACTCTATTCTCATATCCTCTATTCACAACAAACACCCCCTGTGGTCCACGAAGCAAATTCCAATCCGTTGGGGATACATTTGTCAAGACAGGTACCGAGGGGATATATTCCGGGCACACCAATAGAAGTTGTGATAACTATATATTGTGATGCCCCCGATCCCAATTACCCTGTAACTGCAATCGGTCTATATGAAATGTTACCTGCTGATTGGACTTTTACTTCTACGCGGGGTATAACAACAGAACCCCCACCGATAGCCCCTGCAGAAGGAACAGCGGGAACCTTGCAATTTGCATGGATAACCCCTCCGGGATTTCCATGCACTTTTGCATATACGGTTCAAGTTCCTGAAGATTCCGTGGGAGTAAAAACGATATCCGGACAGGTAGAATACCGGACAAACGGTCCCCGGCTGGTATCTCCACCCCAAATAACAGAAATTAACGGGATAGACCGTACACCACCCGAAATAACACTTTTAGGCGACAATCCTTTCATAATTTATCAAGGCACGGCATATCGAGAACCGGGTTATAAGGCCCAGGATAATGCGGATGGAGATATAACATCACGCGTTCAAGTGAGTGGCCATGTGGATACAAACCAACCGGGGGAATATACGATTACTTATACAGTTCGTGATAATGCGGGGAATGATGCTACAACCACAAGACTTGTTCGAGTACTGGAACGAGATACGCAGACACCCTCTCCTGGGGGAATCGTTGTACCCCCTGTAAGCGGAGGTTCGGGGGTAAGGCCTCCTTCTGTTCCTACAACCTTCCCGAATCGACCGAATCAAACAGCAGGGAATCAGCAACCAATCCAAAACAAAACAAATATTCCCTCCTCAACGAATAATCCTCAAATACCCCGGCCTGAGGAAGTAACCTTTCCGAGACCTTCCAGTCAAAAGGATGGACAGCCCCAAGGAATTGCTAGTGGAAAATCCTTAAATCCATTTGAAATTCCAAAAGAAATTCGAGGTGGGGCTAAACCTCCTCCAAATTTTGAGAAAAACAAAATACCTGTAATAGCAGACAGAAAAATTAGTGGGAAAGAGTTCTCTGAAAGTTCAGAGAATACTTCCTCAATTACAACGGCCCCTAAAACAGATAATATTGAAGAAAAAGATAAGAAAGGCTTTACGGTTGTAGCCACCCCAGAAACAACTCCTCCTGTAACAAGCACAGGAAATACCGATACTCTTGCAACAGCCCCCATTAAGATGGATACAGATGGGACCCAGAGTTCATTCCCATTCTTTTTAGGTAGTTTTGTAGACTGGTGGTCGAATAAAACACAAGCAGAACGAAGGAATCTTACAGGAATGCTTGTTTTATTGGGTATGTTAACCTTACTTTGCCTTATCACAGGGAAAAACGCTTATCAGGGGATCGCACCTCAACCCCGTATAAAAAAGACAGAAACATCAAAAACCGAAAGTGGTGTAGAAAGTTAGAATTATAACGCGTGTGATGAACAAGGATTTGAGGATTCATTCTTTGAGAAAAGAGACTTATGCTGTTCATGTACGGGATTGTGTCATAGGAGGAAGAGCCCCTGTTGTTGTTCAGGCAATGACCAATACAAACACAGAAGATGCAGAAACGACAGCAAAACAGGTAGCAGATTTATTTCTTGCAGGAGCAGAGATTGTCCGAATTACTGTTAATACCCCAAAATCAGCAAAGTGTGTTCCCGAGATAAGGAAGCGATTGGAAGATATGGGATTGGATGTCCCCTTAGTTGGAGATTTTCATTATAACGGGCATTCTCTATTATCAACATATCCAGAATGTGCCCAAACCCTCGATAAATATCGTATTAATCCGGGCAATGTAGGGAAAAAAGATAAGAAAAGTATCTATTTTACGCAGATATGCAAAATTGCGAAGGACCTCAATAAAGCAATAAGAATAGGCGTTAATATAGGCTCATTAGATACAGACCTTGTTATTCAAAAGATGGCCGATAACGCAAAATTATCCCAACCGAAAACAAGCGAAGAGATATATGATGAATGCATGGTGTTATCCGCTTTACAATCTATAGATAGGGCTTTAGAGGCAGGGTTGAAACCGGAACAGATTGTCATCTCCTGCAAAAGTAGTTCCCCAATGCAGTTAATCCGTGTATATCGAAATCTATCGGAACAGACACGACAACCGCTCCATTTAGGACTAACCGAAGCAGGTTCCGGATTACGGGGGATTGTCTGGTCGGCTACTGCGATGGGAATTCTCTTATCGGAAGGTATAGGAGATACGATACGGGTTAGTTTAACGCCGACTTCCGGCCATGACCGCAGAGATGAAGTGTATGTAGCCCAAGAAATTTTACAGTCGCTGGGTATTCGTCAATTCGCACCACAGGTCATATCCTGTCCCGGATGTGGTCGCACTTCTAATGCTACTTTCCAACAAATTGCAGAACAGGTCCAAAAATATATACGCGAAAATCTATCTCATTGGCGGAGACATTATAAAGGCGTTGAACAGATGAGTATTGCTGTTATGGGTTGCATTGTTAATGGCCCGGGCGAATCGAGTTTTGCAAATATAGGGATTAGCCTGCCGGGAAATGGGGAACATCCCCAATGCCCTGTTTATGTAGATGGGGAAAAAGTTGCTACATTAAGCGGGACTGCAGAAGAATTGGCAAACCAATTTATAGAGTTAATAAAAAAATATATTCAAATCCATTATTCATAAAAGTTTTCCATCACACCCGCAAAAGATTCTGGTCGTTTTTAATCAAAAATGATAGTTCTTCTCCGATATACCATAATACGGTCGTCTGCATGAGATTTAACCGCTTCGGATAATACTTTCTTTTCAATATCCCTGCCCATTGTAATCAAATCTTCCACACTATGTGTATGGTTTACATGAATACATTCTTGATAAATAATAGGACCCTCGTCTAAATCCTCTGTAACATAATGGCTTGTTGCGCCGATTAGTTTCACACCACGCTCATATGCTTGATGATAGGGTCTTGCCCCTACAAAAGCGGGAAGGAAACTATGATGGACATTAATAATGTTATTCCGATACTCGTTTACAAAATCAGGACTTAATATCTGCATATAACGGGCTAATACTACGAAATTAATGTAATGGCGATTAAACAACTCAAGAGTTTGTTTTTCTGCCTGAGGCTTGGTCTCTGGTAAAACAGGAATGTAAAAGAAAGGGATTGAAAAACTTTCAGCGACGGGTTCTAAATCGGGATGATTGCTTACAATTAAACAAATGTCTGCATTAATCTCACCGTATTTATGCTTCAGAATTAAATCATATAAACAATGGTCATATCTGGAAACCATAATTGCCATTTTTTTTCGCTCGTCTCCAAAGGAAATCGATGTTTCCATCCGAAACTGCCCGGCCAATTCTTCCAGTTCTTTTTGAAATTGTGCTTTTGTAACATTCATACCGGTACAGTCAAAATGCACCCGCATAAAAAAACGATTATCAATTTCCTCCTTGTGCTGTTGTGCATGAATAATGTTTCCCCCGCGTTCAAAAATAAACCGGGCCACATTGTAAACGATACCGGGGACATCGGGACAATGTAAGCGTAATACAGCCGTTTTGCTATTTTTCATTGATGAGTTCCTTTATATAACAATAACCCATAAAACGATAAGGTAATTATAAACAACACAACATCCTGCTGACTACTTTGCTTTTTCTCTTTAATATCCTTCTAAACGAAAAAGAAATTACTTTTTCTTTTCAAGAATCACACATCGGAAACCAACCGTGTTAATTTTTGTTTCCGGAAATAAACCTTTTCTGGCTGTACAGGTGATTCCCTCCGGGCCGGAATTCCAACAACCTCCGCGTAATGTGCGTAAGGGTGGATTTGGGATGGTTTCGGGATGGTTTCTCGCTACAGGATATGGCAGAAAATAATCTCGTGTCCATTCCATAACATTGCCTGCTAAGTCGTAAACACCGTCGGGAGTCTTCCCTTCCTCGTGCATGGTTACAATTGAAGGCATACCCAGATAATCATTAAAGTTGCAGTGAATGGAGTCTGGGGGCGTATTTCCCCATGGATATTTTCGGTTTTCTTTTCCTCTTGCTGTAAACTCCCATTCCTTTTCTGAAGGGAGCATTTTACCTGCCCACTGTGCATATGCATTGGCTTCAAACCATGATACGCCCACAATAGGCTGGTCGGAACCGTTGAGCATAGGGTCGTACCAATAACGAGGTAGAGGGGCTCCGGTTGCTTCGATATACTTCTTATATTCCGCTACAGTTACAGGATATATGTCTATCCAGAATGGCTCCACAAAGACTTCTTCTTCCGGGGCCTCTTCTCTAACTGTATTATTTCCCATCAGGAAATAACCGCCTTCCATAAAAACCATATTCTCTTTTGATACGGAATCCTTTTTGTCAGAAGAGGTAATAATGTTCACAGACTTGTTCATATATGAACTTTTAAAACTTTTTTCAAGAGCCAGACGGAAGTCTCGTGCAGTTTGCCAGCGGTCTTCACGGTCTTCGGTTAATGCTTTGTTCAGTACTTCATTAATAGACGGGGACACATCATTCCGTGCCTGCATCAAGGGGACATAGGGGTCAATAGGGGAACGCAAGGATAATAGTTCATATAGAATCAATCCTACGGTATATAAGTCCGCACGGGTATCCGTTACCCATTTTTTCTTTTGTTCAGGTGCCGCGTATGCATAAGTACCAATAACCTGCTGTTGTTGTGAAGGAGTCATGTTACTATTTGTTTGGGAAATAGATTCTTCGACCGCAATTGCAAGTCCAAAATCCAGAACCTTTATTTTTTCACCCGGCAAAATCATAACATTTTCAGGTTTCAAATCCCGATGGGATACCCAACGATGTGCATACTCAAGAGCCTGTAATATTTGCAAAGCAAACTCGATTGCGATACGAACGGGCAAAAACTGACGGTCTATTCGAAGTTTTCTCAACATGTTCCGTAAGGATTGCCCTTCCAGATACTCCATACTTAAAAATAAAAAACCTTCGTTGGTATATGCTACATCATGAACAGCCACAATATTGTCATGTCTTAAACGCCGTGCTAATTGCGCTTCTTTGATGAACAATTGCCCTGCCCTTGGTGTCCTCAACAAACTGGGATGCAAAAATTTTAGGGCTACGATTTCATCCAGTAATTCATCCCTCGCTTTATAAACAAAACCCATTCCACCCTTACCTATAATACTTTCTATGACATAGCGGTCATCGACACGGTCTCCCTCTTTGAACTCAATTCGAAAAGAAGACTCACTCCCCATATTGGGAACCACAACAGGTTGGTGGCAATTAAAACAATAACTGGTTTTTCCATGAACAGCCGCCGGAACCCAAATTTTTAAACCACAACTTTTACATATTACTGCAATAATAGGTTGCATTCTGCCTCTTTACTCCACTTCGGATAGAATAGAACTAATTATATCCACAAATCGTGTATAATTTAGTAACGAATTTATTATCAATAATATCTTACTATATCTAAATTGTTTTAATCGAATTCATCCAGTAATACAGGATAGTGTTTGAAAAATGCAAAATAAAAGCGTAATTATTTTGGGATGTTTTTTCATTCCCTTAGCCGGTTCTGCTGTGGAAATCGCGATTCCTTCTGTTTCTGTGAATACAGGGGAATGTTTTGCAATAAATGTTGAACTATATAAAGTAGAAGATGTGGATATTTACACTTCTGTAATTGCTTTTGCATTTGACCCATTTAAGATACAAATTGGTTGTAATACCATTTTCAATCTCGGGACTTATAACGAGCCGACTGTTTATGAACAAGATTCTACAACAGACGAACAACCCATAGTATTAAGCGATTCGCTTAAAAATATGGGCCTAAAATACCGTGTGGCTATATATCCTCAGGGTCTTATGGTTGTGGTCCTCTGGGATAGTACCGATAGAATTCCCTCCGGGCTCTTATTTTCTATCCCATGCAAATTGACGGATAGAGCAATACCCGGCGATAGACTGATTGCACAATTGATTTCAAAAGAGGAACCCTTTTATATAAGGAGAAGTTTCCCGGATAACAATATTGAATGGCAATCCTTCTATTGTTCCCTTGCAGATGTGAACGCCTTACCTGTAAACCCAACTCTCGTTTCAGGAATTGTTTATGTAAAAAGCGGAAATGACGGCGAACCACAAGAAGGAGAGGGCGAAGGACTCCCTTTAGAAGGGACCGCAGAGGGAAGCCCTCCTGAAGGTGATATTTCAGAGGGGAATTCAATCGAAGGAAATACATCCGAAGGGAGTTCGTTAGAAGGGAATCCAACAGAGGGAGAAAAACCTATCTGTGGATGCAGAAGAAAAAGCGAGATAAACAGAGAGAACATCGCATTGCCTTTACGGGTTTTAGAAATGGCTGACTTTAACATCGGATTTATAATTGCTCTTGTTGTAATACTCCGTCGTTTGTAGTTAAACTATTGCCAGATAGCAACCAAGGCAAACTACTCATATCATCATAAAGAAAGGAACCGCATGAGACCTACACTTATTCATATAGGTATATTTGAACTTCATTCGTATGTCTTTTTCATGGCTTTGGGACTCTTAGTAGGGGTATCGCTTGCATTGCGGGAAAACAGCCGGCTACCGCAACCTTACCCGGTAACAGGGAAGGTTGGGATCTGGGGGCTGATTGGAGGACTTATTGGGGCCAATGTTTACTATATACTTCAATATGAAGGAATATCTCAATTATATAAAGTCATCTACTTCTGGGCTGGTGGGTATGTTTTCTTTGGAGGGTTCATTGGGGGAACCATAGGTGTCTGGTTATATCTAAGACTACAAAAAGTTCCTTTTCTCCCTTCTGCAGATATTGGAGCTCCTTATCTTGCTTTAGGACACGCCATTGGCAGATTAGGATGTTTTACAAACGGTTGTTGTTGGGGGGATTTGTGCTATGCTCCTTGGGGTGTTGTATTCCCAAAAGATAGTGGGATATATGACCATCACACTATTGAACGACTATTGCATATAGATGACCAACGGCCTTTACCGGTCCATCCCACACAATTATATGAAGTTTTTGGACTCCTTATGGTTTTTATCCTTCTTCGTATAATTTATCAAAACAAAAAATATAACGGACAGGTTTTATTGTGGTATTTTTGTCTTTACGGGGCCTGGCGATTTTTTGTTGAAAATTTCCGTGGAGATTCCTCCCACGCAACATTTGGAATGACAACCTCTCAATTAGTAGCCCTTTCTACATGTGTTATCAGTGGTTTTATTATTTTCATCCTTTATCTATTCATCGTCCGCAGAAAAGAATCTTTTGAAACAAATATTTAATTCCATTATAAAAAGAACCCCGGAGGTGTGGTCTTACCTTAATCGAATATCACCGCATAATTACTTATATTAAAATACGAATCACGGAGTCCTATTACAATAGCCATTCAAGCATAATTGTAGATAAAGGCGGTATTTCCAGAGTTATGCTCCCATCTTTATCAGGCTTTATGGTTGTTGGTGGAATTGCACGATCCGATTGTTTATACAACATCATGTTCTCATGATAATGTTCAGGAAGATATAAAGTTACTTTTTGTATTTCGGGCAAATAATTTACTAAGAATTGTGCTGTGCGGTTTTTATATGCCCATCGGCAGGTAAGGATGGAGCGAAAAGGGATCGTATCTTTTCGAGGTGTAATTAAGGGAATATCTTTATCACCGGTATACTCAAACGGTTTCTGCATTCTTCCAAAGATTAAATACGGATGTCCATGCCCAATTCGCCAATGATTAAGGTTCCGGACCAGAGTTTGTATTTGTTCCTGGTCGGGTCCTTTATCCCAGGGAGCGGAACTCCATTCCCATGCAATATTCCCATCCTTTCGCAAATTAAGACTTAACATATCACCCTGTATAAAAGATAGGGCTACACGCTGATGCATATTGAAAGGGCTTTTTTCCTCATCAATGAAATAACTTGTCCCGTTCTGATTTCCCATGAAGTTATTTAAGTATTCATGGAAGATATAGGCATAGGCCGGCACTGGAATACCCACTCCCAGACCAAGATAAGAACGATTATCATTAAAGAGCAGGTAAGGAATAAAAGGTTCTGAAGCATTGGCTTCACAGCCCATCAACATATTAGCATCATGCTGAAGAATAAGTTCCTGTATCCGACGATATAAATCCTTCATACATTCGGTCTGCCAGGACCCAGGCCCCGGCGGGTGCCCATGATTACGGGCATAACAACGATAACAGGTTCCGCCTAAATTCTGATCAAAATACTGTAAGTAATCAATTTTGTATGGAATGATTTTTGCAATTTCATTTACGACAATTTCCTTTACCCATTCGTTCGCCGGACATAGGTCATAACCGATACGCTGAGCATGAGGACCCGCACAGACTCCATTTTCTGCAGGCTTACCATCAGGAGCATAGGTAACATACTGGATAATCCGTTTTTCTTGAAACTCTTTTGTTCTGTCATAGGCTGGGTCGGTATTACTACGGATTGTATATGCGACTCCACTGGCATAAAGGCCTATAAGATTCCCCTTTTTGTGCAGTTCTTCACAGAAGCGTATAAAATCCTGAAAATCTCCATAGGGGGGCCAAACATATGGAGGGGCCCACGGAGCACTACCCTCCCAATGCATGAGTAGTGCCATAACAGGAGCAGACAGAGCCTCTCCATATTTTTGAAGTATCGGTAAGGCATTGGTGTAAGGGTAATATTCCGGATTAGGTGTCATCTCTACGCCTAAATCACGCTGTCCTCGTATCGGATACATAATAATAACGGGCGACTTAAAATACCAATCGGGTATCCTCTTGTTCTCTTCTAATTTGGGTGGCTTATACATTGAGGAAGTCTCCCACCAGTTCCGATAAATGTCTCCCGCATCATGCCAGTCTCCCTGGAAAGTACCCAATACCATCGGATAGGGTAAAACATACTCGGACTCGCATACGGGACCTGAAAAAAGACGAAAATCGAGATAAATACCTCCGGATGGATGTTTGTGAAATTCAATACCTTTTGGCGTTCCTTTTGGGTCATGAGCGGAAAAATATAATCCTGCACGAGGTGTATAGTAGGCCATAAACTGCATTTGTGCGGGACCCGGATAGGTACCATTCCAGCCCATTGTTGGATGTTCTATCGGTTGCCAGCGAAACCAGGTTTTTTCACGAAGTTCTACATCTTCCACCACAACACCCTCTAAACCGGGCCAAAAAATGCGAGCATCCCCACCTGAATTTAGCAAATCATTCGGCACAACGACAACGGGAAAATCAATATGCTCTAACCAAAAACCTGTTTCGTTATTAACTTTTAATGTCCAATAAGTTAGTGAGGACTTGAAGGGACATTTCACAAAAACGGTGACATTTACGGGTTTTTTGTCTATTTGTAGGTATGCTATTGTAATTGTGGTTTCATTTTTTTCTATATCATCCTTTCGAGTAAAACGAACCGTAGACGATTGGAGAGAACTTAGGTCGATTGCTTCACCATCATCATTTCGCAGTCGTAACTTAAACAATTCTCGAGGCTGGTCTGATGAATATATCAATTCTTGTCCATTACTTTGTAAGGATTTTATTTCACCTGTAACCCCATCTAACTGCATAATATAATGTTCTGTTTGTATTTCATGTATCATTTCTGAATAGACTCCCTGTATTTGAAGAGTAATGAATAACCATAGAAATATATAAATTGTCTGTTTACTTGAAACGGTAGAAATTCCCTGTATAAACGGGTTCATTGTTTTACCTCCTGATATAGGTCATAATTACATTCATTATACTTTATTTATCTTCGATTTTATGGGAAAACAAGACCTATCCCAAGCATCGGTCAGGTCAGACCTTCTGGACAAGTCAGATCCGTCCGACAAATCAGATAGAGATTCTAATCCGTTTCACTTTCTTTTCTCGGGGCAATACGAACATAGACAGCGTTATGCAAAATTTCAAAAGAAGCGGGTAAATAGCCGGGGACTTCACCATCTACATCAAGTAATACTTCTCCCGCAGTATGAGCAGGTGTCGCTATAATTTTTTGTGCTTTGAATACTTTTATCTTGGGATGAGTTAAATGGGTCCCTTTGTAAACTTTATTTACATTCATAAGTAACTCAAATGTCGAGATACCCGGAATAATGATAACATCAAACCAACCGTCATTAATATCGGAATTCGGTGAGACCTGCATTCCACTGCCGAAGTATTTGCCATTGCAAATCGCTACCGTTTTTATATTTATCAACTCATCAAATTGATTGTCTATTTTAAGGCGGACATGTTTGTTCCGATAGGTAAGTAAGGCTTGTAGCATACCGAGGAAAAAGGCTAATTTCCCACTATATTGTTTTAGCCAGACATAACTATTCACAGCACGGTCTGTTGCTCCACTTAATCCAAAACTGGCTATGTTCACAAAATAACGAGTAACTTCTTCTCCTTTTAGATTGACAAATTTCATTTTTCCTAAATCCAGCGGATATACAGAAGTTTCAGATAAATGTTCTATTTGTTGGTCAATATCGTAGGGCCAACCTAAGGTCCGTGAAAAGTCTCTACCTGTGCCTGTGCTTATAATGGCAAACACCGCTTCCGGATTAATCTGTTTATCATCTTTGAAAAATCCGTTCACCACTTCATTGATGGTTCCGTCTCCGCCAACTGCTATGATTTGTTCATATCCTTCGGTCAGGGCTTCGCGAGCAAGTATTGTACCATGTCCCTGTCTTTCTGTAAATGCAACTTTTACAGGACCAATAGCATGATGCAGTTTTTTCTCAATCTTAGGCCATATCTTGCCTGTCATATTTCCCCATGCTTTTGGATTTACAATGACAAAGGTGCGAGCCCAGGATACAAAATGCACACGCGACCTGTTTTTCTCTGTTTCACGCACATGTTCCGGCCATGCCAATTCGTGCGACATTAGTTCTATTGTTTTATGGAGCGTTTCCTCGCCAGGGTCTCCTAAATTCCCCATGTTCGTTCTTCGGAACAGGACATCGTTTAGATGTCGCGACATTTCCTCTCGCACGGCAAATACAATTTGAGCCCCGATTTCATTTCTTGTATTCGATAGGGGTTGTGCTAACTGAGGGTCTATTCGGGCTAATTCTATTATTTTATGTATTTCACTCCCGTAATTAAATGCTAAGTTTTCAATTATCTCTGGCGGAAAATCCGAATATTGCTTTTTAACCTCGTCAAGAAATTCATTAAAGACATTAAAATCAACCCCTTGCACAGGCATCCGGTCTGTTTTACACGGTGGAGGGATGGTATTCCATTTTTCAAACACTTTATTGACCACTCGTTCTGCTAAATGTCGGGAGGTCGTCCATTTTCCTCCGACCGCAGTAATCAAACCATCACATCCATCTTGTGCATGGTCGAATACTTCTGCAGACCTGCTGGCATTATATGAGTTAAACTCTTCTTCGGTTTCCTGAGGGTCTTTCTCGACAATTGGACGAAGTCCGGCATAAAAGAATAGGACATCCCCACGTTTTAGATTGGCTCCTTCAAATCCGCGATTGACGTTTGATAGGAATTCAACAAGTTCTCGCTCGGTAACATGAACATCGTCAGGGTCTCCCTGATATATCGTGTCCGTTGTACCTAAAAGTGAGTAGCCCTGCCAGGGTAGAACAAAAAAATGGGTTCCTTTTCCGGGCATGACAATGGCATACCTTGTTGTCAAAGGTTTCGTCAGAACATGAATCCCTTTGGAGCGAATAATTTTTCGGGCGGGTTCTTTCTCTGTAGCAATAGCGATTAGACGGTCAGCCCAGGGGCCGGTTGCGTTCACAATAACCTTTCCTCTTACAGTTGTTTCATCACCATTATCACGGTTTTTAACCTTTACCCCTGTAATCTGATTTTTATTTCGTAAAAAACCGATGACTTCGGTGTAGTTAAGAACAACAGCCCCCTGAACAATACTCTGTTTCAGACATGCCCACGCTAAACGCTCGGGTGAATACATCTGATAATCATGAAATAACAGGGCGTCGTTAAAATTTATTTTTTCAAGACGCGATTCGACAGATAGAATATCTTCTCGTGAAACGCGCTTGTGGGGTGGAATAAATTTGTCCGGGTCGTTCAGCCGGTTGCGGTCGTAGGATAGCCAATCATACGCTTTTAGTCCAAGAGAATATAATAATCGTTCACGAAATTTTTTGCTTCCATGGATAGGAAGAATAAATGGGAGGGAATGAACAAGATGAGGGGCGATCTGCGACCAAATTCTCCGTTCTTTTAATGATTCGCGCACCAAACCAATTTCAAGGTTCATCAAGTAACGGAGCCCACCATGAATAAGTTTTGAAGAAGCACCGCTGGTGGCACTGGCAAAATCTTTTCGTTCCAATAATGCCACTTTAAGTCCGCGTAATGTTGCGTCCCGGGCCACACAGGCACCAACAATCCCCCCACCTATTATGACTAAATCAAACTCTTCTGAAGTTAACCTTCCCCACATTTCTTCCCATGAAAAAGGCATACCGTAAAGACCCTCCAAAAAACAATTTTTATTCTATAATACTATTATTTTGAGCATTCACAGTAGATTAATGCAAACTCTTATCCGGAGTATTTGCAAAAATCCAGCATGCAGAACGATGTTTATCGGATATATATTGTAATAGTGGTGTTTCTTTTTTGCATGGTTCTGTTGCATAGGGGCATCTCGGATGAAAAGAACACCCGGAGGGGGGATTGATAGGACTTGGGGGCTCTCCCTGTGCCAGTAATTTGGGAAGGGTTGCTTCGGGGTCCGGTTTGGGAATAGCACTGAGTAAGGCTTTTGTGTAAGGATGATTGGGAGAATCAAATAATAATTCTGTTGGGGCTTCCTCGACAATCTGCCCTAAATACATTACTAACACTCTGTCAGAAACATGCCGAACCACACCCAAATCATGAGAGATAATCAGGTAGGTCAGATGTAATTTTTCCTGCAATTCCATTAAAAGATTTAATATTTGGGCCTGTACGGAGACATCCAGTGCGGATACGGGTTCATCTGCAACCAGAAATGAAGGATTAACCGCTAAGGCTCGTGCAATACCGATACGCTGTCTTTGTCCTCCGCTAAACTCATGTGGATATCGATACATAGCGTCTGCATTCAATCCGACCAATTGCAGAAGGTGCTCGATGTAGTTTGTAATTTCTTCTCGTGGAACAATCCGGTGAATGTGCAATACCTCTGCAAGCATGGAATAAACCGTCATTCGCGGATTGAGCGAACTATAAGGGTCTTGGAAGATAATCTGTATTTTGCGTCGAATACTTCTTAATGCTCCTGATTTTAATTTTGTAAGGTCCATGCCGTCAAAAAAGATAGACCCTTCTGTAGGTTCTATCAATCGAAGAATAAGCCTCGCAACTGTGGTTTTTCCACTTCCACTCTCACCGACAAGGCTCACTGTTTCACCACGATAAACATCGAAAGAGATATGGTCAACGGCTCGAACATACCCCTTTGATTTTGAAAATAAACCTCCACCGACCGGGTAGTATTTCGTTAGGTTATCTACTTTCAAGTAAGGCGTATCGTTATTCATCTTTTCTCAGTTCTCCTTTTCTGTTTCTTCCGATTGAGTAAATAACCAGCAGGCGGTTCCTTGTTCTTGATTCAACCATATCCAGGGGGGGTCCTTTCGTTCGCATATACTCATGGCTTTCGGACAGCGAGGGTGGAATCGACATCCCTTCGGTGGGTTTGTTGCAGACGGAACGGTACCGGGGATTGTTTTTAATCTTTTTTTCCCTCGAGAACGAATGGGTAGCGAGTCAAAGAGTGCTTTTGTATATGGATGGGATGGTGTTGTGTAAAGGACTTTTGCACTTCCTTCTTCCACCTTTTTCCCTGCATATAACACAACAATCCAGCGGGCAATTTGAGCAACCACACTTAAATCATGAGAAATAAGGAGCAAACTCATTTTCTGTTCTTGCTGAACACGACGAAGCAGTGCGAGTATCTCCGCCTGTATGGTTACATCTAAAGCGGTTGTTGGCTCATCTGCGATAAGCAATTCCGGCTCGCATGCTAAGGCCATAGCAATCATAGAACGCTGTATCAGACCCCCTGAAAATTCATGAGGATATTGATGTATCCGCATTTTGGACTCGGGAATACCGACCCATTCGAACAGTTTCTCAATTCGTGCATAGGCTTCCTCTTTGGGCATCCCATAATGATACTTCAACACATCTGCGATCTGGTCGCCAACACGAAATACCGGATTCATTGAACTGGTCGGTTCCTGAAACACCATTGAGATATATCGCCCACGGATTTTCATCAATTCTTCTTCGCGGAGTTTTAATAAATCCTTTCCGTGAAAGAGTACTTCCCCTTCTAAATGTTCCACAGGGGGAGAGGTGAGTAATTTTAAGAGTGTCATAGCGGTTACAGATTTACCACACCCACTTTCTCCCACCAGAGCCATACTTTCCCCGGGATGGATAAAGAAGGAAAGCCCATCTACGGCATACGCCAATCCTGTAGGCGTAGAAAAGTATACCTTCAAATCTTTTACATTCAAAAGAGCCTTATCGGACTTGCACAAATCGGTCATATCTTTCACCTTAATCTTGGGTCCATTGCATCACGCAACCCTTCACCAACAAGATTGAATGCGGTTACGGTAATAAAAATAGCCAACCCGGGAAAGAGCACCAGCCACCAGGCAAAGTCAACATAGCCTTGGGATTGTTTTAATAGTTCACCCCAACTTGGAGCCGGCGGAGGAACTCCAAAACCTAAAAAACTCAATCCACTTTCCATTAAGATAGCACCTGCTAATCCAAAAGTTGCACTTACAAAAACAGGGCCCATAGCGTTTGGCAAAATATGTCGAAACATAATACGCGTATTACTTAAGCCTAAAGCCCGGGAGGCCAAAACATATTCCATCTGTCTTTGCTTTAGAAATTCACCCCGTACCAATCTTGCCACACCCGGCCAGCCTGTAAGACCAATAACAATCATAATTGTCCAGATACTCGGAGGTAGAAATGCCATAACGGTAATGATGAGGAAGAAAGTAGGTATAACTAACATCAATTCAATAAATCTCAAAACGACTGTATCTACCCATCTGCCAAAGTAACCCGCAAGTGAACCCAGTATGATGCCAATAATCACAGCAATACCCACCGCCACAAATCCTACACTCAATGATAGGCGAGAACCCCAAATCATTCGGCTCAACACATCTCGACCGCGGTCATCTGTGCCCAACCAATGAGTACGATTGGGAGATTGCAGGCTTTGCTCTAAATCCTGACGCAGAGGACCGTACGGGAGGGGAGGCTTTATCAACCAATCTCCTGATGAGGGCTTCCAACGGTCAAAGTTTGCATATAAATTCTCTGCCTGTAAATCAGAATAAGTAATGATATTCGGGAACACATATAATTTACCGCCTTTATACAATATAATGGGAACATCATTGGCTATGAAAGGAGCCATTATAGCAATAAATCCAAGCAGAAAAATTACAAGCAATGCAAATAAGGAAGGACGATGTTTGCAGAATTCATGCCAGACCATGTTCCAGTAACTATGTGGATTTTTTCGTCTTTGAAACACCTTATTCTCTACTCCAATCGAATTCTTGGGTCCACAACTGCATACAAAACATCGCTTATTACGAGACCTATTAATGTCAGGAAAGTAGAAATTGTAAAAACACCCATAATAAGGGGGTAATCTCTTGTTAGAACGGCTTCAAATCCCAATCGTCCCATGCCCGGTATAGAAAATATCGTTTCAATAATAACACTGCCTCCAATTAATCCCGGTAAAAGACCCGCAAACAATGTAATGATAGGGATTAATGAATTACGCATGGCATACTTAAAAACAACTATTTTTTCCGAGAAACCGTAGGCTCGTGCTGTTCGGATATAGTCCTGCCGTATCACATCCAGCATACCGGTCCTCATGTATCGGGATAGTCCCGCCAATCCCGCATAAGTCATGCAAAACAGGGGCAGAATCATGTGCCACAGTCGGTCCAATAACCAGCCAAAAATGGAATAGTTATTGGCATCAATGCTATTGATACCGTTAACGGGGAATAAATTCCACCAATCACCGCCACCTAAAAATAGGATGAGAAGCATGGCAACCCAAAAACTGGGAAGGCTATATAACAGGAATAAGATAAGGGTTATGACCTGGTCAGAAACAGAGCGTTGGTGTGTAGCAGAATAAGTGCCTAATGGAATGGCTATCAGGTAAATCAGTAAGGTCTCCAGGATTGTAAATTGGAGTGTTATAGGAAGTGTTTCTGCTATTTTTGCCATTACAGGACGCTGGTCTTTGTAACTCCTGCCGAAGTCAAGCCGAAACATTCGTCCTAACCAAAGAGCATATTGAACAAGGATAGGTTTGTCCAGACCATACAGAGCCTTAGTCTGTTCGATAATCTTTTCCGTTTCAATATTGGCACGCATAGCCCCACCTTCACCCCGCAACTTAAAAGCAACGGGACTTCCCGGAGCCAACTGTATAATCGCAAAGGATATAAGGCTAACCCCGATAAAAGTTGGGATTATCAAAAAAAGCCGTTTTAGTATATATGCATACATGCGGTTTATGGCTCCTTTGTATGAACATACCGTTGCAACTCGGTTGGAACAAACCATTCCTTCTCATAGATACCAAAAGGATAAATACGAATTCCATATACACGTTTGTCCACAGCGATTATGGCTTTTGGAGCTATTAGAAAGGTATAAGGTTGTTCCTCATTTACAATTTCCTGAAATCTACGATATAGCTGTATTCGTTCTTCACGGTCAAAGGACACTCGTGCCTGTTCAATAAGGCGGTCGGCCTCTTCATTGATAAAGCCCACATAATTAGACCCTTTCTTTGCCTGGCTGGAATGCCACACCTGATAGGGGTCCGGGTCGGGAGGCATCTGCCAGCCCATCAAGACGGCGTCGAAATTACGCGAATCCACCCGTTCCAATAAGGAAGCCCATTCCATCTGTCGTATTTGCATATTAATCCCTGCTCGTTTCAGGTCTTCCTGATATACGGTTAGTATTCTCTCAGCAATCGGATTGCTATTGGTTGTCATGATTTCAAAGGCAAGGTCTATACCCTCTTTATCACGAATCCCATCTCTGTTATGGTCTATCCAACCGGCGTTATCCAGCAATTGTTTTGCCTCTTCCGGGTTATGTTTCCATCGTTTAATCTCGTTATGATATTCGGGCGTACCGGGCATAAACGGACTATCTATGGGTTCGGCCATACCATAATAGAGTCGTTCGATTATCTGTTCACGATTAAGCAACATGGTCAACGCATGGCGAACGGACTTCTCTTTCAAAACAGGATGACGCATATTCCAGCCGATGTAGTTATACGCCGGTCGTGGGTATATAAAAATATTAAATTGATTCTGAAAATTTTCGGATTGTCCCCTCCGCACCCAATCTTCAGAGCGAATGGCCATATAGTCTAAATCGCCCCGACGCAGTTTTAAGAATGAGGCATTATCGTCCAGAATAATCTGGTAAACGATTCGGTCAAAATAAGGTTGCCCTTCTTTTTTTCGCCAGTAATTGGGGTTTCGTTCAAGGACTAATTGTAAGCCTGTCTGCCATTCGGACAATATATATGGACCGGAACCGATGGGTTTTCGATTATTGGGATGATTATTAAAGTCCCCCTGACCATAAATATGTTCCGGTAGGATTTCCAGGAGTCCCAACATTACTGCATGCTGGTAATAGGGTCTTTTGCAATGATAACGCACCGTATACTCATCGACTATTTCACACGATTCCACATCCATATAATAATTTTTTAAATGGGGGGCATCTGTTGTAGGGTCCATCAATTTATCAAAGGTAAATTTTACATCCTTTGCTGTCAATGGATGCCCATCTGAAAAACAGACATCGTTCCGTAGATAAAAGGTATAACTCAGATGGTCATCGGAAACTTCCCATCGGCTGGCCACACGCGGAATTAAATCCAGTGTTTGCGGATTGCGGTCTAATAAACCGTCGAAAATCCATGCCAAAACCAGTGTCGAATAGGCATCTGTGCTGGTTATAGGGTTTAAATGGGGCATTTCTGCAGATAAACGCGTAATAAGCCAATCTCCTTGAGAGGGAGGGGCCTCCACTCCATACTCTGTTAATCCTTTTGCAAGAGTCGTCTTAGGGACAGATGTCGAGGGAGTAAAAAAGCAACCTGAAAATAAAACAACTCCACCACAGAGGATTAAAATAGAAGTAAAAATAAATCGGTTTATCATAACACTTCGGCTTCTTTATAATTCACATGCTAAATAATATATAATTATCGCATTCCTATGCGAATTGTTGACAAATAACAGCCGATACCCATAATACAGAAGGAAAACAGGTCTAATATGCTAACCATTGAGAAAAATGATATGAATGTAATAAACACAATAGTATCTATGATGGATATTCCCACAATAGTTGTTGATAAAGTCGATGGGAACTCCATTGAATCGATGTTCACTGAAACAAATCCGCTATGGATTCGGACCGTGGATAATCGGTTTTGTGGAACGGTAAGTGATAGGAACGATTTGAAACTTATCCTTTCAACGGCACAACGAAAAACAAAGGAAAAAGAACCGATACTTGTTCAGCAAGGAATTGAAGGGAAAACCTGTTATCTTATCGGTTATCGTATGGCGTATCATTTTCTTCCTGTAGAGATATTAGGCGTTGAGTTTATCCCCGGCAACTATCGAGTTTCGCGATTACTCTGGCTCCCTGTGGAATGTTCCGGTAGAGAACTAAAAGCCATAACGGAAAAAGCTAAAACAATTGCACAAAAACTTCCAACAGGATATTATGGTGTGTTGTTTGAATTTATATTGAATTCACAGGGGCTATCTTTATCCTTTGTCAATCTATACTTCCAACCCGACGATGGTATATGTCACATTTGTAAAGAAGGGACAGGTATCGATTTGGGGAAAATAGAGCATACGGTCAAAAATCAGGGTATTCCCGATGCTGTTCCTACTCGCGAATTAGGCTGTGCTATTGCATGGATTGTACCACATAGCGGAATTGTGCAAAACATTAAAAACATTGAAAAAGTGCAGAACACTGAAGGAGTAAAACAAATAGCCCTTCATGTTCGTGAAGGGGATACTCTCACTCATATAACAGATATAGAGACACGCAATAAGGTAGGTTATGTTATTGCAACAGGGCCTGATGCTTTTACGGCTCGAAACCGCGCTCTATCCGCAGTCTCACGAATCCAGATTAACACGCGCAATATCATCCCTTAATTAGAGAAAACAAACTATTTTTTATATTGTATTGCAAAAAGATTTAGCATGGGGGAATGTTATTAGAACAAGGGACAGATAGTTTTATGGTGAAATTGGTAGAACCCTTTTTACATCATAAATAGTTGCACCTGCATATTTTTTTATAATTTGTTCTAATTTGTTTAGGGGGATTGTATCCACTTTGTAAGGAGGACTGAAGGCCTTTCCTTCTCCGGAGGTGTTTCCTTTCACAGATATGAATTGATTCTCCGTAACGGTAATCGCAGTAAATTTTCTTTGAGATAGATTAATAGGTTCTTTTACATTTATAAAAACATTGTGTTCTACCCTTACATCTGCTTCTGTTCCCGCCAAAATACAATAGTCGTTTCCTGTACTGGTGTAGAGGTTATTTACAATATGAACTTGCCCAAACCGTACGCGAGGCATACGCGATTCTACACCATCGGCCCACCAGTTATATATCATTGTGGTTTTTAGTTTTCCTCTGTCTGATGTTTTATCATCGGAATTGCCAATAAGTGATGAAAGTTTATGATTCTGGGAAGCGGAGGTATAGTGGAATTTACACCAGGAAACGGTTATATAGTCAGAACCATTAACAATATCCAGATTCCCATCCTGTCCATCGTATATATCCAGATGGTCTAACCATACATTTTTTGAGTTATTAATCGTGATACAGTCCGGGCCATTAACATCAACCGCACCGGGACCCTGAATGGTAAGATTTCTTATAACGACATTACGGACATCTTTTATACAGAGGCTCCCTTTCAAGAGGGACTTTTTTAATCCAATAATAGTTTTATTGGAACCTATGTTGATGGTTGTGTGAAGACCTTCTCCAATTGTTCCCTGAATGAATATTGTTTGTGGGTCCGGAGATAAGGCCCGGATTTGAAGTTCTTCCACGGTGGTAACTGTAATCGGCTGAACCGCTCCTCCACCGGATGTTCCACCGTTTTCCGAAGCCCAGCCGGGGGCCTTCGATAAATAGATCCAATTATCATATGATTCACCTTGTAAACCTGAAGGAGAAAATAGCAACCAAACAAATAGAATAAGTTTTGCATTCATTTGTCATATCTTCTCTAAAAGTAGGCGATACTTGTAAATGATACAATCCCACCGATAGGGTCGGGTACCTGGCCATAATAAAGGAATTCTGCTCGTTGAGCCCTCTCTTTCACAATTTTCAATGTAGAATAGATGGAATATAGCCCGCACACTCTACGACTGTTGTTGTCTTTCATAACAGAATGAAAAAATTCTTTTGCATCGATATTTAAAGCTCTTTCCATATCTTCATCATCGCGGTTTTTAATATGGTTACGGATATTGTCTGTTATATCAAACAAATCACCGAATCGTTTCCCGACATGGGCCCAATCCGCAGCAGATAAGACCAATACCCGTTCTCCACTATCTTCAATATACTGAATGCATGCATTTAGAAATTGTTGTACTTCGGGAATATCTTCTGGAGAAATCTCTCCATCATTTGAAAGAGAGGCACAAAGGACAGGAACAATCTGGATATTTGTTCCGAATAAATAATTCAACATTAGGACTTGAAACTCAATGGAGTGTTCTATCCGATGCATAATTTCAGATTTGAAAAGGTCCATTCTGGAATGTCTGGATAGGTATTCCACACATTCCTGATGTGTCTTAATAGTCCCCAAGGGTGTACTGTAATGTTTTCGTGTCAGGATATAAGGGGTTTCACCTCCCTGATGGCTAACACCAAAAATAATCACGGTGTCGGGTTTCTTACATTGATACAATCGATAATAAGCATGAGCATAACCCAGAGCCCCTCGCTGAAAATCGATGTGGGGGGCAATCAATCCGAGCATCTGTTCATCAGAGGATTGCTGTTCATCAGGGAGAGGTCCCGGTCCCCCTGTTCGCGTAAAAATAGAAGACAGGAAAGCCCCTAATTCATGTTTTGCAGAGGAATAAGACTGCCCGGCATGATAGGGTAATCGAACAACCTGTTGTAGAAAATCTTGCTCCGTTTTACTTTTTATTTCCTCAAAGCGATCATTCAGTAGGAATCCATGTTCATCGAGAAATTCAACTATTTTTTCAATTTGTTCGCGAGGGATAAGAGCCCCTTGAAATTCGCGGGCAAAATCCAGTTGAATATCTCGTAATGTGTGATTTCCGTCCAAACATGCGGCAATAAAGAAAGCGGCGGGAGAAAGGGTGATCTCCGTATTGACATATCCAAGTGGATCACGAAGACAAATCAGGGTTTGCCCTTGATGATGTATGGGAAAAGCCTCTATGTTTCGCAAGGGTGGGTACGGTTGGTGCTCATGGATACTCATAGATATTCCTATACAATCTCTTTTAATATCCTATCAACATTATAAAACAAATCAGAGACCGTATGCCCGCAATTTATATATGAGAGTGCGTCTACTAATACCTAATATTTCTGCTGTTCGAGTTCTATTTCCACCCGCTTCTTTTAATGCTCTCAGTATAGCCTCTCGTTCTACTTCATCGAGTCGCTGGGAGGAAGTAATTTGAGTTTCGGTTGAAGGGGTATAATTCTGAATAGCCTCTGGAAGGTCTTCGGGCATTATCATGGGTCCGTTTGCAAGGATAGCGGAACGTTCCATAGCATTTTTTAGTTCTCGAACATTTCCGTACCAAGGATACCGGAGCAATAATCTCTGCACAGAAGGAGACAGGGTTTTGTTGTAGGATTTTATAAATAGTTCTGCTAACGGAAGGATATCATCAATTCGTTCTCGTAAGGGAGGTACATAGATCGTAATTACATGAAGTCTATAAAACAAATCCTGACGAAATCTTTCTTCTTTTACTTCGGTTTCTAAATTTCGATTGGTTGCGGAAATAATACGGAGATCAACCTGTATATCCTGTGTTCCACCGATTCTTCGAAAGGGAGCCCCTTCCAGTACACGGAGTAATTTCGGCTGGACAGATAAAGGCAGTTCACCCACCTCATCAAGAAATAGCGTTCCTTTATTAGCTTCCTCAAGTTGTCCTTTTTGCTGGGTTATCGCTCCTGTAAAGGCACCGGGCTCATGTCCAAATAAGATGCTTTCCGCAAGCGTTTCGGGCAAATGGGTACAATCAACAATTACAAGAGGATAAGAATTTCTCTCACTAAACTGATGAATTATCTTTGCAACCCACTCTTTACCTACACCGCTTTCTCCACATATTAATACAGTAGCATTTGTTGGAGCTACCCGAAGAGAATCTTGAACAACCTTTTTCATTGATGAACTATAACATACAAAGTCTTCAGGAAGATTCACCGCTTCCGCATTCTTCCGGGGAAGGGTTCCTATGTGTTCTTGGATTACAATTATCAATTCGTCCAAATCGACAGGCTTTTCAAGATAGTCCACAGCACCTTGTTTAATCGCTTGTACCGCATCACGAACATCAATATACGCTGTTATCAAGATAATAGGAATTTCGGGATACCGTGATTTTATTTCCGGGACTTTTTCTATACCGTTTGCATCGGGAAGTCGCACATCGAGAAGGATAAGGTGAGCATGCTCCAAGAAAGTTTCTGCGTCTTTATAGTTGGAAACGGCGAAAACGGAAAAGCCTGCTCGAGTTAAATATCGTGATAGTAAATCTCTCTGTGCATTATCATCATCTATAATCAGGATTACTTTTTCCGATATTTCTTTTTTCATTGATAACAAGGCTTTGTACAATCTCTATATTGTATACATCATCATACTACAAATAGTTCTATTTATTAACTCTCCGAATATTTGAAATGCTTACTTTTGTTCCCTCACCCTCTTTTGAATCAATGGTAAAGTTCCATCCGTGCAATAGGACAATTTCATGAACAATACTTAAGCCAAGCCCTGTGCCCCCTTTCCGTTTTGAATAGTAGGGTTTTATTACATGAGGCAAGTCTTCTTCGGAGATACCCATACCTGTATCTATGATATGAAGGGAAACGGAATTCTTATTCGATTCGGTAATAATCGTAATTTCGTCTCCTCTGGAACAGGCTTGTATTGCATTCAGGAGAAGATTTAATAAAACACGACGAAGATATTCGGGGTCGGCTTCTATTGTTTCATGGTCCCCGGACACTTTCACCGCAAGGTCTTTTGTTTTTATATCTGTTTCTAATAATTTAATCAACTGTTTAATAAAATCTTGTAAAGGAACCGGCTGCCATTCTGGAGCATGATGATGTGTAAGTTCTAAAAAATTATTTATTTGACGAACAGAACGGTCTGTTTCATCTATTATTTTACTGGCATATTTGTATTCATTTGTATCGGGTTCTACTTCTTCCTGAATTGCTTGTGCAAGCCCTCGAACAATACCCAATGGATTTTTTGTTTCATGGGCGAACCCGGCTCCTATCTGGGCTAAGTGTTCATTATATTTTGCTTTTTCCTGTGCTAAATTAAGTTCGTAAGCAAAAGACTCTTTTCGTTGATACAAATCCAAAACAACAAATCCTAATATGCAGATACTGATACCCAATAAAGCAAATATTCCAAACCGGATAGAAGTGGCAATGTTCATATTTTGTAATTCTTTTGTATCTAAACACACAATCAGATACAGGGGACCTTTTCCCCATTGACTCCAAGGAACCATATTTTCGCTGGAACATGTAGGGTCCGGACAAAGAAACATTCCGTTACGGTGTTGTCGTCCTTTTTGAAGTTCTTCTATTGAAATGGTCCGGGATAAAAAAATACAATCTTTTTCCCAATAAATATGATTTCTTTTAATAAGATTTCTAATGTCAACTTTAGAAGATTCTCCAGCATTAGCAATGGTTTCTCCCTCGTGATTTAATAAGGCTACATAGATAATACCCGGTGATAAGGAAGCACTATTTATTATTTCTACAACTCGCTGGGAACGATAACATCCCATCCGCGTTTGAAGCGATAAAGAGGTCGACAAAATTTGTATTAATGTCTGCCCTCGTTCAATAAAAACTTGTTGATTATGTTTTCGTTCCCGATAAAAAGAAAACAAAAGGATAGATAGAATGATCCCCGTTATAACTACCATAAAAATGAAAAGTAATTTTCTATTTTTCCAAATCATATTTTAGATTACAAATTCATGTTCACATTAAAAATTGAGGCTTGCCTTTCTGTCGAAAGGCAAGCCCTGAAATTAGTACAAGGAATTTACCTTCCTTTGCACGGTCCTTTTCTATTGCATTTTGCTCCACGATTCGGACATGGAGCATCTGGACAAGGGCAATTGTCGCAACGGCCATCATTATTAGCATCCACAAAACTGCCACAGCATTTCCCTTTTCCATTCCTGCAAGATGCCGGGCCGGTGCAATGGTCACAGATCCCGTCGCTATTTTTGTCAACATAACAATTGGCTTTGCAACAACCTTTTTGTCCACTCATCGCATTACCTTGTGCCATAGCAATGTGGCTTACTATCAACACCATTGCGATGAAACTCAACATAAAAAACATTTTCTTTTTCATCTTTTACTCCTTATCATTAAGTTTTATTTACGGACTATATTTATTTAGCAACCTTTGTGCCATAATATTATCAATAACTTACAACGATTTGTTATGCAAAAACTGCACTTTTATGAAATAAACATGCAAATTTTACACAACATTTATTATTGTTTTGTGTTTTTATTGTTTTTATAGCAACTAAACATGCGTCTTTGTTATGATATATGACACTAAAAATTTATAATTTCTGTCTATGTTAGACAAACAATTTATATAATAGGACGCAATGGGTAGAATTTGTTTTGTTTCAATAATTATTATATCTGGATTGTTTACTCAAATTAGTTCCACAGAACCATTGAGTTTTACCGAAGCTGTGGCTAAAATGGAAGGGAACAATCCTGCTCTTGCCTCTGCTGAAGAAGAAGTTCAACAAAAAGAGGAAGAATTAAAATCTGCGAAGGGTCTTCGCTACCCAAAAGGGGAATTGGAACTACGACAAACTTTTTTAGATTCTCCAATTGAAATAAGCATAGACCCGATACCTTTTTCGTATGAAGTTCAGGAAAAGCAATTCACAAAGGGACAGATTAAACTAAGTTTACCTGTTTATGCAGGAGGGCGTATCTCTGCGGCAAATGAAGTATCCAAATATCGTAAAACAGAAGCCATCGCACAAAAGGAATGGACTCGATATCAGTTATTGACAGAACTTGCTCAGAGATATTACGGACTTGTGCTCGCTAAACAAAATCATAAGGTCCAAGCACTGAAACGAGAGTTAATGGAAAAGCATGTAGACCGAGCAGAACGACTTTTTCGGGAGGGAATTATTGCAAAAGTAGAATTGCTTCATGCGCAGGTGGAATTAGCGAAAGCAAAACAGGAGGAAACCTCCGCATTGAGGGACATTTCCATCATTTTGGAAGGGCTTAATAATCTTCTTTTTGAAAACAAATCATGGGAGCCCAACTCGGAACTTTTCGTACTAAATGATGAACCTCCCGTAGATACATTTAAGGCCGGTTTGAGTGAAACACATCCGGCTATATCGATTATCTCTTCCAAAGTAGAACAAGCAAACGCAGGTGTAAAAGCAGAAAAGGGAGCCAATCGCCCTACCGTATATCTCTTTGGAATGCATGAGATTTTTGAGGATGATTTAACTTTATTGGACCCATCCTGGGCTGTAGGGATTGGTTTGAATTATACATTTTTTGATGGATTTCAGGGGAAACATAAAACAGCCTCTGCAAAAGCATTGGTCCGTAAAGCAGAATATATGCGTTTAAAGATAAAGAAAGACCTTGAAAGCCTTGTCGTTAAAAGATATGAAGAAATGAAAAAAGCACGGGAGCAATGGGAAAGTTTTGATACAACTTTACAATTGACTGCAGAAAATTTGCGTGTTCGGACGAAGGCATTTGAGGAAGGTGTAAGTACTTCCATAGAAGTTGTAGATGCGGTATATCAACATTCACGGGCACAATTGGGGCGGTTAAAATCGGCGTATGACTATGATGTTGCTCTCTTTCAATTATTGGAAGCAAGTGGACAATCGTCTCGTTGGCAGGATTATATGAACTCGATTCAGATAATAGAAGCCAACGAGGAGAAGACACCACCTCAATCGTAGATTAGAATCTAAGTTATGATAGGAATGCACACAGAAGGGATATAAACAATGCGTCATCCAAGATTAGTGGCTTTCTTTATTTTCATGATAAGCCTTTTTGCAATCTCCTTTCTTTCATATATCTTTATCCAGCCCCAACCCTTTTATCTGCAAGGAGAAGTCGAAACCGATAAGATAAATGTTTCTGCAAAGGTCCCGGGACGCGTGCTTGAAATCGTTGCGGAAGAAGGACAGCGGGTAAAACAGGGAGATGTCGTTGCGATACTGGACCGTCCCCAACTGGAAGCGAAAAAGAAACAGGCAGAAAGTGCTCAAAAAGCGGCCCAGGCCCAGTTTGAGAAAGCGGAAAAAGGGGCTCGAGAAGAACAAATCCGTATGGCCTATCATCAATGGCTTCAGGCACAGGCAGGGAAGGAATTGGCAGAAAAAAGTTTTCAGCGAATTCAGAAACTATTTGAAGAAGGAGTCGTTCCTGCCCAGAAACGGGACGAAGTAGAAGCCCAATATAAAATGGCCTGTCGGTTAGAAGCAACAGCAAAAGCCCAGTATGATATGGCTGTCAATGGAACGCGAGAAGAAGACAAGAAAGCGGCAGAGGCATTGGTCCAGCAAGCCTCCGGTGCAGTACAGGAAGTGGATTCTTTGATAGACGAGGTTCGTGTGCTTGCTCCTATCGATGGAGAAATATTGGAACACATTGTATACCCCGGCGAAATTGCTTCCGCAGGCATGCCTATTATAACTATGTTGAATACAGAGAAAATATGGATTACTTTCAATATCCGCGAAGACCAGATAAAAGGATTACAAATAGGTCAGGTTATTGCCGGAATGATCCCTGCATTGAATAGGCGTGTTCTTGAGATGGAGGTGTATTACATATCTCCATTGGGCGAATTTGCAACATGGCGAGCAACCAGTGCTTCCGGTGGATTTGATTTGCGAACCTTTGAAGTGCGAGCCAAACCACTACAAAAAATGGAAGGACTTCGCCCAGGCATGAGCATCGTAGTTCCATGGGAACGACCGGAAAAAGAAGCCGACTGGGTCATTTCCATTCGGGGAAAAATCGATAACTTTATCAAAAGATTTGTTTCCAGAAAGGGAAATTCATAATGTCGAAATCCCTGATGAGCGTTTTAAGAAGGGAACTCCATATTATTGCTCATAGCCCTTTTTATTACCTTTTTACTTTTATATTACCAATCATTAGTTTTTTGATAATGTACGCTATCTTTTATCAGGAAATCCCCCGGGATTTGCCTGTAATAATTTGTAATCACGACCACTCCGAATTATCTCGACAGATTATTCGTTTTACAGAATCTTCGCCATCATTAAGGGTTGGAATAATTACTCCTAATTTTAATGAAGGGGCCCAGTGGCTTCGCGAGGGAAGGGCATACGCCCTGCTTTATATTCCTAAAAATTTAGAACAAAAACTGAAAGCCAATAAACCCGAATCTGTTGTTATTTATTACAACAATCAATGGATGTTAACCAGCAGTTTAATCAGTCGCGCCCTGCGTGAGGTTATAGGAAAAATTACTTATCAAGAAGAGTTTTTATTTCGCTCTCAACGGGGAGAACCTATACGAAACATACCTAAATATTCTACACCGGTTCTTTTAGATGCCCAACCTTTATACAACCCAAATCTGAACTACCGTTTTTTCCTTCTGCCGGCACTTTTACCCACAATGATGCAGGCCTTCATTATTATGGTAATGATACGCGCATTTGGTTCCGAGCTAAAACACGGGACGGTAAAAGAATTTATGGAAAAAGCGGGTGGAAATTACTGGATCGCAATCATCGGGAAATCCCTGCCCTATACGGTCGGGTTTACTGCATTAACTCTTTTTATGCTTACATTATTAGTATACGGTGCGAATGTCCCATTTAAAGGGAGTTTAAGTTTTGTTATTACTTCAAGTGTTTTATTTGTCCTTGCCTATCAGAGTATCGGTTTTGCTTTCGTATCTTTGACCTCCAATCTTCGAATGGCAAATAGTCTGGGTGGGTTTTATGCAGGCCCTGCTTTTGCTTTTGCGGGGATTACTTATCCTGTTATTGGAATGCCCTTATCCGCAAAAACATGGAGTTATTCATTGCCCATTACTCATTATTTGAAAATAGTTCTTGAACAGGTTATTCAGGGTGTGCCCACATGGGTATCCGTTCCTAACATGCTTATCCTTTTTGCTTTTTTCTTTTTTCCCCTTATCCTTTTCGCCCCAAAATGGGAACGGTTTGCCAAATCACCTGAGTATTGGGGCAAGATATGAAATATTTCTGGCAAATATTAAAAGAGGAATACATATCTATTTTTAGTGATCCGGGCATTTTATTAATCCTAATTGCCGGGTTAACAGTATACGCAATGGTCTATCCATTACCGTATTCACGAGAAGTACTTAAAGAAATAAATGTTGTTGCAATGGATAAAGATAATACTTCTCTTAGCAGGAAACTGTTGCGATGGATAGATGCAACGGAAGAAGTTATTATTCGTTACCGTGTTTCTGATTTTGAAGAAGCGAAAAATTATGTGATTTCAGGAAAAGCCCATGCCATTATCGTTATCCCAAACGATTTTGAACGAAAAGTGTTAACGCGTCAGCAGTCCGTAGTACAATTGTTTGCCGATGCGTCTTATTTTCTTATTTATCGTCAGGTTTTTACGGGTGTGTATAAAGCCACAGCAACACTATCAGCAGGGGTAGAAATTCGACGCATGACTGCAGAAGGACTAACTGAACCCTATGCACGAACGAAATGGAACATTTTAAATACGGATGTCCGTGCTTTGTTTAATCCTGCAGGGGGGTATGCTACTTATGTTGTTCCCGGCGTGCTTATGTTGATATTGCAACAAACATTACTTATCGGTATCGGCATATCAACCGGGACGAGACAGGAACAGTATGAACCCTTACCTGTTTCCCAAAAAACAAACAAGCCTATCATTTTCTGTATCATACTGGCTCGGGGATTTGCTTATTTCAGTATATACATTTTTTTTCCCCTATTTTATATCAGTGTTATCTATCGAATTTACAACCTCCCTCAATCGGGTAGTCTCCTCGAACTTACCCTTTTCCTTATCCCGTATGTGTCTTCTATTATTTTGTTGGGATTTTCCCTGTGCACACTGTTTGTGAGCCGGGAAAGTTCTATACCTGCTCTCATTTTCACTTCGATGCCTGCGGTATTACTTGTTGGTTTTGCCTGGCCCCTTGAAACTTTACCCCAATGGTTGAGAATTGTATCGCTCCTTTTCCCCAGTACAAGTGGTTCCGCAGGATTTGTCCGCATGAATCAGATGGGAGCCTCCTTTTACGAAGTCCGCTGGGAATGGTTTACTCTGTGGGGGTTAAATCTCCTTTACTTTACTACTGCGTGGTTATCCTTTCGTTTGTATCACTACCGTGTAAAAAGGAAACAACTCCCTTCTCTTTCTACTCAAATTATCTAAAGTTCTCAAAAAAACAACGAGCCTTATGTTTTATCTCCACGAACAATCGCATACAAAGCATTAACTGCATTTTTAAGTTGGATTGCTTGTGCCGAAAGTTCTTCCGCAGTTGAAGCCGTCTCTTCTGATGTTGCAGAAATATTCTGTGATACCTGATTGATAGAAGCAAGAGCCAAATTAATTTGTTCGATTCCCTGTGCTTGCTCAATACTCGCCGTTGAAATTTCTGTAACAAGAGTAACGGCCTTTTGCACGGATTCTGTAATCGTCTGGATAGCAGAAAAGACTTTCTCTGTTACTTCAGATCCCCTGTTTACATTTGATTGAGATTGTTTTAATAATTCTGCGGTTTCCCTCGCAGCGAGAGCACTCCGCTGGGCAAGATTCCGAACTTCTTCAGCAACAACAGCAAATCCACGTCCCGCTTCACCCGCACGAGCCGCCTCAACCGCCGCATTAAGTGCTAACAAATTGGTCTGAAAAGCAACTTCCTCGATTGTCTTGATAATCTTTGCTGTTTCGTCCGATGATTTTTTGATAGCAGCCATTGCTTCGTTCAGTTCTGATACCGCTGTAGAACTTTGTTTCGTAGCATTCTGAATTTCTAATATTTTGTTTTTTGCTTCTTCCGAATTCGCCGCACTTTCTTGAACATGAGAAGAAATCTCTTCCAGAGAGGCCGATGTCTCTTCTAATGAAGAGACCTGATTGCTCACCTGTGAAGCCATATCCTGACTGCTACTGGCTAAATGTTCTGAAGCAGAATCTACCTGATTTGCGGAATCAATCAAAACATTTGATAAATTCATGATCTGGGATGTTAATCGTCTTGCCATAAAAAACCAGACCGCTAATGAAATCAATAGGATAATTGTAGTAAGTACTATAATTAAGATAATTTGATTTCGAAATGTTTCTTGAATCTTCACATTTACTTCTTGCAATTCATCTAAATAGGCACTGACACCAATAACCCAGTCCCAAGGTTCATAATACATAATCATGGTTATTTTCATACGAGAGACCGGGTCATCTATTTTTTTCCAGGTATAATAATGAACGGCCGTTTCCTTTCCTTTCAAGGTTAATGCCTTATTGATAATATTTTGAATAAAATATTCCCCATCTGCATTTTTTGTTTCCCACTCATTCTGTCCGTCACGGGTTCCTTTATATGAAATAACACAATGCCCTTTATTGGCCCCCTTCCCATTTAGTACAAAAACATATCCTGTTTTACCAATGACAATATCCATAATCGCCTTACGCAGAGCTGTAGCACTTTCTTGTGGAATACCGGTATATAACATGCCAATAATATTGCCTTTTGTATCATATAGTGGGTCATAAGCGGTAATATACCACCGGTCAACGACAAAAGCGCGTCCTTTATATCGCTCTCCCTTAAGCACTTTACTGATAACCGGATTTGGATTTCCATCCGGTTCTTTCACTGGAATAAAGGTCCCTATTGCTCGTTCTCCATCCTTTGTTAATACATTAGTACATACTCTTAGCATATCTCCCGCATCATTCATTTTTTGGAAAATAGTACATGTAACATTTTGCAAGTTTTTAATATCATCAACAATGAGAGAAGAAACTTTAGGGTCTTTATTCGGTTCTATAGGTTTTTCTCCTATTTTCATTATAGGTAAAACAACACTCTGTTTTTCTTTTGTAAATTGATTTATTCCTTCCCATGTAGCAAGCGAATCTGTATTTAATGCTATACCACCCGAATTGTCTATAAACTTATGTGCAACATCTAAACTTTTACCTATAAAATTTTCCAATACTTCTTGCTGACTTTCACAAAGGCTATATACGCTCTCTGCAATATGCTTTAAATCTGTTTTAGCAAGTTTATCTGTTTCGTCCAGTACAGAAACCAATATCTTGCTATTCTGTAAATAAACATTTAAGAAAATAATAGTTGGTGGAATTATTGTAAAAATCGCACCTAATACTAATAGTTTTAAGGTAAGAGATAGTTTCATACAGCATGTTCTCCTCGTTGTTAATGTATTTATTTATTATTACAAAAATGTATGAAAATAGAAAATTTTCATTTTCACCTCAGTTCTGACCTATCCGACTTGAATAATATAGAAAAATAAAATTTGATTTTATATATATAATAGGAGTATGCTTTCATGAAATTGGGCTGTTTCCACAACAATAGAGACTTCCCATCAAAATCCAAAAATCCACAATTTTTAAGGAGAAAGAAAATGTTCGGTTTTAAATGTAAGTCTGTTTTTACGGTAATGTGTTTACTAATTTCCTCCTTTGTATTTCTTATTTCCCCTATAAGAAGTCAGGATACAGAAAAACCAAAATTAGAAAATGATGTTGATAAACTTTGTTATACCTTGGGGGTAAATGTTGCAAAAACCTTTCAGATGATAAATGTAAAACCCAATATGGAGATATTATCTAAAGCCATTGGTGATGTTCTGGAAAACAAAGAATTGGCCATGACAGAAGAAGAAATGCAAAACTGCATTCGCACTTTCCAGCAGAATCTTATGGAAGCCCAGATGAAAAAACGGGAAGAGGAAGCCGTAAAAAATGAAGAAGAAGCCAAAAAATTCCTTGAAGAAAATAAAACAAAAGAAGGGGTGGTCGCTCTTCCCAGCGGATTACAGTATAAGGTATTAAAAGAAGGTAATGGACCTAAACCTAAAGAGACGGATAATGTAACGGTCCACTATAAGGGGACATTATTAGATGGGACAAAATTTGATAGTTCCTACGACCGTGGTGAACCTGTTACATTCCCGTTAAATCGTGTAATTAAGGGTTGGACTGAGGCTTTACAACATATGCCTGTCGGCTCCAAATGGCAAATCTTTATACCGCCAAATCTTGCATATGGTAAAGAGGGCAATCAACGCATCCCACCGAATGCTCTGCTCCAATTTGAAGTTGAATTACTGGAAATCAAACCCGCAGAGCAAGAAAACGATAATACAGTTCAAATACCCAGTCAATAGTTTTGAAAAACATAATTAGCCAAATCCCTCATACATTCTTTGTATGAGGGATTTTTTTGCCCTTTTCACATAAAATTTCTAACTCTTGAAAGCAATACCTCTGTATAAATGAGAGCATTTTTACATGTACCATAAAAATTTCATTAGATATAAAAATTAGAGGCTTTTTATTTCTTCTGCTTCCGGTGCATTTTTAAGATAAGCAATAAAAATAGATATGTAAATAAGGATAACAATAACAGGAATAACCAGCACCCCCCAGGTAGGTTCTTCTACATTCCAAGGACCAACAGAATAATCAACATTTAACACACCCGCTGAGTCTTTTGAAAACATTTCTCCGAAGGTACTTCCTAATAGTCCGTGAATAAATCCCATTGCTACAAGATTCCTATTTTTTTCCTCCATAAACACATACACCAGCACAATCCCTAATATCCATGTAACCGCAACCAATCCATACGAATCAATATGTATCATCCCAAAACAGGAAGCACTTAAAGTGGCAACAAGCATTCTTTTTTTATCTTTACAATAAAAATAACCGTAGATAAAACCCATAGGAAAGAAAAAGACGGTTAACCAAAGGACCAGCTGAATCCATACTGAAATAGAAGGTATCATACGCATTCCATAAACAATCGAGATACTGAGACATGTAAAGGTAATCGCAATAAAAGCACCCCAGAGACCAAACTGGAGTGATTTCTTTACCTGTTCTTCCCCTGTAATTTTGTTATTGGGACTATTTGATGGAGAAAATGCTTTGCGAAATCGCGTCCCAAAATAGGAACTAAACAACAGTTGCTGGACAAAACCCCAGAATATATATCCAAAAACACCTAAAGCCCATCTCGAAAAACTCAATTGCTGAAAAGCACTTGTACCCCGTTGAATATAGGCTGAGATAAAAATCACTATTAATAAAGGGAATGAAATGAGCATGGCGGTTCGGAATGCGGTATGAAAGTTATCATATCGAATTGCACAAAAAGCAATAAGTGCAGAAATTAAAGCACCAAAAACAACAACAAAAATTACACCGGGAAACTGGTTTGGGAATTGGTAAACATCCACGGATAATCCAAAGGTACGAGACAATACCTGCATTTGAAAAAATCGGGCAACATAACGCCATTGCTGGAAATTCACAATGTTTAGTCCAATAAAAACAACGATGGAGGTGATAAAAATAATAAGACGTCTAACAGGAGGGCCCGTTGTAATTAGTTTCCAATACTGCACAGGGTTACCCAACCCCCACGACTGGGTTGTATCTTTATGCAGAATAGGTGCCACAAAAAGGAGATAAGCACCCCCCAGCACGAGAAGTACATTTACAACAACATTCACTGCCTGTATTTTCATTACCACACCGAATGGATAGGCAACCAGCCACAAAGCACAGAGAATAATTAACATAACAGTCATTGCTTCTATAAAATTCTGTTTGCGCGAAAATCGTTCTTGTTCCCAATCCCCAGCGGTTGTTTGAACCTGAGGAACTATTGAAGTTTTTCCTACTGAATTCATACTCATACTAAGCACCTCATCGATTAAAAAAGAAATACAATCTATATACAAAATTTACAAATAACGACTGACCACCGCCAGACCCCGTGCAACACTGGTAAAGGTATCACGCGAAATAATTTTTTGCAAACCATACCGTTCTATCAACATCTTCTGTATTGCAGGGATGAGACAGGTCCCACCTGTAGTTAGAACTAGACTGATATCATCAGGTTTCACTCCTGCTTTTTGTTCCGCTTCGACAATCAAAGTCTGAATTTGTCCCAAAATATCCTCTATAATTTTGCTAAATTCTTCCCGATTAATAGTCTCTTCTATATTTAGTTCTTCGTAACAGAATTGAATTTTGACTTGTTCCTGAAAACTCAGTTCCTTCTTAGCATTTTCGACAACCAATGCCAAAGGATAACCACAGTTTTTCTGAATAAGCAATCGCAAAGCCCTGATGGCTTCCGGCTGGTCACTGAAAGTTTCAACCGCAACTAACCAGTTAATGGTCTCTTCTGTATTTAATCGATATAAATTTTGCCAGTCAAGAACTACATTCAAGATATTTCTTGGTATAGGCAGGCGTTTGGAGCCGTATCTTGCTGTACTCCCGAAATAATGGAAAAGCCTTTTTCGAATAATCTCTTTATCAATCATGTCTCCGGCAACGGTATCACCGGAAACAGACAAAACAGTACTTCGTTTTAGCCTTTCCTCTAATGTCTCTGCTCTTTGAAATTTCATAATACAAATATCACAAGTCCCGCCTCCAATATCCACCACCATTACCAATTGATCGTTTGGGGTTGTTGTACTTATATACTCAATAGATGCAGATACAGGCTCATAGAAGAAAACAACTTCCTTGAAACCAGCAATCATTGCTGCATTCCGCAATCTTCTTTCCGCTACCTGGTCTTCAAATTGATTTTGAGAAAAGAAAACAGGTCTCCCTAATACCGCAACATCAACAGTGTCCGACATGTATTCTTCTACTTTTTCTTTGCATCTTTTCAAGATAAGGGATACTAATTCTTCAATCTGGTAATGCTTCCCGAAAACATCCGTACCCTTAAAGTCTGTAAATTTTAATTTTGTTTTAAGAGACTGAAACAAACGTCCGGGCAAATTAACATCTACCTGCGTCTTTATAGATATAGTCTCCATAACATCCGGGTCTATCAAACCCGGATTATAGAATTCACTCTTTTCCGGCTCCGCTCTACTAATAATAGAAATTTCCATCCCTGTCTCTTCCGATTGCATTATCACTTCCCGCCCTACATTGTTTTGTATAAAAACATGAGCGGCTTTCCTCCCTGTAAGAATGGAGCCATCCGCACCGATATAAACAAGAGAAGGGAGCGAGGTAGAGGGGGTATTCGCATCATCCAGTTCAATGACCTGAGTTTTCCCATTCTCCTTTGCAATGGCAACGCTGGTATTCGTTGTTCCGTAGTCTATTCCACACGCTATCATGAATCCGTTTTATCCACCTTCTGATTTCTTTCAAATAACAATTTTCTGACATAAAAATTAAAAGTATATCAACAGAATATTGGCATTTTAAACTTACAATTACTTCTCTATCCAACAGAAAATGGAAGTCTGGAACTGTGTATAATGAACATAATTCCCTCGCATCCAGAGGACATGTCCCTGTTTTTTATTATACCCCCACGGAACAATGGGTCGCACATTTATAACCATCGAACTTCGGGTTATAGGTGTATGACTCCATGTTTCACCCCCGTTACAGGTAGTCCATCGTTCAATTTCAAAAACATTATTAATCTGACGAGATAAATATACTTCCTGAGTATTCGAATGATTTATACAAATACCTGCGGAGTAATGAGGTTCCTTTTCTTCTATATTCTTCGGTGTTTCCGGAAACCACGGACCCGCAAAAGTAATTTCATGGTCTATCCATTGTTTTCCATTCCAAACGGCATAATGATAAAAATGTTTACTTTCTTCTGGCATTCGTGTATACACAATTACGGGATTTCCCTCTGTATTTAGGGCAATATCCCAGATCCATGCCCTGGCCCCTGTTTTTTTTGCATCATATACTTTATCACAATCTGAATGAAGAATAGGCAGGGTGTCCAGAGAACCTATACATGTCCCATCCGCACGACAGATATTTCCCCATTCATAACGGGCATAGTATACAGAGTTAAAAGGTTCATTCCGAGGATGCCCATCTGTAAATGCAAAGTGAATCGTTCTTTTATTATCGGATACTACTTTTAGATAAGGACGAATATTTTCGGCTTCTTTCCCTTTATCCTGAAAAAGGACTCTGGTATCAGACCAATGAATACCATCGTTCGAGGTGGCAAAAGTAGGCTTCCATGTATTTCCACGCCAAAACACATAAAAGCATTTTTCATTTTCAAGAAAGACAGGATGGCTATAAGTTACTTTTTCCATCTTTGCTACGGTTATTTCATCACTCCATTCTGTAATGTCCTCAGGGTTTAGCGATTGTCGTGCGTATAAATTCTCCTTATTATGCCGGGCATAAAAAATCATAAGGCGCAAATCGGGCAGAACAAGGAATGAAGGAACATTATGGTCATCTATATCCCAATATTCCTTTATAACATTTGTCTTTACCTCGTCTGTATTATGGTCATAATAGCCCACTTCTAATTTCCCCTGATTTGAAATCCAACCCACATAGGTTCGTCGGTATTTTCCTTCTATATATACCGCACGAGGGTCCTGAAACCAACAAAAAGCCCCTGAAGGGGATATAACGGTAGGCTTATTCAGAATCATATCTGTATTTCCATGATTACCGCTTGATAGAGAAATCAAAAAATGAAGAATAAACATTAAGGACATATTATTTTCAAACCTTATTGATAGAAACTCTGTTTTTTGCTGTCAACATTATAATACATTCTTTTCGTTTTTATTAAGTTAAATCTATTTTTAGTGTAAGCATTATTTTTGTTATTATTTTGAATGACTTATTCACCATAGATAAAAAACATATTTATAGAAAGGGTTAAATGATATGAGCAAGGGTAAGTTTTTTCTTGTATTTGTAATCGCTTTAACACTGGTCATAGTCCTCAATTCTTGTGGGGGTCAAAAAACGGAACCATCTGCTCAAAAAACTACTACCACAGCACCCGTAGAAGAACCGAAGAAGGAAACTCCTCCGGAGACAGGCCCTGCACCTTCCGCACAACCTTCAGCACCCAAAGTTGAAGTGGCCTCTCCTGTGGCCGGGGGAAAACCCAAAATTGTATGCGACGAACCTGAATATGATTTCGGTGAAAAGAGAAACGATGAAAAGATAGAACATGAATTTATTGTTAAAAATTCAGGCGATGGACTGCTATTGATTAACAGTGTTAAAACAACTTGCGGTTGTACTGTGGCTCAACCCGAAAAGAAAGAGTTGCAACCGAATGAATCTACTAAAATCAAAGCGACATTAACCTTAGCTAATCGACAGGGACCTCAAACAAAAAATATAACCGTTGAATCCAATGACCCGGAAAATCCTGTATTAACACTAACAATAAAAGGCGTCGCTACGGCTCCAATTATAATTGAGCCAAGAACAATTAATCTTGGAACTTCGATAATAGATGATCTGGTAGAAGAAAAAATTGTTGAAGTAAAGGGAAACATTCCCGATTTTTCTTTTAATATTACTAATGTAGATATGAGTTCTTTACCGCAATTCAAAGCAGAAGTAGAAACAGTGGAACCCGGCAAAAACTATAAAGTAAAACTCATCCAGACTGAAAAAATCGAACCGGGAACTACTTTATCAAAAAGTTTTACCATTGAAACGGACGCCTCTCTCCCTGGAAAAGATGAAAAGGATCCTTCGGTATCATTCCTGAGAAAGATTCCTGTCTCCGTGTATGGCAGATTTATTGCTGAGGTAGATGTATCCCCGGAAGTGATAAGTATCCGGAGCAATAATGAAGACCCTGAAGCAAAAACACAACAATATTTGCGCATCAAAGAAGGTAGAGAGAAGGGGTTAAAAATTACAGAAGTTGTTTCTCCTACACCGGATATTCAGGTAGAATTGACAGAACGGGCTCCCGGGGATTACTTGCTCCTTGTTAAGAATATTCCCATGAATAATTCAATAAAAGATAAAGAAATTATCGTTAAAACAACATCTGCAACAAAACCTGAGGTAAAAATTCCCTTTAAGGTAATTGATATTCCAAACCTTCCTACAAGGCCTGGGAATGTAATGAAGGGAAATATAAAACCAAATTCTCAAGGACCACAATTACCATCCATCAAAATCCCCCCGAAAAACCAGTTACCAAAACCTCCACCCCCACCTCAACAGCAGGCTCCTGAAAATAAACCATCGGAAACCAAACAATAACCTTATCAAGTACCTTAGAAAAGTTTTACAGCCGATATGAAATTCATATCGGCTGTATTGTTTTTATATTGAAACAAATATTATTATATTTTAGTCAATTAAAAGATAGTTTTCTATTCACAAATTCGTCTCTAAAACACACGAAAGGTTTCCACATGCAAAAAAGATATTTAAAGATTTTAAAATTCTCCTCATTATTTATATCCGTTTTAGTTATCTTAATAACTATGGGTTGTGCTACAAAAGCCCCTATAACAGAACCGCAAAAAGAGTCGCTTACCCCAAACGCCCGAGAGACCAAAAATCCCAGTCCGCTCGATTTATATGTATACCGTCCCGATTCCAATTACAATTATAAAGTAGTAAAGACGGAAGCAGGAGAAGATTTTACTGTTCATTACATTCATATGACATCCCAGAGTTGGCGTTCCCCTGAAGAAGTAAACCAGACAGTATGGACACACTGGCTAACAGTTGTTGTACCTAAAAAAGTGAAATACCCTTCTGCTCTCCTTATTATTTCCGGTGGTAAAAACTCCGATGAACCACCAACATCTTCCAGTCCTTTATTACGAAAAATATCTAAAGATGTACAGACCATTGTAGCAGAAATTAGGCAAATACCGAACCAACCATTAGTTTTTGCAAACGATAATGATAGAAAACGCTCTGAAGATAGCATCATTGCATATAATTGGGATAAATATTTAAAGACAGGGGACCCGGAATGGCTTACCCGCATGCCAATGACAAAAGCAGTAGTCCGTGCTATGGACACAATCCAGGAATATTGTGCAAGTAAAGAGGGTGGAAAAATAAAAGTAAATGAATTTGTGGTAGCAGGTGCTTCCAAACGGGGCTGGACAACATGGACAACCACAATTGTTGATAAACGCGTAGTTGCATGTGTTCCAATAGTTATCGACCTATTGAATTTAGTTCCATCCTTTAAGCATCACTATGCCGTTTACGGGGGTTGGGCTCCTGCTATTAATGATTATGTAGAGATGAATATCATGGATTGGTTAATTACTCCTGAATTTGCGTCTATGTTAAAAATAGTTGACCCATATAGTTACCTCGACAGATTAACCATGCCCAAATTCCTTATTAACTCTGCTGGCGATGAGTTTTTCCTTCCCGATTCATGGCAGTTTTACCTTGCAGACTTACCCAAACCAACATATATACGATATGTGCCCAATACAGGTCACGGGCTCAAACCCGAAGTCATCGACAGTGTCTCCGCATTTTATAAAGCAGTTATAACGAAACAACCCATTCCTGAATATTCATGGGAATTTCCAGATGACTGCACCATAACTGTAAAGACAAGAAACAAACCCAGCAAGGTAGTTTTATGGGAAGCCACGAACCCAGAAGCAAGGGATTTTCGTCTGAATGTCCTGGGTAGAGCCTACCAGGCAACAGAGTTAACAGAGCAAGAAAAGGGCACTTATGTCGGAAAAGTGGCCCTTCCTGAAAAAGGCTGGAAAGCATACCTTATAGAAATGACTTTCCCGGGACCGGATAATACCTCTTTTGTCTTTACAACACCGGTTCGAATTATCCCGGACACAGAACCTCATAAGTATGAACCGCCCTCAGAGTTGCCGAAAGGGTTTCTAAGTAAATAATATATAATACAAAACGAATCCTCATCAGGAGGGTTTTGTGAGCAAAAGTCTACCTCGATTAATTGAAGTGCAAAATCTCAAAAAGATTTATGAACTTGGCGATAACAAGGTTATAGCATTAAACCGTATCGATTTGACAATTGATGCAGGGTCGTATGTAGCAATCATGGGTCCTTCGGGTTCGGGTAAAACTACTTTTCTTGATATTTTAGGATGTCTCAGCAGACCCACCGCAGGCTCGTACCGATATAAAGGTGAAGAAGTCCATAAATTTTCTGAGAAAAGATTAGCAGAACTTCGAAATCATGAGATCGGTTTTGTTTTCCAGAATTTCAACTTGTTAAGCAGGGCCACTGCATTAGAAAATGTAGAACTACCCCTAATATACGACCGTGTACCTCGAAAGGAACGAAAACAACGAGCAGAAGAGTCTTTGTCCGCCGTCGGTCTCCAGGACCGCATGTATCACCGTCCGAATGAACTTTCCGGAGGACAGCGACAACGCGTTGCTATTGCAAGGGCTCTGGTTAACAACCCTTCTACAATATTAGCCGATGAACCAACAGGAAACCTGGATACTTCCAGTGGCGAAAGTATCCTTGAATTATTTGATGAACTCCACAGCAAAGGACATACAATTGTTATGGTCACCCATGAAAGAGATGTAGCATCCCGTGCTCAACGAATTATTCACTTTAGAGATGGAAAGGTCATATCCGACGAATGGCAAAAGTAGGTTACAAAAATTATTTAATTCAATTCCTTCTTCTACTAACCTTTATAACCACTATTGCAGGGATTGTATATTATTTCTTTTTTTATACACCTCCCATTCAGGTTACAGTGGATACCGTGAAGAAAGGAAAAGTGCAACAAACGGTTTCTGCGTTTGCATCGGGCACCGTTATGGCCAATCGTCGCTCCATGATTGCAGGGGGCATGATAGGTATCGTCGCCAAGATTCATGTAAAAGAAGGACAATCCGTATCAAAAGATGATATTCTCATTGAATTGAATCATGACGACCTTGATGCTCAGGTAGCCCTTGCTGAAGCCAACTTACTCGTTGCAGAGACCCGATTGGAACAGGCACGCGTCGGGTATGAAGTAGCAAAGAACCTTTCCGAATCTCAAATCAACCAGACCCAGGCTCAATTGAAACAAGCAGAAGCCGATTTGGAACGAGCCAGGAAACTTCAGGTGCAAGGGATTCTTTCCCCGGGAGAATTGGAAAAGGTTGAACTGGCTTATAAAGTGGCCAAAGAGGCGTATCAGTCCGCTCTAACAGGTGTAAAAGAAATTCAAGTGCGTGAACAGGAGATAAAAGCCGGTGAGACAGCCATCGTACAGGCCAAATCTGCATTGCGTTCCGCAGAAGCGGTCCGAGATAAAGCCATTATTCGAGCACCTTTTGACGGAGTTGTGGCTAATATCAATGTTCATGAAGGCGAAGGAATAGCAATGGGTATCCCATTGATGTATCTCGTGGATAACACAGATTTGTACATCGAAGCTCCATTTGATGAAGCCAATGCGGGACAAATCTCGCTTAATCAGAAAACAAGAATTGAACTGGATGCCTTTCCAGGACAAGTCTTCATGGGTGAAGTTTATGAAATATCCCCCGTAATCTCTATTAGCAAAGAATTTACACGGACTTTTATGGTAAAGGTGAAATTTCTCGAACAGGGGCCCTTTCTTGTGGGTATGTCTGCAGATGTTACAGTTATCGTTTCTGAAAAAGATAATGTGCTTTATGTCCCCAGTGAGAGCCTGATTCGTGATGAGTTCGCCTATGTTGTAGAAGGGAACAAAGCGGTTCGTCGACCTGTAACTATCGGTATCGGCAATTGGGAAACAAGAGAGATTATAAACGGACTGAAAGAAGGAGAAACGATTGTAACTTCTGTAGGTATTAAAGGACTGGTAGACGGTGTCCGAATTAAAATCGTTCCCTCCTTAGGAGAATAACCCGGTATGACCTTCTGGGAACTAATTCGAACCGCTATCATTGCTTTGAATCAAAACAAAATGCGTGCAGCCTTGACCGCATTAGGAGTAATTATCGGGGTGATGTCGGTCATACTGCTAATTGCTCTGGGAGAATCCGCACAGGCCTATGTCGAACGAGAATTCGCTATTATGGGCAGTAATGTTATCATCATTACCCCGGGAAAACAAGAGACCACCGGCATGTTTCCTATCAGTGCCGGAAGTCATCGGAAATTAACTTACGAAATTGCAAGACAAATAAAAAGGAAAGTTCCCGGAATCATTGGCGTGGCCTCGAATACATTAGGATTAGCCAATATCCGATACAAAAACCGCCAGCGAAATGTTTTACTCATTGGCACAACACCCGATTTTGAAAAGGTTCGCCAATTGTACACCCAAATTGGACGATTCCTCACAGAAGAGGATATTGAACGCAATAGCCGGGTATGTATTATCGGAACCACAGTCAAGAGGGAACTTTTTGGAACACACCGGGCCCTTTATGAAAAAATCTCTATAAACGGTTCTAAACATACAATTGTAGGTATTTTAGAAGAACGAGGAATGGCTTTAGGAATTGACCTCGGCGATATTGTGATCGTTCCCCTAACAAGTGCCCAACGAATCTTTAATGTCGAAGAAGTCATGGAAATTCTTGTAGGGGCCCGCACACAAGAAGACATTCCCCGTGCCACAGAAGCATCTCGGAAAATAGTCTGTTCCGCTCATGACAACGAAGAAGACTTTACGATTACCAACCAGGATAGTATGCTTTCCGCTTTTTCCCGAATCTTCAGCATGCTTCGCCTTATGTTAGTAGGTATTGCGTGCATATCGCTACTGGTGGGAGGCATCGGGATTATGAATATCATGTTAGTATCTGTCCGCGAACGCACGCGTGAGGTCGGTATTCGCATAGCAGTCGGAGCCACTCGTGCTGATATAGGTTTCCAATTTCTTGTAGAGTCAATTACATTAAGCGTTCTCGGAGGAATGACGGGCATTTTCCTTGGCTTCATTGGGTCTACTGTCATCCGTATCCTGTACCCCAATTTGCCCATCGGCTTATCCTTATGGTCTGTGCTAACCGCATTCCTTTTCAGTTCTGCTGTGGGTGTTATTTCGGGTGTATATCCTGCATTAAAAGCGGCAAGCGTCGACCCTGTTGAAGCATTACGATATGAATAATAAACCCCAAAAAAGAGACCAGAAGTTCATATTCAAACCTCTGGTCCCGGTTGTTACAGCATATATTAACTGCTTTTAGCAGGGAAGTTCCCAGCCTTTACGATACTCTTTGCTTATAATGGCCTGTGGATTGGATACATTTTTCACTACACCATTCATATTATCCCAGACTAATTTCTGTCCGGATTTAACTACCAGATTGCCAAATTGCACCATTTCGGTAAAAGGACCAGAATAATTAAAATTCGAACAGGCCGGCTTCTCTTCCTTACAAGCACGAAGCCAATCAAAATAAGGACTTTCTTTAGGAATCCGCTCAATCATTTGCGGAGGCATTGTATAGTCCTTCATCAACGGGGAAGGAAGTAATCTCGGTTCACCGCCATACTCACCCGCAGTTAACATCCCTTTGTCTCCGATAAACAATGAGCCATTCATATTATCATCACCCAACACATCCTCATCAGGAACTCCTTCGGGGCGTTTAGGTCGGTTATAGATTTCCTGTCCTGTGGCTTCATCTTTCCAGTGTCCGTCATACCAGTAAACATCAACAGGACCCATATCCCCATGAGCAACAAAGGAATATTTCACTGTGGTTGCGACGGGAAATGTCTGTTGATTTTGTCCTTTCTGGAAAACCACTTCCACAGAAAATTCCGGAGCCTCATACAGTTTTAAAGCCCAATAAGCAGGGTCCATAATATGACAGGCCATATCTCCTAATGAACCCGAACCAAAATCCTGCCAGGCACGCCAATCATGTGGGGCCAGTTTATGATTATAAGGACGCCAGGGCGCACAGTTAATCCAGCGGTCCCAATCTAAGTCTTCCGGGGTTACCTCTGGGGGTAAGGGTTCTGTCATTCCTTGATTATCCCACACGGGACGATGCGTCCATATATGTACTTCCTTAACATTCCCAATAGCACCACTCCAAATCATCTCACACAATTGACGAACACCATCTCCACAATGCCCTTGATTTCCCATCTGAGTTGCAACACCTGTCTCGCGTGCAGTTATGGTAAGCAATCGCGCTTCCGCAATCGTATGCGTCAAAGGTTTTTGCACATATACATGCTTCCCCATCTTCATCGCCATATAGGCCGCAGGGGCATGAGAATGGTCGGGCGTAGAAATTGTAACCGCATCAATTTCTTTCATCTCTTCCAGCATATTCCGATAATCTTTATACTTCTTCGCTTTCGGCAAACGATAAAAGGCCTCCTCTGCCCGTTTCCAATCCACATCGCATAAAGCAACCACATTATGTCCCAACTTAAAACAATTCATAATGTCCGAAAAACCTTTACCACCGGCACCAATAGCGGCTACATTTAATTTTTCATTCGGCGAAATTTTACGAGGAACAACCTGCGCAGTATTCGGAGAAGTTGGCGTTTGTGCAAAAGCACCTGCTGTTACCATCGTTGTTGATGTGGCTAAAAAGGCCCTTCGGGTTATCTTTGACCCTTCATTCTGTTTCATTGTCATACTTCCTTCTAATAAATTTTTATCATTAAATATTCACTAAATTGAAGCACAAATAATAAAGTAGTTTATTACAAACAACAATAAAAAGTAAAAACGAAAAGATTTATAAAAGTCATTTTTTCTACAAATTAAAACAACTCTATAAAATACTTCACCTGTTCGCAAAACTTTTTAGTATCATAAAGTTCAGGAGTTATAGATTTTTTTGAATAAAAAAATTTATTTCTAATAGCATCATTTAATAAGATTCCTCTCCCATCTTCCGCATCGGCAAATTCAATAATCTCTCCATTCCATAAATATTTTCACTACCAATCTTAGGCATAGGTCATCCTTTTATTATTTTTTATCATAGGTTTAGACATAATGAGATTGCTTCGCTCCCTACGGTTGCTCGCAATGACTGCTCCCTCCTGTCATTGCGAGGAGCCTTAGCACCGAAGCAATCTCCTGCTCCATCCGGGATTGCCACGCCTTCGGCTCACAACAACACCCCTCCTGTCATTGCGAGGAGCCTTAGCACCGAAGCAATCTCCTGCTCCATCCGGGATTGCCACACCTTCAGCTCGCCATGACACCCCTCCTGTCATTGCGAGG